>JADMIO010991065.1_pt1 | contig 16226 bp, 14 predicted proteins | sample 8958161 | NCBI WGS metagenome assembly JADMIO01 (sample SAMN16585339, study PRJNA669376) | soil metagenome | isolation source: Crop rotation soil | place: USA: Cullars Rotation, Alabama | collected 2011
TGTCGTCAATAGCGGTTTTAAAATTAGTGTAACCAAAAACATTGTACAGAGTCAGTTCTGGTTCCCATTGATCAGCCGTCATATCGTCAGTCATGAAAGCAGTCAGGATCTGAGCCATACGCAAACCATGTTCAACTTTTAGATCAGCAGGCGTTGCAACTGGTCCCGCGAAATAACGAGTATCTGCAGGCAAGGTTTTGCCGATTTCTTTTTCGTAACCGGTAAAGCCTTTATCTAGAACTGCGATTTTGATTTTGCGGCCTTTGTTTGCTTTTTCGTAGTACTCTGAAAAACCTAAAGAGCTTTTAAGTGAATCTAAATTTGAAAATGGTTTTCCGGCGAAAGCCGCAAGAGAAACAAAAAAACTAACGACAACGAGAGAAACTGAAAATTTCATAACCGCTCCTTGAAAGCCTTTATAAAAAAATGGGAGCTACAAAAAGTGCTCCCATAACGTTTCTAAATTTTTCAATAGGCTCTGGCTAAACTCATCCGAAAATCGATCACAAAGGTCGGTCTCGGACTGGGCACTATTCTTTAGAAAACGAAAGCAGTACTGCTTTATCTGAAGAATGGCGCCCCTGCCAAATTAAAAGAGCGGGACCGGGTAAAACCTACCACCAACGGTTAGAGTAGTAATAGTAATTGTAGTAGTTGTAGTAGTAAGAATAACAAGGTTGGTACCAGTTACCGTACCAGTACATGTTGTTGTAGTAATACGGGTTGTAGCCATTGTAGTAATACCAGCTAGAAGCTCCGCCATCGTGATCCAATTCACCACTTACGTTTTTAGCGGAAACAGCTTGGAATGAACCATCGTGAGCCAAAGCTTGAGCTTCCGCTTCGTTAGTCATAACTGAATTGGTTGCCATTACGTATGTTTTATTTGTGCGGGTATCAACACGAACAACTACAGTGCCGTTCATGGATTGATTTGTTACTGACGATTCATTATCAAGTTCGCCTGCAGATGCCGTTACAGAAGCCAAAGCCAATGCGGCTACAAGAATCAGATGTTTCATGGAAACTCCTCCTGTTTTGATGGAATTAATTACGTGGCTTTTTTTTTAGGCTTTTGAACTTTTGAAGTCACTTGAAAATGCCCTGTTCTTTGAAAGTTCTTGACGCAAATAGGCTCAGGGCGTTACTCGAGGCTGTGGAACCAATTGGATTTATTGAATCATGCTATCGCGATAAGTTTGGAACGCCGCGCCAGCCGGGGCTTGTAAAGAAAGCCTGGGCCCGCTTAAAGATCCGAGCTGATTTGCAACCCGAAGAATCGCTAGCCGGCCTAGAGGGTTTTAGTCATGTCTGGTTGGTATGGGTTTTCCACCAAAATAAAACGTCTTCGCGCTTTCACGCCAAAGTTCATCCGCCTCGTTTAGAGGGGAAAACCATGGGGCTTTTTGCCACTCGAACTCCGCATCGTCCAAATCCAATTGGTCTGTCTTTAGTCGAACTTATTGCCGTAGAAAAAGATGGTATCGTGGTCGCCGGAGCAGACCTTGTCGACGGAACTCCGATCCTCGATATTAAGCCCTATTTGCCCGAAGTCGAAGCGATCCCAGAGGCCCGTTCTGGTTGGCCCAAGGAAGTTGAAAAGACGCCTATTGAGATTGAATTTGACGCTAAAGCCGAGTCGATTTTACAGGAATGGCAGCTCTTACATCCGACTCGCCCGATACGAGAAATTATCGTAGAGACCTTGAAATTAGACCCGCGTCCAGTGGTGTATCGGGGATTTGAAAACACGGAATCTCCCTATAGAAGTTCTCATGCGGTCCGTCTTTTTGACGGGGACATTCATTTCAAATTTGAAAGTGCGACGAAGGTCATCGTTCACGATATTCTTTTTACACATAATTAGTTGCTGTTGCTTTTTCTTTAGGCAGCTTGATAATGTCCCTACGAACGCACAATAAGGGGGATATCATGAGATCAATGGAAGCGTCTTCTCATTCTGAAAGTAGCACTCTTCGTAAGGTTCCAACTTTGAGCCTTGCATCTTACACTTCGGGATCTGATTCCGAGCGTGCGCTTTTTGTAGATAAACTTTTCTCGGGCCTTAAAGAATATGGTTTCATTATTCTTAAAGACCACAACGTAAAAACCGCGGATCTAAAACGCGCTTACGAACTTTTACAAAAGCTTTACACCCTGCCTACTGAAACTAAAAAACAATACGTTTCAACAAAAAGCGGATTCCAACGTGGTTACACTCCGTTCGGACAAGAACACGCCAAAGACTCTCCAGTCATGGATTTGAAAGAGTTCTGGCATGTGGGTCGCGAACTTGTTGAAGGTCACGCTCTTCGTTCTGTTTACCCAGATAATATTTGGCCAACAGAAGTAGCAGAATTCAAAACTCTGTTCACATCACTTTACAACTCGCTTGAACAAGCGGGCGACGTGATGATGGAAGCCCTCACTAAGCCTTTAGAAGTTGAAAAAGGTTTCTTTGCTAAAATGACGAAAGATGGAAATTCTATTCTGCGTCTTTTGCATTACCCACCGATTCCTGAAGGGGTCGATCCACGTTGCGTTCGCGCAGCCGCTCATGAAGACATTAACTTCATCACGATTTTGCCAGCAGCAACGACTTCCGGTTTGCAGTTGAAAGATCGCGATGGCACTTGGTTGGATATTGATTCTGAACCAGATACTTTGATCGTGGACGTAGGGGACATGTTGGCGCGTTTGACGAATGACGTATTACCGTCAACTACTCATCGCGTGATCAATCCTCAAGACGGTACAAATACCAGCCGTTATTCAATGCCATTTTTTATGCATCCACATCCGGACGCGATTTTAAGCTGCCTGCCTTCATGTAAGGGCGCGGGCGCTAAATATGCGGATATTTCTTCGCATGAGTTCTTGATGCAGCGTTTGCGCGAGATCGGTTTGCTTAAATAGTTTTGTTTTTGTTATTTGAAAGGGTGAGGGTTTTTCGAAAGTCCTCACTATATTGTTACACTGAGGGCGGTTTTTGATGGCCGCTCTCTGTCACTCCTGAGAATCCATTGACCGATTTCTTGTGCGGGAAGATAACTAAAAGAATGAATAAAAGAAATTTTATCCTAATTGGATCTATTGTCGCTGTTATCGTTGTCATCACTTTCGGATATATCTGGAGAGGCAGCAATGAATCTTCTCTGCCTGCTGGCGGAGACACTTTCCATGCAGCAGATCCAATGCAAGAAACGCCACCACCAATGGCGACACCAACTGCAAATACGGGCGCGCCAGGTGCAGCTGGATTTTTGCCAACAGAAATGGCTGATCCAAATCTGTATGAAGCCTTCAATACTCAAATTGGCGACATGGCGAAATGTATGAACCTAGAAATGGGTCGTATTGATAAAAATGCGGAAATTAATTTCGAAACATTCAATCAAGCAATTTCTCAAGACTTAGGGAACGTTGTTGCTCAAGAAGAAGACTGGAGCACTACGGACATTCGTACACCAACAGGTGAGATTCGTCGTATCTTGATTCAAACTCCACCTCCAGGTGAGGGCGATGGCGAACGTAAATTGAAATACATGTCGTTGTCTCCAGATGGAAAAACAAAAGACATTCCAGTATCTCAAGATCAATCGGACAATCCTTCAGACACTTTGCTTGCGAGCTTAGAGTCTGATGGACAAATCGTTGCCACTTCAAAAGCGAATCGTATTTTTTATGAAAACGGCGATGACTTGTATTTATCTATTCGTAACGGGAAGGTTTATTCCTTTACGTTGAATCACGAAGGAAAAGTCTTCCGCTGTAAGGGGATGGATTCAGGCGCAACAGTTAAGTGCTCTTGCGAGTAACTGGTTCTTTAAGGTGAATAAAAAAAGGCGACTTCTCAGTCGCCTTTTTTTATGCCTAAAATTTGTTTTTCAAACTATTTAAATCTTGAAAGGGATTCGCGGAGAGAATCCATTTGTACTTTTGATTGAGCTAATAGAACTCTGTCGGCGGCTACTACGTCTTCGTCGGCGTTGGCTACGAATTTTTCGTTCGATAGCTTGCCTGATAGCATTCCGATGTCGCGTTCTAGTTTTTCAATCGTCTTGTTGATGCGTTTTACTTCCTCGTCGAAATCTACCAAGCCTTCAAGTGGGATGATCACTTTTACGGTGGCGTCTTTCACTACGACTGAAGTTACTGCGCATTTCATCAAGTCGCCTTCAGCACCGATGTCTAAGGCTTCTAGACGGCCCATGTTCATAAGCGCTGTGCGATTGTCGTTGAGGACCTTTTGCACGTCACCAGAGGCTCCCAAACGAATTTTAAGTTTGATTGCTGGGCTGATTCTGTTTTCACCGCGGATGTTTCGCATTGCTGTGATCACTTCTTTCACCACGTCGATTTCAAACGCCGCTTGAGTTGAACCCAATGCCAAGAAATCTTTGTCGTTACGGATGTTCGGGTATTGATCCACGATACATGCGGCACCTCTGATTGGTAATTTTTGATAAATTTCCTCAGAGATGAACGGGCAGAACGGGTGCAATAAACGAGTGATGCGGTTAAGAACTTGCGCGATCACTAATTGAGTTGCGGCTTTTTCTTCCGCGTTCGTGCCATTCATGATTGGTTTCGTGAATTCAATGTACCAGTCACAGAATTGATTCCAGATGAATTGGTATAAAGCATTGGACGCGTCGGCAAAGCGCTCAGCTTCCATTGCTTCTTCAACTTCTTTGGTCACTTCTTCAAGTTTTGTGATGATCCATTGGTCGAATACGCTGATATGTTTTTTATTCGGAAGGGCTTTTGTGCCTTCTGATGGAGCTTTAAAGTCCGACAGATTTGATAAAGCAAATCGTGCCGCATTCCAGATTTTATTCATGAAATTGCGATAGCCCTCAAGGCGTTGTTCGCTGAATTTAAAGTCTTTACCAGAGTACAAATGAGCCGCGAATGTAAATCGCAAGGCATCCGCACCGTATTTTTCAATCATCTCTACTGGATCAATCGAGTTGCCTAAAGATTTAGACATCTTGCGACCTTGAGCATCGCGCACCAAACCGTGGATATAAACCGTACGGAAAGGCACATCACGCTTGAATTCCAAGCCCATCATGATCATACGAGCAACCCAGAAGAAAATAATATCATGACCCGTAACCAAATAATTAGTCGGGTAGAACGTCTTCAGGGTTTCAGTATCTTGAGGCCAGCCCATTGTAGAGAACGGCCATAAAGCCGAACTGAACCAAGTGTCCAAAACGTCTTCGTCTTGTTTGATTTGCGTGCTGTTACATTTTTCACAAGCCGTTGCATCAGTTTCGCTTACCGTGTGGTGACCACAAGATTCGCAATACCAAACCGGAATACGGTGACCCCACCAAAGCTGACGAGAAATACACCAGTCTTCAATATTGTTCAGCCAGTGAAGGTAAACTTTTGTCCAAGATTCTGGTTCAAAACGGATAGTGCCATTTTCAACAACGCGTTTTGCTGGCGTTGCCAAGTTTTCCATTTTAACGAACCATTGGTCTGATAAGAATGGTTCAACCACTGCGCCTGAACGAGAACAATGTCCCACTGAGTGAACGTGGGGTTCTTCTTTAACTAACAAGTTCAAATTCTTAAGATCTTCGATGATACGTTTGCGAGCTTCTTGAACTTTAAGACCCTTGTAAGGTCCGCCGTTTTCATTGATCTCCGCTTTACGAGTCAGAATGTTGATGAACTCAAGGTTATGCGCTTTACCGATTTTGTAATCGTTAAAGTCATGCGCCGGAGTGATTTTCACAACGCCCGAACCGAAAGCTTTATCTACGTAAGTATCTGCGATGATTTTTACTTTGCGGTTGATCAACGGAACAATTACGTTTTTGCCGATCAAATGTTTGTAGCGCTCGTCATCAGGAGCTACGCAAACTGCCGTATCGCCCAACATTGTTTCTGGACGAGTCGTCGCAATCGTTAACATCTCGGAACCGTCTTCCAATGGATATTGGATATGGTACAAAGAGCCCTTGATAGTTTGATGTTCAACTTCAAGATCCGAAATGGCTGTTTCAAGTGGACCTGACCAGTTCACCAAACGGTTTCCGCGATAGATCATGCCTTTTTTGTGCAAGCTTACGAAAACTTTGCGAACGGATTTAGAAACGCCTTCATCTAATGTAAATACAGCGCGATCCCAATCACAAGAGTCACCCAGGCGGCGCATTTGTGAGTAAATACGATTGCCGTATTGGTGTTTCCATTCCCAGATTTTATCTACGAATTTTTCGCGACCCAAAGTGTGGCGAGTCACGCCTTCTTTTTTAAGTTCTTTTTCGACAACTGTTTGTGTTGCGATACCCGCATGGTCCGTTCCCGGTAACCACATAGCATTAAAGCCATTCATGCGTTTCCAACGGATCAACATATCTTGAATCGTGTGATCCAAAGCATGACCCATGTGCAGAAAGCCTGTGACGTTCGGCGGAGGAAGGATAATTGAAAATGGAGGTTTAGTAGACTGATCCTGAGCCTTAAAATAACCAGACTCTTCCCACCATTGGTAAGTACGGGATTCTACGTCGGCTGGGTTATAACGATCGGATAATTTGTTTTCTTCTGACATTGGTACCTCTTGGGATTGTGCCCCATTACCGTAGCAGAAACGGCGCTCACTGGGTAGTACGGGAAAGGCCGGAAAGACGCTTTCTTCTGCGTTGCCGCGTCGTCGACGTAGCGGTGCTACGCCTTCCTCCTTGCGCCTTGAATAAAGCGCCTTTGCGGCCTTCCCCTCCCGCGTTGCTTAGGGGATGGGGAGGTGGAGACGAGGGAGGCTATGGTACTGGTAAGTAATTGAATTTATGGGTTTTTTAGGGGCGAGGTTGATTGCTCGCCCTTGTGGGTTACACGGGTTTTTTGTCGCTTACTACCCAGACTAGGTCGTTTTCTTGCATTTGGAAATCGCCGGTTGGGCCTAGGATTTTCTGAGGGCCCCTTTCGATTCCTACGACCATGCCTTTGAAGGCGTCGCGGATGCCGCTATTGCGAATACTTTGTTGTTTGTATGGAGAATCTGGAGTGACCACGAAGGACTGTAGATCGAAATCTTCTTTGCGGGCGATGATCTCGGTTTCTGCGGTGTTTTGGCCGTGTTTTTCGTGTTCTAAAAATTGATGGAACTTTTGTAGTTCATCGTCACTGCCAAAACAAATGACTTTGTCATATGGCCAAATAATGAAATCTCCGCCTGGGGCAAAATTGCGTTTTGAACCACGGAAAACGGCGGCGATGGTCACGCCGTATTTTTCTTTGAACGAAATTTCTCTTAAAGATTTTCCGACCACGATGGATTCAGGTCCGATGTCGTAAACGCCTAGGCTTGCTTCCCAAGGCAGGAATTTTCGGGCGACGTTGGAGCTCACTAATTCTTTACGCTCTTTTTCAGTTAAATTCTTTTGGAAATTCTTTTCGATAAATTGGTAAAGACGTTGCACCCAGAATCGGCCTAGCAAAGCACCGAAAACAATTAAGCCAATGACAATGGCTGTTGCGGCTTCCCAGGTAACGAATTGGGAAACGATTGCGGAGAGTAAAACCACAGCTAGTAATAAACGACCAGCAAAAATTCCGAACTGCAAGCCACGTAGTTTTTCTAGTTCGGCAAATTCACGTTGGGCTTTCAAGGAAGGTCCGCCCATGACGATGCCCCAAAAGAATGGTGCTGAAACGATTAAGCAAATCAGTAAAGAAATTCCGCTTGCCCAAGGGCTGTCTGCCAAAAATTGCAGATTGCCCACAACGAAGCGCTGGTAGGCACCTAAGATGGCAATGACCATCACGCTGTTTAATAAAATTTTGATGCCGTAAGTTTTGAAAATCAAGCTGCCGATACCTGACTTACCTTGCGTATCGAAAGAGGCTTTATAGCGATCGTGTTGGGCTTTAATTGCCGTCGGAAGTTTAGGTTCAATCCACTGATAAAATGGTTCAGCCAATTTAATCAAATACGGAGTGGTGAAAGTTGTAACCGCGGAAACCGCAATTGCCAGCGGATATAAAAAGTCGCTCGTGACCTTTAAAGTCACGCCCAGAGTCGCGATGATGAAAGAGAATTCACCAATTTGCGCCAAACTCATACCGGCCTGCAGGGAAGTTTTGCGTGATTGTCCTGAGAATAGTGCTCCCAAGAAAGTGCTCACGAATTTTCCGCCGATCGTGATCAAGGTCACAATTAAAACCAAGTCCCAACGTTCAATCAGAACTTTTGGATCAATCATCATCCCGACCGAAACGAAAAAGATCGCGGCGAAAAGATTTTTAACAGGTTGCAGGACATGCTCCATGCGATGGCCTTCAGGAGTTTCCGCAAGCAAAGATCCCATTACGAAAGCACCCAGCGCTGGAGAGAAACCCACGTTAGCTGCGATCATCACCATCATAAAACAAAGTCCGATGGCAACGAGGAGTGTTGTTTCATCTTCTAAAAGCGTGCGAATTTTTCTGAGGAAAATCGGAATGAGGAAAATCCCCACGACAAACCACAACGCAATATAAAATAATAAGCGCAGGGCTGAACCAACCAACGCCATTCCAGAAACGGCTTCCGATCCAGCAATGGCAGTTAAGATAACTAATAACAAGATGGCTACGATGTCTTCGACGACCAGAATACCAAAAACCAGTTCAACGAATTTCTGACCCTTCATGCCGAGTTCATCAAAGGCGCGCACGATAATTGTCGTTGAAGAAACCGATAAAATTCCACCAAAGAACAAGCTATCAAGATGATTCCAACCAAAGAGTCGGCCGACCATATAGCCCAACCCCAACATAAAGACGACTTCAAAAACGGCGGTGAAGCTTGCGGAGCCACCGACTTTAAATAGTTTCTTAAAACTGAATTCTAAACCCAAACTGAACAGTAGGAAGATCACACCAATTTCTGACCACACCTTAATGCTTTCGTTATCGGTGACGGTAGGCAGGAACGGCACATGGGGGCTGACCAAAAAGCCCGCAATCAAATAACCTAACACCAACGGCTGACCCAGCTTTTTAAAGAGCAAAGTCGAGAGTGCTGCAATTACAAGAATGAATCCTAAGTCTGTGATTAGATGAGGTAAATGTGTCATAGGTTAGCCTTACTCAAGGTTCGCCCTATCACCAAGTACAAATACCGTTTTATTTGAAAAACTAGGGTTTTGGCGCGCTGTGATCGGCGTTTTTCGATCAGAAAAATGTGAGCGCAATGGGCACTCACTTTTTTCAAATGGATCGCACATTAGTTAAGTAAAACGAAAATAAAATTAGACTAAACTGATGTAGCCGCAACTGGACTTGGTGAAGCAGTTGGTGATGGTGAAGGTTGCGGAGCTGGTTGAGGCTGCGCCGGTGACGTTGGTGTGGTGCCAGTGCGCTGACTTGGTGGCAACGGTGGTCCTTGCGGAGGTAGCACCACTTGACGTTTAGTGCCGGGGTAACCTTGACGTTCACGAATGGCTAAGGCTTCCTCAGGAGTGGCCATGCGGAAATCAAAGCTATTTTTTTTGTTACCGAAGCCCATACGCGCGAAAATATTTTTCATGTCGCGAATGCCTTCAAAGCCCGTAAAGAAATCAAAACGGAACGGACCTAAAATCGCCGCTCCTCGATCACGCACAATAAAAAATCCGTCGTGAGTTTCGCCTGTTGGCAAAACGGCGCCCACCAATTTTGGTACAAAGATCACGTCACCTGGTTTGTAGATCGTCAAATCGGCCGCCACTGTAAAGTACGGATCTAAGCAGCTATTGCGAACGCCAAAACCAAAAGGACATTTGTTAAGGCTGACTTCTTTAAATCTCGGCACATCATCAGCACCACGCGCATAATAATTAAATGAGCGGAAGCGACCGTCTTGATCAAAAACAAAACAAGCTCCTTGCATCAGACAATTGCGATGATCACGCCCACACAGGCTGATCAGCACGGCACCTTCTGGAGAAATCATATCAATGATCTCGTTATTGCAAGTGGCCTTATCTAGGTAAATGGTCGGCTTGTAGTAAATCGTAGGATTCAGTTGCGCCACACCTTCTGGAGGGGTCGGCTTTGGTGTCGGACTTGGAGTTGCAGTAGGGGACGGAGAGGGTTCAGGCGTCGGAGTTGGAGTCGGTGCAGGAGATTGCGCGGGTGGAGGAGTTTGCGGTGGCGTTTGTTCAGATTGTGAATGCGCCGTCGTTGCATGCACGCAGGCAATAAATAATAAAGAGAACGATAATTTTAGAATCTCTTTCATCGCCATGTACGTGTTTCCCTGCTCTTGAAAATCCTATCAAAGTTCTTAAAGCAGTTCTGCCTATTTGACAAAAGACATTAGATTCTTGGAACGATTTTTAGCTGTATTAAAGCCTATTGGAATAGAGAGTGGAGAGGTGGGAATTTTTGCATAATAAAAAAGGCCACCATTTCTGGTGACCTTCTCAGGTGTATCGGTTTGGCCGACGTTCAAACTATTTCAAGAAATCAGCAAGCAAACGAGTGCCGACAATGATTTCTGTTCTTTCAAGGTCATCACCAGCGTCTGGAGATTCTTTGATTTGATTAGCAGCGATGTGGTAACGGAAAGTTTCTTCTTTTTTAGGTACGTACTCAGCAACGATTCCGTAGCCCATGTATGTGTTCTTAACTGAAGCAACTTCAGATTGAGAAGAAGTGATCTCTAAACGAGGGATCCAATTTTCCATACCTGTGTAAGCAAGTTTACCAACGATTGAAGCGATGTGATTGTCATCAGCAGCCGTTTTTTGTTGAGTTACAACGTAATCAAGACTTGCTGTGATTGGAGCTGCATCCCATTTAACACCCACTGCGTAGTAGTCGTTTTTGTTGTCATCAGATGATTTTGCTTCGTGGAAAGAAGCGATGACTTGCAAAGCTTTTTCCATGAAAGCGCCACGGTAAACGGCACCGAACATGCTGTAGTTTTGGTCCAATTTTGCAGCTGCATCTGTATCATCAGCTTCAGGATTGAAACCAGCTACTGAGAACGATTGGCCTTCAAAGCTGTATGCAGCCTTAACACCAGTCATGTACAACACATCAGTAGTACCGAACATAGTGCCGATTCTGTCAGAGTTGCCATCTGTTCTAGTGTAAGCTTCAGAAAGCAAGTAAAGGTCCGCGCCACTTGTCAAACCTTCAAAGCCTCCGATTTCCGAAGCCATTTTACCGAAAGTTAAAGAGAAGTTCTCACTCATTTTGTGATTGATGTAAGCGTACTCAATACCTTGAGGAAGAGAATCACGTTTTTGTGGATTCGGATCCTTAGTGAATGACCAACGAACGCGGAAAGAAGTCTCATCGTTCAATTTTCCAAGATAGTCCAAGCGACCCGTTTTCATATAGAACTTAGAGTAATCAGAAGCAGTTGCTTCAGAATTATAAGTCGTGGAGTTGTAGTCTACACGAGCATCAAGGGACAAGCTGCCTGCTAGAGCGCTAGAGGCCATTGCAGTTGTAGCAACAGATAGGAAAAACTTTTTCATTCATACATCCTTGTTTAAAGTCTTAGTTAAGTCGACCTAGGAAAGTATGCTATATCTGAAGTTAACTGCCAACAAGTCAAAGTTGTGTTATGTTAATTGGCTGTTTTTCTTTTCTTTATCGAGTCCTTGCAAACCATCTTTAACATAATAAGTATTTGTGAATCCGGCTTTCTCTAAAGTCGGAACAAGCTTCTTAGCTTGGGTTCCATCGTTATCGATGATCACGATGGCATAATGATTTGGAACTTTCTTTTCTTGAACTTTTGCAACTGCTTCAGCAGGTGTGCACGGCGTGTTCACATTTTGCAAGTGCATTGCCCAAAATCCCGAATACAGATGATCTAAATTCACACCCAAATTTAGCAATATAAATGGCACGCGATTTTGAATAAGATTATCGAATTGAAAATAGCCAAGTTGATTAATGTCCATGAGCCACCCGTGCGTTTTCTGGAAGTTTTTTATACATGAAAGCTACAATCACCAAAGCGGTCGTTGCCAGGAATCCCGCTGTCCAAAAAGGTGAGGTAATACTTATGTGTTGATACAAAAGTCCGCCGATGGCCGGTCCTAAAATTCGTCCCAAAGAAGCCATGCTTTGCGTGACGCCCATCGCCGCACCTTGTTCTTGTGCTTCAGCAAGAACGCTAATGCTGCCTAAAGTAGAAGGATTCGTTAATCCATTTCCCAACGAGAGAAGCGTCATCGCAACCGCCATGAAACCAACGGTTGGTGAAATCGCGATTCCCGTTAAACCAGCGGCAAACAAAAATAAACCCAAGCGCAAAACTTTACGTTCACCCCATTTAGGTAACAGTCGGCGAACTAAAAAACCTTGAGTAAAGATGATTATGACTCCGATATAAGCAAAGCCAAAACTGACTTGCTTGATATCCCACTGAAACTTTTCACCCATAAAAAGAATCAACGTTGCTTCCATCGCTGACATCGCAAGTGAAGCTAAGAAGAAAACACTTAAGAGCGACCCGATAGTTTTGGTGTTGAGATAATGCCACAACAAAGAGAAACGCTTTTTCTTAGCCGCAGATTCGCTTTTCTCGCTTAATGATTCTTTTAAGTAGCGCAGACCAAAAAGGAAGTTTGCAAAACAAAGACCTGCGACCCAATAAGCTGCAAACGAAGTATCAAAATGTGTTTCTGCAGAAATATGACGACCCCAGATTGCAAGTCCGCCACCAAGTGCTGGTCCACAAACAAAACCTAATCCAAATGCAGCACCGATCAAGGCCATGCCTTTAGAACGTTCATTTTTTGGAGTGATGTCTGAAATATAGGCAGATGCCGTAGAAAGACTTGCACCAAAAAATCCCGCAAGCAATCGAGCGATGAAAAGCCACTCAAGAGATCGAGCCCATGCAAAAATAATGTAGGAAAGTCCTTCTCCGACCAAACAGAAGAGTAAAATTGGTCGGCGACCCCACTTGTCACTCAATTGTCCCCAGAATGGAGAAAATAAAAACTGCATCAAGGAATAAACTGAAAGCAGCAGTCCCGTTTGCAACGCTGTGGCGCCAAAATTTTTGCTTAAAAGTGGAATAATGGGAATTACTACACCAAAGCCCACAAGATAAAGGAAAACGGTGAAAAAGATAACCGCGAGCTGTGATTTGTTTGAAGTCATCGTCATAGGGTGTTTAATATTAGGAAGTGATGAAAATGGCAATCAAACTTCAGAGCTCTGTGCTGCTAGCGGGTATACTTTTGTCTTCCGCAGGGGCCTTAGCCTTAGATAATTATAAAGAATTTAAGCGTGACACTTGGGATTTTCAGGTGGGCACCAACTATTTCAGTTCTGAAGCGAATTACGACTCGGGCGGCAAGGAACAAAACCTGGTTTCTGGCGCAAAATACACTCTTTTGGACCTGAACTTTGAATCTCGCTATATCCCGCGTCGCGATCTGTCGGTATTTGGGATGCTGAACGTGGGGAATTCCGAAAGCGATAACACCATCGCTAAAAGATCTAACAGCACTATTAACGAACTCATCGCCGGCATGGATTTCATAGCTTATTCAGATCAATTTGAACTCGTTCCAGAGCTTGGAGTGTTAGTTCCGTTTGAAAAAGTAGATCAAAACTCAGATAGCTCCCTCAATTCGGAAGGTGTGCTGCAGGTTTGGGGTCGCCTGATTGCCCAGAAAGATTTCGGGAAATTTCAAGGTTACGGCTGGGCGGGAATTCAGTATCGAGCCGATGGACGCTCGATCCTTTTACCTTGGGGTATTGGGGGACGATTTAGAATTCCACGCGTTCGTTTAGGCGGAGAACTCTACGGATCACAAAGTATTAGCGACGATCAGGACAAGGGCACGAATAAAGAACTCACGCGCGCCGCTTATCTGAATCAGGTGAATGCGGGATCTTTAAAGTTTTATTCAATCAACCCATCGTTGATTGATACGATGGCCTACGCCACATTTTTGATGACTCCAAATTGGAGTTTGCAAGTTAACGGCGGCATGACCGTTGCCGGAACCAATGCGGCTGCGGGTTTTCATGTTGGTGGATTTCTTCGTTATACATTTGATATGACCGAAGGTTACGTGGAAAAACCTTTTGTCCCGGTTATGAGCCCGGTGCCTGCTGAACGTTCCCAAATGTATACTCCAGTCGAAGACTCAATGAGCTCAGAGAAAAAAGTTAAAAAATTCCGCGAAGACACCGACGACGGAGTTTCCCAGGAAGCTTTCAAAGCAAGGCCTACAAAACCTCCGCCAAAAAAAGCAGCGCCTCAAACTGACTTCCCAATGCAATTAAAAAAGAAAAAGAAACCGACTGGAAATTAACCTTCGCATTTTAAAAGTTTGCGGGCTTGTTCCGGAGTTACGCCGGAGAGGTCGATGACTTTGTGGCGGTTGGTTTCGCCTTTTGCCAGGATGATATCGCGTTTTGGAATTCCGAAAAGTTTAGAGAGATAAGCAATGAGTCCGGAGTTGGCTTCACCATCTACAGGTGGCGAGGTGATCTTGATTTTTATTTCGCCGTTGTGGGGACCCACAACTTCATTTTTAGAGGCCTTAGGCTGAATAAAAAGGTGGAGCCGAACTCCACCTGTTATTTCTTCAATCATACTACAGCTGCGAAGCAGATGTGCAAAACAGCTTATTCTGCTGAAAGCGGAGACACGTTCGGTGAACGACCGGCGTTGTTTCCATTTCCATTTGAAATGCTGTGATTTGGAAGTTGCATTTGTGGCATGTACTTTTCGCCTGTTTCAAGCAAAGACAAATGAGCTTGAGCCAGAGCTTTTAAGTTTGCTTCAAATTGCATACGAGCACGTTTTAGCTCCGTTACTTCTTGATACATTTTTTTCAATGAATCGCGAGAGTCACGCGTGATGATTTCTGCTTTTTGAGCAGCATCGGCCACGATAAGTTTTGCTTCACGTTCTGCATCTTGACGAAGACGCTCACCCATTTGGGTTGCGGTGTGAATTGTTTCTTTCAGAACTTGATCGCGCTCTTTATATTCCATCAAAGAAAGTTCTTTTTCGCGGATGGCTTCTTTTAAAGAGTTTTTTTCTTGGATCAATGATTCCATTTGGGCTGCGATCTGCTGAAGGAAATCCATCACTTCATCAGTATCCAGTCCCATCATTTTTTTGCCAAACGACTTATGCGCGATATCGATAGGAGTTATTTTCATTTATGTTCCTCCGTGAACAATGATGCTTTCAGGATAAAGGCCTGCCCTTGGTTCGAGCAAGCTATTTGATTTCTCTCGCCATTTCTTTGTTTCTCATGGCAGCCTTTTCAAAGCTAATACGCAATGCTCGTTCGATTTCGAGCTCGCGCATAGACTGAAGTCCTGCTGCTGTGACGCCTTTTTTTGATGTCACTTTATTCTGCAACTCCTCAACACCTTCGCGGGCTTGCGCCGCCAGCATCGAAGCGCCGACAAATGTTTCAATTGTCATAAGGCGGGCTTCTTCTTTTGAAAAACCATGTTCTTCAATCCAGTCTTGCCAATACATCATCATTTCAAAAACAAAACCGGTGCCGCTCGAGCAAGAAACCATCAGGGCTTCAAATTGATCTTCATCGTTTACTTTGATCAATTGTCCCAGTGGTGCAAATAAATCGTCAACCGTGTCTGCCAAGGCTTGGTCTTCATCGTCATTTACTAAATAACCAATGACTCCGCGACCAATCAGCGAAGGCGTATTCGGCATAGCGCGCGCCAAGCGAGCTCCGTGCGTAAAACGTTCTAACATTTCCATGCGCAAACCCGCAGCTACGCTGATCAGAATTTTTTGATCATCAAAACTGCGACCGATGGGTTCAAGTGCCGCTAAGGCATCCTGAGGTTTGACAGCTAAAATTACGATGTCACAAAGGTCGACTAATTCGCCATTGTTTTCCATGGGACTGATTTGATATTGCTCTGCTAATTTATGTAATTTTCCAGGAGATCGATTGGTCGCATAAATATTTTTAGCTGGAATTCCACCTTCGATAAGTCCACGAATCATAGCTTGCGCCATGTTTCCGGCCCCGAGAAATCCAATTTTTTGTGCTTTGAGAAGGGGATTGGTGATGTTCATGATCTAAGCTCCTGACAATACAACGTGAGTACCAGAATGAATGTACTAAGGTTAGCGCCTAGCTTGTCGTTCTCCAAATAAAATTGTCCCAAGACGCAGGATGGTGGCTCCTTCACTCACTGCGGTCATATAGTCATTGCTCGTGCCCATTGACAGCTCCGTCAGCGGATGAAGATAGGGATCCGTT
>JADMIO012423480.1_pt1 | contig 16224 bp, 12 predicted proteins | sample 8958161 | NCBI WGS metagenome assembly JADMIO01 (sample SAMN16585339, study PRJNA669376) | soil metagenome | isolation source: Crop rotation soil | place: USA: Cullars Rotation, Alabama | collected 2011
AAGCCGATAAAGTTTGTCGGTACAGGCGAAAAGATGGATGCACTGGATATTTTTTATCCGGAAAGGATGGCCGACAGGATTCTCGGAATGGGCGACATCGTTTCACTCGTTGAAAAAGCGCAGGAACAATTCGACTCAGCTGAAGCCGCAAAGTTGCAGAAGAAGATTGCGAAAAATCAGTTTGGCTTCGATGATTTCCTGAAGCAGATTCAGCAGATCAAGAAGATGGGAAATATGAATGACCTGCTTGGGATGATACCCGGTGCGGGAAAAGCAATAAAGGATATCGATATCAGCAACGATTCATTCAAGCACATCGAAGCAATCATTCAATCGATGACCCAGGAAGAACGGGTTAATCCGGCAATACTGAACGGAAGCCGTCGTCAGCGAATTGCAAAAGGAAGCGGGACAAACATCCAGGAAGTGAATAAACTCATCAAGCAATTCGACGAGATGAGAAAGATGATGAAAATATTCTCGAATAAAGACCAGGCAGCGAAGATGATGAGGACTATGCCGGGGATGAGACGATGACGGTGGGACGGTAGCACGGTAGGACGGTAGCACGGTAGCACACTCTTACTCACACTCACACTCACACTCACACTCACACTCAGACTGGTAATTCCCCTTTCACAAACTCAAATTTTTACACATGAATTTACTCGACGGAAAAATAGCAAGTGCGGAGATCAAGCTGAAGCTTGCGGCTGAGGTTGAGATCATGAAGGGCGAAGGATTTCGTGCACCGCATTTATGTGCAATTCTCGTCGGGAATAACGGTGCATCGGAAACGTATGTTGCAAGCAAGGTTAAGAATTGCAACGAGACGGGTTTTGTTTCATCATTGGTACGATTTCCTGAATCGGTGAGCGAAGTCGAATTGCTAGATAAGATCGATGAAATAAATAACGATGAATCGATCGATGGACTCATTGTTCAATTGCCATTGCCTCCTCATATCAACGTTCAGAAAGTTACCGAGACGATTGATCCAGCAAAAGATGTCGATGGATTTCATCCCGTAAACTCGGGGAGGATGATGCAGAATCTTCCATGTTACATTCCTGCAACTCCGTACGGAATTATTCTGATGCTCGAACATTTTAAAATTGAAACGGCGGGAAAAAATTGTGTAGTCATTGGCAGAAGCAATATCGTCGGAATGCCGATGAGTGTTTTATTATCCCGCAATGGCAATCCGGGAAATTGTACTGTCACGCTTTGCCATAGCAAGACGAAAGATCTGAAATCATTTTCTACGAATGCAGATATCATAATTGCTGCAATGGGTAAGCCGGGTTTTGTTACTGCTGATATGGTTAAAGACGGCGCTATAGTGATCGATGTCGGTATAACCCGTGTTCCTTCTGCCGGCACAAAGAGCGGATTCAAAATTACTGGCGATGTTGATTTTGATAACGTCGCGAAAAAAGCATCGTGGATAACACCTGTTCCCGGTGGTGTAGGGCTTATGACGATTACGGGACTTTTGAAAAATACCCTTCGTGCGGCACGTAAGGAAATTCAGTTTATCACTTCAGTAAATCCATTATAATTTAAGAGATGTCGGCAACGGATTATCCTTTGATGGAGGATTTTTATACCATCCAGGGTGAAGGATTCAATACAGGCAAGGCTGCATATTTTGTCAGGCTGGCTGGTTGCGATGTGGGATGTGTATGGTGCGATGTGAAAGATTCCTGGCATGAAGAAAATCATCCGCGCATTTCAGTGGAAGAAATTACGAGAAGGGTGTTGGACTCGGGAACCGACAAAGTTGTAATCACCGGGGGAGAGCCTGCGATGTATGACCTTGCACCGCTCACAGAATCGCTGAGGAAAAATGGATTGCAGTTATATATTGAAACAAGTGGAGCTTACTCACTTTCCGGGTCATGGGATTGGATATGTGTTTCTCCGAAAAAGTTTAAGGCGCCGCTCGAAGAAGTATTGAATAGAGCAAACGAATTAAAAGTGATCGTTTATAATAAGAGCGATTTTGAATGGGCAGAGAAGCATGCCGCATTTGTTGATAAGGACTGCATACTTTTTCTGCAGCCCGAACATTCTGTGTTTGATAAAATTCTTCCTTTGATAATAGATTACATAAAGGCAAATACTATGTGGAGAATTTCGTTACAGACACATAAGATCATGAACATAAGATAACGTACTTTGCTTTTCCTGTATATGCTCAAAGTAAATAAGATGAAACGCATTCTCTTTATTTCATTTCTGGTTTTTTCAAATACTGTTTTTGCACAGAAAGATTATACGAGTTCTGTTCCTAAAGCTATCCGGTATTTTGTCTCAGCGGTGAAACTGTATGATCAGCATATGAATAGCAAGGCGCTTGAGTCAGTTGATGAAGCAATAAATGCTGATCAGAAATTTATCGAAGCTCATATGCTTAAGGCAAATATCCTGACTGATCTGAAACAATATGATAATGCGATAACTTCATACAAGAATGCAATAGAAATCAATCCTGATTTCTTTCCAAATAATTTTTACTCACTCGGAAAAGTTGAGTATCTCACCGGCAAGTATGAAGATGCAAAAACTCATTTCGAAAAATTTCTCACATACCCATCGTTAAAACCAACGATGGTTTCGAATGCGAAAAAATTCATAACTAATTCTGCATATGCACAGGATGCAATACTGAACCCCGTTCCTTTTTCTCCGAAGAATATGGGTGACAGCATAAATACTGCTGACGAGGAATATTTTCCCGGCCTGACAGCCGATGGTAAATCTTTTCTTTTTACGAGAAGAATGAAAATCGCTTCACCGACAGGAGCCAGGTCTCAGCAGGAAGATTTATACATGAGTACGCTTTTAAAGAATGGATGGAGCCTGGCCCGTCCTGTAAACGAGATCAACACCATGGGTAACGAAGGGGCTCCGTCGTTATCTGCCGATGGTCAATATATTTTCTTCACTGCATGCGAAGAACTCGGCAGTGATGGCGCTTATCGTACAAATGGAAGCTGCGATATCTTCCTCTCAAAAAAGAAAGGAGATAAGTTTACGACGCCTAGAAATTTACAGTCTCCTATCAATACATCAGGTTGGGAAAGTCAGCCATCTTTTTCTTCAGATGGCCGCACATTGTATTTTGCAAGAGCGAACAAGGACAAAAACGGTATGACTCAGTATGATATTATGGTTTCGCGTATCGGAGATAATTCAGAATGGAGTGCCCCGGTTTCCGTGAGCGATTCTATTAATACGGATTTCGACGAGATATCAGTTTTCATTCACCCCGATGATCAGACATTATATTTTGCATCGAACGGTCATCCGGGAATGGGAGGACAGGATATTTTCATGAGTCGTCGCGGGAAAGATGGCAAATGGGGAAAACCTATCAACCTGGGTTACCCGATCAATACAGTAAATGATGAAAACTCACTTCTCGTGAGTCCCGATGGTGAGATGGCATACTTTGCATCCGATCGCGCAGGCGGAAAGGGCGGACTTGATCTTTACCAGTTTTCATTGTATGAGAAAGTGCGTCCTCAGCCTGTTACTTACATGAAAGGAAAAGTTTTCGATGCGGAAACGAAGCAGGTGCTTGCAGCATCGTTCGAGCTCATCGATCTTGCAACAGGAAAAGTCGTTGTAAGTTCCACTTCGAATGTCGGCAATGGCGAATTCATAGTCGCTTTACCTACCGGAAAGAGTTATGCATTGAATGTTTCCAAGGATGGATATCTTTTCTACTCCGAAAATTTTCAGCTTAAAGATGTAAAGACTTCGAAGGAACCATTCCTGAAAGATGTGCCGCTAAAACCAATCAAAGCCGGACAAAGCATTGTATTGAAAAATATTTTTTATGATACAGACAAATTTGATTTGAAGGATGAGTCGAAAATTGAATTAGGAAAGTTGATAAGCTTCCTGAATAAAAATTCTACAGTAAGGTTTGAGGTAAGTGGTCATACTGATAATACAGGAACAAAACCTCACAATCAGACTCTTTCTGAAAATCGTGCAAAATCTGTTTATGATTTTTTACTCGCCAATGGAATTCCTGCTGCACGTATGACTTCTAAAGGTTATGGTGATAGCAAACCCGTTGCCGAAAATACGACTGAGAGCGGAAGGGCGCAGAACAGGAGGACGGAGTTTATGATAACAGGTGTCGGACCCTAACCCCTCATTAAACGATTTCTGAATTAGCTTGATTTGTAGGTGTGTTAATCGATTTGTATTCTCTTTGCCAAATTTCTAAACACACAATGGTTAGCCATAGCGTTATTAATTCGTTACAATGAATTTCTTTTGAGTTGAAAAATTTTTTCCTGATAGAGAAATAAAATAAAATCCGGGTTTGAGAGTAATGGGCTGTTTATAAGGGATCGAAATGTTTTCTTTTGATTCTACTAATTTTCCTTCTACATCAAAAATGTTCATATCGATATGTTCAACCGATTTACTGGTTGAAATTGATAATAGCTCATTAGCAGGATTAGGATAAATACTTAAATCAGACCAGTTATTTATTTCTTCAATTCCTATTACTACTGTTGGGTTGTTTGTAAAGGCTGTATCAAACTTGACAAGTAAAACACTCTCGTGTCCGGGGCCGAATGAATTAGTCGATCCTAAAAAAACATATCCGTGATCATAAGACAATAATGCACTGGCACTAAAGTCATCCTCGCTTCCGCCAAATGTGTGTGCAACAATACTTCCGTTTGGCGCATACAAGACAAAATGAAAATCTGTTTTTCCCTGTCCTGAAAAAGTAGTCGAAGCTGCAACAACAACTGTGTCATTGAAAACAAACAGGTCGTTACTACTGCTGTTGAAGAGTAAAAAACGATTAACAAAAATTACACTTCCGGTATTTGTAGTTCGTATGATGAGTTCATCACTGCTTTCAGAAGTATCGTTAACAGTTCCGGCAATCATCAGGTCGCCAGAAGAAAGTGTATCAATTGCATTAAGCGTTTCGCTCAGATTTGTATTGATTAAAGCCGTATGAGTGGAGTCTCCATTCGCATCTGCAAACACAATTAATCCATCAGTGGTATCATTTTGTGCTGATGTCGAAATATCTCCACAAAGAATATAAGACCCATCAGCTTTACATTTTATTCTCGAGATGTTTATCGCTCCATCCATCTGCACAAATTTTTGCCAGATAGGAGTACCATTCAAATCAATTTTTGCAAGATATGCTGCAGAGTTGCCATTGCCGGATCCATAACTGTTTCCAGCCAGAATGTAATTTCCGTCAATTGTAGGCTGAATATCATACACAAAATCCCAATCAGACGTGCCAATTGTTTTTGTCCAAACAGAATTTCCCTGCTTGTCAGTCCTGACCAAACATGCATCGTAATCACCTGTAGGATTAAAGCTGTTCGAATATCCTGCAATTAAAAATCCGCTGTCGGACAATTGAACTAACGAATTTGCCTGATCAATACCCGAGCCGCCATACGCAAAATGAAATTCTGCATTTCCAACACTGTCGGTTTTTATCAGGTAGAAATTAGTTTGTCCGCCCGATGATGGAGTAGTGGTCCCCGCAATCGCATAGCCATGATCAAAAGTCTGAATAACTTTTTTCCCCTGGCTGATCGCTCCAAAACCATATGTGTGTTTGAAAATAGGCTGTGCATGACACATCAAACAGAAAAAAGAAAAGATTATGGATATATATTTTTTCACAATACGTTTAAATCACTTTCCTGATAGCAACTAATTTCTTAAGCAAATCTTCCAGCAAATCAAGTCTGAGCATATTCGCCCCATCCGATTTTGCATTGGCCGGATCAGGATGAGTTTCGATGAACAATCCGTCGGCACCTGTAGCGATGCCTGCTTTAGCAATCAGTGAAATAAGCTCCGGCCTTCCGCCAGTAACTCCGCCACTCTGATTGGGTTGCTGTAATGAATGTGTGACATCCAGAATAACCGGAACATTATTCTTCTGCATCTCATAAATATTCCTGTAGTCAACCACAAGTTCCTGGTAACCGAATGAATTGCCACGTTCGGTGAGCATCACATTTTTATTACCGGCATTTTTAATTTTATCAACGGCGAATTTCATTGCTTCACCCGAAAGAAATTGTCCCTTCTTGATATTAACCGTCTTCCCTGTTTCTGCTGCGGCTAATAAAAGTTCAGTCTGCCTGCAAAGGAAAGCCGGAATCTGAAGAACATCGACATACTTTGCGGCAATCGCAGCATCATTGCTCTCGTGAATATCAGTCACGACGGGAACTTTTAATGTCTCTCGTACTTTCTTTAGGATCTCCAATGCATTATCGTCGCCGATGCCGGTAAATGAATCGTTGCGTGTCCTGTTTGCTTTCCTGTAGCTTGCCTTGAAGATGAAAGGTATTTCAAGCGCATCAGTAATTTCTTTTACACGTTTCGCAATGTTCATCGTCATTTCTTCGCTTTCTACTACACAGGGCCCTGCCAGCAGAAAGAAATTCTTCGACGTAGTATTTTTTATATATGGAATTTGTTCGAGCATATCAGAAGTAAGCTGACAAAGATAAGAAAGCTCCCTGAGCCGTTCCGTTTTTACTATCGAGCATGCTGCTTAAGAAATCGCTGCCGACATTCAGCATCCATCTCTGCAAGAACATGACCTTGTAGGCTAGTCCCGCCTGTATCCTGCTATACCTGCCATAGTTCAGCAGAAGCGATAACCGGTGCTTATAATTAATCGTATAATTTAAACTCGCCGAACCGCGAATCTGTGATTCAGCAAAAAGCAAATAAGAGACACTTGCACCAAGATCGATTTCACCAGGCTGAAGATTGAATTCATAATTCAGATCAAGCAGGCAGGGTAGAGGCGACATGTAATTTTTCTTCTCGCGTTCACTTAGGTAGGGTTCAACTAATGACGAATCAAGTGTCAGATTTCGTTTGATCGTATCCTCCAGGTCAAATAAATAGGAAACATCAATTCCTTCGAATCGAAAAGATGTATCGGCTTTCACATAGGTGCTGTTCTTGCTCCACTGAATAAATCCGACATTACCGACAGAAAAATTCAACCTGTTTCTTTTTTTATCCGACCACCAGAAAGAAAGATCTGCCGATCCCCCGGTTCCGTTCCATGTAAAAATATCAGTGGTCGATGAATCACTTTGTCTCAATTTAATATTCGCATCCAGGTCGAGCGATTCACCGTAAATTTCAGTGAATAAAGTAGCATGCGGTGCATCTATGCGATAAAATTTTTGTCCTTTATTGAAATCGAGGCCAGCAGAGAAACCGAAAGTATTCTGGCCATGATTATAAGAATGTCCGAATGTAAAATTGATCTGCTGATAATAAATCTGGTTGTAAACGAAGTCGCTGAGATCAGCTTCTTTGCCTTCATAATTTTTATTTCCTCTGAAATAAAGTTCAAACACATCCTGACGAAACCTGCTGTTAATGTGATAACGGTTTGCAATTCCAACAGAATAATACGAATGAGGCAATCCAAATACTGTATCATTCCTTTTCGTATAATTTAATTCCATATTTGCCTGTATGCCCAGCCTGTTTATCAGTCCAAGGTTGTCACTTACATTATCCTTTTCAGAATTATCGATAAATTCTTTCTGGTAATATGAAAGTGCAAACCGGTTTGTGATTGCATTCGATTCGAAAAAATAATTACCCGAAAAACTTATCCGATGACGAAAAGCACTGTCGGGATGAAACATCCAGTCAGATGCAGAAACTTTTATTGATGAAAGTATAAGTATAACAGCGAAAAGTCTTTTCACAAATCAGCGTATCGAGTAAATTCCGTCGGCAACTAATTTAAGATCCAGGCGATAATCGGAATACATTTGAATCAATTGAGGATAATCGGGAGTGTTGAACTTTGTTCTGACAATAATTCTCTTAACAGAAAGCAGTCTGCCTTTCCTGTTGATGTCGACCGGAACTTCAATAACAGTTCTTGTTTTACCTGTCGATCGGTAATTGATATCGTAAGGAGCAGCTCTGATAAGATCAGGGACAAACATTGAATCAACAATTGCCTGCGTGCTGTCGAGTAAGAGCATCTGCAAATTGATATCGAAAGGAAAACTATTCGATGCGATAAGCTTCAGGTTAGTTGTTCCGACCGGATCATAGTTAGTGCCACCTTCAAGGGTAAAAGGAATAGTATCAACCATCATCAACTGGTTCAATGCAAATCGCAATGGCATTGTCAAACGAAGTCGTGATGTAACAAGTCGATCAGTAAAAAGAAAATCGTTGTTACCTGAAATATTTCCCTGAGGATTGAGACTCAGGTTTAAATCATAGTCGAATTTTTCCGGAAGATTCTCAATCAGGTCCTGGATATTACTGTTTGTTTGATCGAGTTGAATTGAATAATTGAAAGGAACGAGTGAATCGGTGAGTGCCGGATACAACCTTGCTCTATTTATATTTAGATAGTGATTTAAGAAATTAGGCGCAACAAGATTAACAATAGTATTTGTTCTTGTATTCACAGAGCGCATCAAAGAAATATAAATCTGTTCATCTGCTCCAATATAATTTGTAAGATCCAAGTTAAGTCGAATGCTATCGAGTTCCACTGTACCGCCATCAACCAGGTCACCGATTCCGAAATCAAGATTATTTACTGTACTCTGCGATGATTGCCCCAGGTACCCTCTCACAAACAATGGAACAACCGATAATAAATTCGCCTTGAGATTCACGACGGTGTCATTCGCATTTACGTTGAAAGGATGACCATTCGGATCAGAAATCGTTTTGATATCATAGCTGATTGTATTGAAAGATGTTCCTGTTGTTCCGGTAAGATTGAAATGATATCCGGTTAAATCGTAGGTATGACTGAAATATTTCGGATTAGTGAACGATGCAGAATCTACTTCAGCTGTCACGAAAAATGGAACACCATTTAAAGTTGCACCGGGAATTTTATATTCGAAAATTATTTTACTGTGCAGAGTGTTTTTTATTTCGATCTGGATGCTTCCTGATTTAATGAAAGCTTCGGTGAGCCCTACATTTCCAAAGCCCAGCTGAGTTTCATTATTATTTGAAGGAAACTGTGAGCCAGGCTGAAATAACTGGTTAAATGGAAAACGTGTGACTGTGGTAATAGTTGTATCAGGCAACTCAGAAAGCGTATCGAGATTGAAATTCGAAAATGTGCTGTCGTAAGCAAGGATCTGAGCGTTATCGGAAGTTGTTACAATCGATTTATCACCCAGGAAATTCGACATCGTTAACGTCGCATGAAAAAGCGGCCCAACAACTTCAATATCCCATTGCGTCTTATCATTTTCTTTTTTGCAGGAAAGAACGGCAAGTAGTATTATGATCAAATATGAAAGGCGCTTCATGGGCTTCAAAGGTAGTCTTTAGTATTTAAAAATTATCAGTATTTAGTCATGGTTTTTGGCAGGTCTGAAGCTTAGATTGAAACATGGTGGGCATTCACTGAGTGCAATTACATATTCTCTGTACTACTGCGTCTCTGCGCGGGTTTTTTGATGCACGCAGAGGCGCAGAGACGCAGAGAAGAAAAATCATTTTAGAATTAGTTATTTCATTAAACATAGCAAATACAAAATCTCTGCGCCTCTGCGCGAAACTTTTTGAAACACATAAATAGGAAATCAAACCCACCTAGTATCCATACTTTTCCTCCCATAGCTTCCTGAGAAAAGATCTCAATTCGTTTTCCCTGGGATTATTACCAGGATCATACAATAGTGTACCGCTGATTTCCGGGGGAAGAAACTCCTGTCCGGCAAAATTCTTTTCATGTGAGTGATCGTAGTCATAGCCTTTACCATAGCCAATTTCTTTCATCAGTTTTGTAGGAGCATTTCTGATATTCAGAGGTACGGCAAGATCGCCATGTTCTCTGACAAGTGCGATGGCATTTTCTATAGCCATATAGCCTGCATTGCTTTTCGATGATGAAGCAAGATATGTCACGACCTGTGATAAGATGATCCTGCATTCGGGGTAGCCGATCTTATTACAAGCCTCGAAGCATGCATTTGCCATAACGAGGGCAGTAGGGTTTGCATTACCGATGTCTTCAGATGCGAAGATCACCATTCTACGTGCAATGAAGAGAGGATCTTCTCCTCCTTGTATCATTCGCGCAAGCCAGTAAACAGCAGCATTCGGATCAGAGCCTCGCATCGATTTAATGAATGCACTTATAATATCGTAATGCATCTCTCCGCCCTTATCGTATAAAGCAATCTTCTCCTGGGCAATTTCCTGTACTATTGCATCTGTTATCACAATTTCCTTGCTTTCGGGAAAGGCGTTGATTACAAGCTCAAACAGGTTAAGTAATTTTCTTGCATCTCCTCCTGAAAGCCGTAGCAATGCTTGTGATTCTTTCAATTCAATCTTCCTGTTCTTCAGATATACATCTTCATTCTTCGCCTGGTCGAGAATTTTCAGAAGATCTTCTGCAGAAAGTTCTTTCAGAATATAAACCTGGCAACGTGAGAGCAGGGGAGAGATTACTTCAAAGGAAGGATTTTCTGTGGTTGCACCGATGAGGGTCACAATTCCACGCTCTACAGCTCCAAGCAATGAATCCTGTTGTGATTTGCTGAAGCGATGAATTTCATCTATAAATAATACCGGGCTTCCTGCAACTTCTTTTAATTCTCCCTGGTAACGTTGTGCCTTTTCAATCACATCTCTCACATCTTTTACTCCCGAACTGATTGCGCTTAGAATATAAAATGGTCTTCGTAATTCAGTTGCAATAATTCCTGCAAGTGTAGTTTTCCCTACTCCCGGCGGTCCCCAGAATATTATTGATGGAATATTATTTTTTTCAATTGCTTTTCTAAGTACAGCGCCGGGCCCGACAAGATGTTCCTGGCCGATATACTTATCGAGTGTTTTCGGCCGCATCCGTTCTGCCAATGGAGCATTTTGCATATTTTTTTGCTTTTGTACAAAATACGAAGTACAATCTTTAAAGCGAAATTTATATTGTGTTAATGTTTTAAAAATAATTTTTGCAACACTTCACTTTTGTAGCTTATAACTTTTATTACTTTAGATTAAAATTCACTACTTATGGAAGAAAATACTGAAACAAAAAATGTTCTCCTACAGTCTGAAGAAGCATTGAGAAAGTTGATTAAAGTTACGGGGCAAAAACTCGTCAGTCTGGAAAAATTAAATCCTAACGATGTTCAAACAAGAGTGAAGTACAAAGAGATGGAAAGAAATGCAATCAGCATGCAGAAACACATATCGGATGTGTTAGAAACTCTGTAAAAAATATTTTCAATTAAAAATCTTATTGGTATCCCAAACATCACGACATGGAATTTAGCACCCATGCCCTGCTGACTGACCCTGTTCCTGACCCTGACACTCTCTTATTCAGTGTCAGGGTCAGGAACAGTGTCAGTCTGCAGTCAGGAATAGTGTAAGTCTACAGATGGGTTAATAATACTTTTTACAAACTCTCAAAAGTATTTCCATGTTCCAGATCGCCGGCATTATAACCTGCTTTAAACCAGTGCATCCGCTGTTCTGAAGTTCCATGTGTAAAAGCATCAGGAACCACATAGCCCTGTGATTGCTTCTGAATGTTATCATCGCCGACAGCACTTGCTGCATTTAATGCCTCATCGATGTCACCGTTTTCTACAATGTGACTTTCTTTATCTGCATAGTGTGCCCAGACACCGGCGTAGTAATCGGCCTGCAATTCCATTTTAACTGAGTAGGCATTATATTCTTTCTCGCTAAGCTGATGACGAAGGCTTTCCATTTTTTCCTGGGTTCCTAGTAAATTCTGAACATGGTGTCCGACTTCATGGGCGATCACGTAAGCCATTGCAAAATCTCCGGAAGCATGAAATCTTTTTCGAAGTTCTTCGTAGAATGAAAGATCGATGTAAAGTTTTTGATCGGCCGGACAATAAAAAGGTCCTGATGATGAACCTGCCATTCCGCATCCTGATTGTACCTGGTCACGAAATAATACAAGAGTTGGCTTTGTATATGTCACTCCTTTTTCACCAAGAACCTGGGTCCATACATTTTCTGTTTCTTTTAAGACGACAGAAACGAATTGATCCATCGTGTCTTCTGCTGCCTGCTCTTCTGCAGTAAGGGGAGCACTTTGCTGCTGATTAATTTGTGGCAATTGCCCGGGATCACCGCCCAGGTATGCAGTCAGTAAATAAATTACAAGTCCAAGTATGCCTCCACCGGTTACAAGTCCGCCTGTCGACATTCCACGACGGTCTTCAACATTTGAACTACCACTACGACCTCTCCAAAGCATGTTTAATTTTTTTTGATTGTGTATGGATGGGATAAAATTTTTCCTGCAATAATTCTAAAATCAAATGCCATGATAAGTAAAATTAAGGAATTATATTAATATTCCCGGATTGCGAAATATTATGTTAAATCAAGTTCGAAAACAGCAAACCATGAAACCATTATCTAAATAATTATAGATGTATGTTGATGATATAAATCGATCGCTACCGGTTAGCGTGCAATGATTGTATCATATGACGGAGCATATCCAGCCCATATTCCAAGGCCACCATCAATGTTGCTTGTAATAGGAGCAGGGGAGCCAAAAGGATTTCCATTGCTCTGCACTTGTGTTTCTTCAGTACGCCAGAATTCAAATGTTGCACGATCAATTGAACAGAATTTTACGATGATCGTATCGCCGCGTTTAAAATAAAAACTTTCTTCGCCATCAAGTTCATCATCTTCTTTTTCAGAAAAAGAAAATCTCCCTCTTGCATAACTAAAATCAAAACTCTTTGTATTGATGAACTTATCTTCGAATGATGAACCAGGCGCTGCAATAAATGTTGAGTCTTTCTGTTTTCCAATATCATCTCCATAAGTATAATGATTGATTCTTTGAGCATACCACTGATAACAATTTCCGAGTGTGTCGGGATCGGTTAAATGTGCCCATGCAAAACCAAGTGAATCCCTGTTGCCATCTGCCTTCCACCACAGACTATCGAGCTTTACCGGGTAAGGAATATTTGTAATGGCATGAATTGTTTTTCCTTCTGCAACCACAGTAAGGGAGTATGTTCTACCTGCAACACCATGAATATGTCCGGCATAAATTCCCTGGTCAGGAAAAATCTGTACGAGCGTATCACGTGTTGTTCCATCATCAACAACAACAGTTGCACCGCTGATAGAGTTCAGAAAAATTTCACTCGTAGTGATCTCGCCAAAAAATGGCAATGTGTGCGAGAGCACAACAAACGGAATAGTGTCGATCTCGATTTTTCCTTCAACAATAATTTCTGTGGATGCCTTAGGAATGTCTACCGTTACATTTTTCTCGCAGGATAACAATGTAACTACAATTAGTAAAAGATAAATTCTACGCATCAGAATTTGAAATTATAAGTAATACTCGGAATGATTGGGAATAATGAAATCTGCTTTGCTTCGATCGTAATTTTTTCAGAATCGTAAGTCTTGTCGAAGTAAATGATGTACGGATTGTACCTGTTGTAAACATTGAATACCGAAAGATTCCAGCTGCTCTGGAATTTCTTATGCGGTTTTCCTTTAAGAGTTATACTCAGATCAGCCCTGTGATAAGGAGCCAGACGATAATTGTTTCTCTGTCCGCCGTAATCTTCAACTATATCTCCATTCGACATTACGAAAACCCGTTCCGGAAATGTGTTTAGATTTCCCGTTGCATAAACCCATGTAGCACCGATCGTCCAACGTTTTCCAAGATCATAAGTCAACACTATAGAAACATCATGACGCCTGTCATATTTCGGATAAAATGTTCTTCCATTGTTCAGATCAGGAAATTTTCTTTTCGTCCATGCGATTGTATAGCCCAGCCATCCTGTGAATTTTCCCTTGTTCTTCTTCAGAAAAAATTCTGCTCCATAACTCCAGCCTTTCCCTGCAACAAAATAATTATCGAGATTGCTGTTGATGGTATTTTCCGGAAGAAATCCTTCCTGGTATTCAATCTGATTCTGCATTGTCTTGTAGTAAACTTCGACCGAAGTTTCATAAGTATTCAATGCGATGTTTCTGAAATAACCCAGCGCATACTGAGTTCCTGATTGAGGCTTTACCTTATCGCTGCTCGGTACCCAGGTATCTGTCGGAAGAGAAATTCCCGAAAGGGATGCAAGATGGATGTATTGGTAGTTCTGAGATACAGATGCTTTGATAGATGATAAATGATTGATCGAATAACGTATTGCCAGTCGTGGTTCGGCATGTGTATAGGTCTTTACATTTTTCCCGACTCCATAATGCACTGTATCAACTGTATTTCCGGAAATAGGATCAGTAATATATCGGTCGAATGGACCAACCTGTGAAAACAGCGTAAACCGCATACCCGCATTTACCAGCCATTTATCACTGATCGCATATTCATCGTTAATATAAATCGCCGCATCATGAGCATACTGGTGAAGTATCTTTCCAATATCGAATGATACATCTCCTGCCTTTGCTGTTGCATTGCTCGGCACGAAAACATGAAAGATATACTGTCCGCCGAAACGAACTGTATGTTTCAGACTTGGCAACCATGTAAAATCTTCTTTGAGATTGTAATCCGTTATACCGGAGAAAAGTTTAAAACTGAAATCATTCTGTCCGCCTTCGAATTCAAATTTATAATCAGTATAAATCAGCGAAGTATTCAGGAACAGCCTGTTCGTGAAAAGGTGATTCCAACGTGCTGTTGCTGTTGCATTTCCCCAGGGAACATTTACAAAGAAATCCGATTTCGGGCTCTTGAACCTGAACACATCGCGTCCGAAATATCCGCTGAGGAAAAGCCTGTCCTTATCACTTAATTTGTAGTTAACCTTTGCATTGAGGTCATAGAAATAATATTTATTTCCGCTGATATCAGATCCATCTTTCACGAATGGTTTACCCATGAATAAATCGATAAAAGTTCTTCTGCCAGAAATGATGAATGAACTCGTGTCTTTCTTGATCGGACCTTCAATCGTTAACCGCGATGCAACGAATCCGATTCCGCCTTCGGCACCGAATCGCTGATTGTTTCCTTCTTTCATCTGGATGTCGAGAACAGATGCCAACCTGCCGCCATAATTTGCAGGCATGTTTCCTTTCGTGAGTGTTACATTCTGAATCGCATCAGCATTGAAGACAGAAAAGAAGCCGAAGAGGTGAGAGGCATTATATACATTTGCCTCATCGAGCAAGATAAGATTCTGATCTGGTCCGCCGCCTCTTACATAAAATCCGCTGCTACCTTCTCCGGCTGATGAAACACCAGGCAGGAGTTGTATCGATTTTAATACATCGACTTCACCCATGAATGCAGGCAGTGTTTTTATTTTCTCGACATCGAGTTTTTGTCTTCCCATCTCAGAGCTTTGAACATTTCTATCTTCCTTTTCAGCATTGATAGTAACTTCTTTTGTTTCGATTGCACTGCTCTTGAGATTTATATTCTGCCTGATGTCTGCATTCAGATCAACCGGAATTTCCTGATTCTGAAAACCAATGTATGAAACTACAAGGGTAAACTTTCCGTCGGGAACAGTTATAGAATAAAATCCATACTGATTTGTTACGGTTCCCTTTAATGATTCTTTGATATACACATTTGCTCCGAGAAGTGATTCGCCTGTTGCTTCTTCTTTCACATATCCACTGATGGTATGTTGTGCAAATGAAATAGTCGGAAGACTAATAAGTAAAAAAAGCAGACGGATTTTATACATAAAGTGGTGCTTGGAAAAAATAACGGCCGCAAAAATAACAATTAGTCTTGAGTTCCTTAAATCGCCTGTCAAATCCAAATAAAAAATCCCGATCAAAAATCTAAATCAGCTCTCCGATCGTTGGTCGCTTGTCGTTGGTCGCTAGTCCAATCAAAAATCTCAAATTTAAAATCTCAGATCACTAATAAATTTATCTGCCGCCCATAAGCCGGGTTCTGTCCATCAAAGATGGTCCTGTCATTTATCTGGTCCTGGTTTCGCAACCAGGATCGATCAACCTACCCATCATGGTTTCATTTCTGAATCGGACGCGCCGCCCTCATCCCATGACTTATTTGGTTTTTCAACACCTGAGGTTTACCCTTCGACTGTATCACTACAATCGAACGTGAGCTCTTACCTCACATTTTCACCTTTATCCTTTCCAGCACAGTGGGATCCGAAGCTTGGAATTCACGTGACTTGAAGTCGCGGC
>JADMIO011130902.1_pt1 | contig 16223 bp, 13 predicted proteins | sample 8958161 | NCBI WGS metagenome assembly JADMIO01 (sample SAMN16585339, study PRJNA669376) | soil metagenome | isolation source: Crop rotation soil | place: USA: Cullars Rotation, Alabama | collected 2011
GTGTAACCCATGTCTCCGGTACGTTCTGTTACCTATGTCTCGGGTCGCTCACAAGCACGCGTGAGTGGTGCCAGTGGTGCCAGCAGACGAGAAGGAGCTATTCGAATCACAACCGAGTTTGGACTCCATTTGGACTCCACAGAGGCTCTTTTTCGAGAGAAGAATTGGGCTAAGTATTTGAAAAATTGTGGTGGCCAGGGACGGACTTGAACCGCCGACGCCAGCCTTTTCAGGGCTGCGGGATCAATCACTTACAGACGAGTTTCTTGTGGTTTCATGGACTTGCGGGCGTTTGATTTGGACGCCATTTGGACTCCAGGCGCCATCCTTATAGAGGTTGGACTCCACCGGGACTCCACATTTTGAGCGAGGTTGGACTCCGCGGACTCCGCGGCGGACTACGCGTTACACCGTGAGCGGGGCGAAGTTACCTTACGAAACAACAGACAGATGGCTAAGCGATCCCTGGCCACCGCGTTGCGAGAACTGGCACGGTTGTTGCGACGTTCCTTCTTGTTGTAATTTGCCTAAAGAGTCTTTGTGTTCGCTCCGATCAATCCAGGTCTCTACGACGCCGTGCGTGACACATGGGCGCACGTAATCACCCTCTTCCGCGTGGAAGAGGTGGACCCAAATTCAGAAGCCTTCCTGTCTCGCTTCCCAATCTTCATCCTTGAGGAACTTGGGGAGGAGGAGCATCAGGACCCGACGATCGTCTCATTGCGGGAGCGGTTGGCAAGAGCGGCATTTGCAGATACCTTTCGAGCCCGAATCGAAGAAGCGATTGCGATCTTTTGCTCGAACCCAGGATCTGACACTCCTCAAGCACATTTCTATAGGATGGTCGATGACTTCCTCAACTACGCTATGCCTCTCAGCGTAGGCCTGCCAGATGAATCGGCTCAGTTTGATGCGCTCTATGGACGCTTTGAAAGCGATCTTTTCACCGACTCTTACACTTTGAATGTGATCGCGCCGCTTGAAAACTTTACGGATCATCAAGACAGGTTTCGCAATGGGCACGCGTCGTTGTGTTTCGCTTGGGCTAATCTCTTTCCGCACGCTTCATACAATTCCGCTCCCCTTAGAAAGCGTGCATTGCGATACCTGGAACTCATGAATACGCCTATCTATGGAGGGGGCGGCGTAAAGCACAAGAATGGATTCTTCTTTCTGCTGGAGTATCAAGAGACTCGCAGGAAGGAACGCGGCGAACTCGCGGAAGCATACAAGCGGGCTGAAGAGGTTACGCGGAAAGCTGTCCTCACGGCACGGCTCCTCACGTTCCAGCCGGTCTATGCGCAGTGCATTGGACTTCAGGTGCTTTCCCAATATGCCGGAGGCGGTCGGGGGATGATTCTATGGAACCCGCGCGATGAATGGATCGACGAGCGTGCAGATGCTGATCTTCAGTCCTGCGCGGAGAGTTTTCAAAAGCTCCTACCTTACGTGCTATCGGCCCCGGCTGCAAGCATTGAAATTGTGTTTCTGAAGATTGATGATGCACTTAGGCGCCGTCGGAAGGCCTCCCGGCCGTTCCCCGCGCGCAGTGCCAGAGCCGACATTGACCGCCTCCTAGATTACTGTCAGGCTCTCGAAGCGCTCGGTAATCTTGAGTTGTTCGCTATGGGTATGGCCGCGAGCGTCCAGCCAGCTTTGATCGGTCAGGCCGACCGTATCCACGACGAGCGTATCACCCTCCCACCTACCAACCGAATAACCCAGCCACGATGGCTGCGGGTCAATTGGCAGTTTGCGGCCATCTGTATATACCTGGCGAAACGTCGTGTCTCGCTCATACAGCATTGCGATCAATCCCGGGGTTTGAATGATCTTGTACGGCTGCGATGCGACTTCGACGATAGGAAGGCCACTCGGCAGGCAGCGTGCCAGCGGCGAAATGGCGGCAATGTTTTGGGCGCGCTGCTTGAGTTCAGCCGCTACAGCCGGCACGAGTGGCTCGTTCGGCCCGAAGTCGTACAGGATATTGATGAAGTACTGCGATGGTATTTCGTCGCCTCCATTGCCGTTGGGAAACAAACGCGCTGCCACCGCAGGCGGGGGCCCGTCCGTTTGCCACAACCCGGACAATCTGGCTTGCCACCTGCGCGCGGTGCCGGGGCCGTTAGATTCGGCTTACCTTCGCGAGTTCGCGGAATACCTGGCGTTGGGAAATTCAACCACTGCGCGTGCGCACCCGTCGCAAGCAGCGCGAACAGAACGAACAACCGCTGAGGCAGCATCTCCAAACCTCCAGGCATCAATGCTACTTTGGCCGGTAGAGCAGAAGCAAGGAGCTTGCGGACCGGCTTTGGGCGCGATGAGTTTACGGGATAGTGGAAGGATACGCCGTCATCCAGGCGCAATCTGCTTTGTGACAGCGTAGCTGAATCAACTTGAGTGGCCAACCCCGGATGCGCTCTGCCCACTGCGGCGAAGCCGATCGAGCCGATGCGAGACAGAAGTCCTTAGGCATGCAGGCCCCCCCCGGGCAAGGCCACCGGACAGGGCGGGTGACGAGGGCGCTCTCGTATGCCATACTTCCGGCAGGTCGCGCCGGAGATAAAGATGGGGCCATCGCTGGGATTTCTGGAATGCTGATTCGGGCCGGGTTGTTGGCCGGGTTGTTGGCCGGCTCCTTGGCGTCCGCCGCACCGAAGGTGATCGCGGTCAATGTCGATAATATCGTTCACCCGATCACTGTTGAAATCGTCGGGCATGCGATCGAGCAAGCTAGCCGCGAGAATGCCGTCGCCGTTTTGCTCCGCCTCAACACGCCGGGAGGTTTGATTGACGCCACTCGCGAGATCAACTCAAGGATCGTTGCCTCCCGAGTTCCTGTGATCGCCTACGTTACCCCTAGCGGCGGGCGCGCTGCTTCCGCTGGGTTTTTCTTGCTCCAAGCGGCGGACGTAGCTGCGATGGCCCCGGGCACGAATACCGGTGCTTCTTCCCCGGTATTGATCGGACAACAAATGGATCCGGTGATGCGCAACAAGGTGGAGAATGACACCTCCGCCTGGCTTCGCAGCCTCGTTACCAAACGCGGCAGGAACGCCGAACTGGCCGAACAGACCATTCGCCAAGCCAAGGCATTCACCGAAAAAGAAGCGCTCGACAATCACCTACTGGACTTGATCGCACCGGATGAGAAGCAGCTTTTTATTGATCTCGAAGGAAAGAAGATTCAGCGCTTCGATGGGAGCACAGAGATCCTCCATACGCAAGGAGCGGAGGTTGTCGATTACCGCGCTTCGCCGCGCGAGCACCTCGTGCAGGCGATCGCCGATCCCAATACCGGTTATATTCTGCTGGTCCTGGGTGCGCTGGGAATCTACCTTGAGTTCCAGGCTCCAGGCATGATCCTTCCGGGCGTGGCGGGCGGCATTATGATGCTGCTCGGGCTGTCTTCGCTAGCCGTGCTGCCGATCAATTGGGCGGGAGCCGCGCTGCTGGTTCTGGCCTTGGCCTTCTTTGTCCTCGAAGCCAAGTTTGCCTCTCACGGAATTTTGGGAACGGGCGGCGCGGTGGCGATGACGCTAGGCGCGGTACTTCTGATTAATGGACCGCCAGAGGTGCGTATTCACCCCGCAACCGCTCTTGCCGTCAGCCTGCCGTTCGCTGTCATCACCGTGTTCTTGACGACGCTGGTGATCCGCTCGCGGAGAGGGAAGCGTGCCGGAGGACAAGCGTCGCTGATCAACCAGATCGCAGAGGTACGTATCGCGCTGACTCCAACCGGGAAAGTTTTCGTTCACGGAGAATACTGGGACGCCGAATCGACGGTCGCGGTGGATGAAGGTGGCCAGGTGCGTGTCGTTGGCGTCGAGGGCATGAAGCTCCGCGTCGAGCCCGCCGGTTCCGCTGCTCCTCAGGCTTAGAAAAGAGAACGAGGCGAGAAAGACATTGAAAGGGAGGTGCCGGGAATGGTCTCGATCGAACTAATCCCAGCTGTTGTCATCATCATCTACTTGCTGTCTTCCATCAAGATTTTGCGTGAGTACGAACGCGGTGTAATTTTTCGGCTGGGCCGGGTCTTGCCACAACCCAAGGGTCCGGGCCTGTTTCTGGTGTTTGCGCCGATCGACCGCATAGTGCGAACCTCGCTGCGGATCGAGGCGATGGAAGTCCCTGCCCAGGATGTGATTACTCGCGACAATGTGACCCTAAAAGTCAATGCGGTGGTATATTTTCGCGTGATCGATCCCACCAAGGCGGTGATTGAAGTGGCCAACTACCTGTACGCCACCTCGCAACTCTCGCAGACCAGCCTGCGCAGCGTTCTGGGAGAAGTGGATCTGGATACACTACTCGGCCAAAGAGAGAAGATCAACGTCCGGCTGCAGTCCGTGCTGGATCAGCATACCGGTCCATGGGGAATCAAGGTGACCATGGTCGAAGTCAAACAGGTGGACCTGCCGGAGCAAATGATTCGCGCGATCGCCCGTCAGGCTGAAGCCGAACGCGAGCGCCGGGCCAAGATCATTCACGCTGAGGGCGAGGCGGCGGCGGCGGCGAACCTGGAAAAGGCAGCCGAGACTATGGCGCGGCAGCCAGGAGCCATCCAGCTCCGGTACTTGCAGACACTGGTCGAAATCGGATCGGAAAAGAACACCACGGTGGTGTTCCCCTTGCCCATTGATCTTCTGTCCTCCTTAGGACAGGTGCTGAGGAAAATTGCTGGCCCCGAGCCCGGCGGTAGCGTTTAAGGAGGCGGTCCTTCTGGTCAGCCGCCGGATCTTCAGGAACCGACGAGCAGTTGGCCAGCAACTTCCGGATGCGCCGTCATACAGGCACAATCCGCTCTGATCGGCTAAACTTGGCTCTGACAAACAGGCTGACAAAGTCGCAAATCCGGGACCCCTGCGCCCTTGACATTTGCGGCAGATATATGTAACGTCTACCCCAGTCAAATAGTAATCATAGACTTTAGGTGTTGGAGTTGGCTTCTGCCAGCTAACCGCAACACAGAAAGTGGTGTCACGATGTCTAGCTCTGCCCGTTACCCTTTGCAAGCGATCGTTTTCGCCGCGCAATTGGCCGTCCTATTGTTTACTTCTCACCTCAGCGCACAGGTCACCACGGCCGATATTGTGGGCACGGTCACCGATGCCAGCGGGGCGGTTTTACCCGGTGCCACGATTACTGTGGAGAATCTCGACACGGGGGGTGTCCGAAAAGGCTTAAGCGGGAGCACTGGGGACTACGCGTTCACGCTGTTGCCCATAGGCCGCTACAGCGTCAAAGCAGAGGCTACGGGGTTTGGAGGCTGGAGCGCTGCCCAGGTCGTCTTGGCTGTGGGCGACCGACTGCGCCTGGATGTTCATATGGAAATCGGACAGATCGGACAGTCCGTCGAAGTAACGGCCCGGACCCCGGCCTTGCAGTCCGATAGTTCCTCAGTAGGCACGCTCGTCAACGAGCGGGCGGTGCAGGATCTGCCTCTTAACGGCCGAAACTTTGTACGCCTGGCAACCCTAGCAGCGGGAGCGAACGAAGGCACCACGAATGGCCTCGCGACCGGGAACAGGCCGGACGATCGACGGCGCAATTCCTCCTTTCAGGTGAACGGGCAATCCGATAACCGCAACAATTTCCTTATTGACGGCATGGACAACAACGAGCGCTTCATCGGTACGATCATCGTGCGGCCTTCCATCGACGCGCTGGCAGAGTTCAAGCTGGAGACCAACCTTTACTCCGCTGAGTTGGGACGCACCGCGGGCGGCGTGATCAACGCAGTCACCAAGTCGGGTTCCAATATCTTCCATGGGTCACTCTTTGAGTTTTTCCGCAACGAGAAAGTGGACGCCAAGAACTTCTTCGCCCCACCTGGCCCCACGCCCGCGTATAAACAGAACCAATTTGGCGGAAGCCTAGGTGGGCCGATTCGCAAGGACAAGACGTTTTTTTTCGGCGACTATGAAGGCTTCATACTGCGGCAGGGGCTGACGTTCACCAGCACAGTTCCGACCCTGGCCATGCGTAAGGGAAACTTTGCGGGAATCAATCCAATCTTTGATCCGACCACGACCCGCCCCGATCCTAATCGGCCAGGAGTGACCATCCGCGACCGCTTTCCAAATGATCAGATTCCACCCGACCGCATCAATCAAGTTGCGCTCAACGTGCTGAATCTTTACCCAGCGCCGATCTTTGGGGGCTTGGTTAATAATTTCAGCCAAAGCCCAGTGAAGCGGCAGCGTGACCAGACCTTCGATGGTAAGGTGGATCACAGCTTCTCCGCGAACGACGTGATGTTTGGCCGCTATTCGTTCAACGACACCAGCACCTTCCTGCCGCCACAGTTGCCAAAACAGGGTGACATCGAGGCTGGGGGCGACAACAACCAGTTCGCGGGGCCGAGCACCCAACGATCACAGAGTTCGCATCTGAACTATGTGCATATTTTCCGGCCGAACCTGCTAGCGGAGTTCAAGGCCGGATACGCGCGATTTGCAATCGCCACGCTGCCGCCGAACTACGGCAACAACGTGAGCCAGAAGCTGGGGATTCCAGGGGCCAATGTAGACGCGGACAGTTCGGGCCTAACATCGATGGTAATTGCCGGATTCCGAGGCTTAGGGGACAGCAATTTCATCCCGATCCTTACCATCAACAACGTGTTCCAGTATGTGGGGAATGTGACCTACGCTCGCGCTGGTCACACTTTCAAACTCGGCGTGGATGTCCGTCGGCGGCAGACTTCGCCATTCCAGAGTCCGCAGGCCAAAGGCCAGTACACGTTCAACGGAAACTTCACCAACGACCCATCCGGGACCGTTTCTGGCAGCGGGAATAGCATCGCTTCGATGCTATTGGGCTTCCCGTCCAACACAGTGCGGTCGAAATACTTGGTTTCTCCAGGTTTCCGCAATACGGAATTCGCCGCCTACATACAGGATAACTGGCGGGTTAATCGCTGGCTCACTCTGAATCTGGGCCTGCGGTACGACCTCTACACCCCACAATATGAGGTGGCCAACCGAATTGCGAATGCGGACCTCGACGCGGGAAAGATCATCATCGCCGGGCAAAATGGGATTTCGCGCAGCGCGGGTATATCAGGGGACTATAATAACTTCGCGCCGCGGTTCGGATTCGCCGCGACTGTCACGCCACGTACTGTAATCCGGGGAGGAATTGGACTAAACTATTATCCCATTTCTTTCGGCTCAGGTGCGGCACTGCGGAACCCCCCGTTTGTCAACCTTTACACTATCGATACGACTCCGCTCGCGCCAATCAATAAGATCTCGGACGGGTTTCCGGCGCCAGGGCCCATCGATCCACTGAACCCGAGTGGGAATCTCACGACCATCGCACGCGATATCGTCAATCCTTATGTGATCCAATACAACTTCACAGTCCAACGGGAACTGTCCTCGGGTCTGGTTTGGAGCGTAGGGTACGTCGGGGCGCTCTCCAGGAAGCAGAACCTATCACCCAACATTAACCTAGCGCTCCCAGGGGCGGGCGCCATTCAGCCGCGGCGCCTATACTTCTCGAAGTTTCCAAGTGTAGCCAGTATCTCGCAACTGTCGAGTTGGGGAACCTCAAACTATCATTCCTTGCAGACCAGCGTCGAGCACCGGTTCCGGGCCGGCTTGAACCTTTCGGGCAACTACACCTGGTCCCACTTGATCGACGATTTCTCTAACGGGAGCGGTAAGGTCGGTGGCTTCGGGGCGACTCCTCAGCTGGTGACCAACCGGCGGTTGGAGCGAGGTAACTCGGACATCGATATCCGGCAGCGCTTTGTCGTGTTGATCAACTACGAGCTGCCCTTTGGAAAGGGTCTCAAGGGAGCTGCCGGAATTCTGGCGAAGGGTTGGCAAGTGAACGCCATCGGGGTTCTGCAAAGTGGTCCTACGTTCACCGTTCTAAACGGGGCGGCGCGCGCCAATACCGGCGGCAGCGACCGGCCCAACCAGCTCCGCGATGCCAGCCTGCCCAGCGATCAGCGAAGCTTGGGGCGGTGGTTCGATACCTCGGCGTTTGTTGCCCAGCCGCTCAACACCATTGGGAACGCGGGGCGGAACACGCTGTTTGGGCCAGGCCGGAAAAGCCTGGATTTCTCAGTCTTCAAGGACTTCGCGCTACGGGAGCGGATGAAACTGCAGTTCCGGGCCGAGTCGTTTAACATTACCAACACCCCGAACTTCGAGGTGCCGGGAAACCAGCTTGGCACGGCGGCCTTCGGAGTGGTGAGTGGCACCGCCAACACACTGCCTCGGAACCTGCAATTTGCCCTGAAGCTGCTCTTCTAATAATGGGACTATTATGTTTGCTGAAAATTCCGATTTCCAAGGCCCAGACCGCTAATCGACGCGCGTGAGAGTAGCTGACTAGCTACGCTTCTGGGAGAAGCTGGAAGGATTTCGCATGCGCCGGGCCGCGCCCACGAACGACGATGAGGCGCAGCGTGGCTAAGTTGAGACTTCTTGTTCTGCGGTTCGCTTAAAGTTCCATCTGAAATTTCGTTTTTCGTCACTCGATCCAGTAGCTAGAAGCCTTTGAATTGGATGGCCGGATACCGGACGTATTGTCGGGCATCCGGAAGTTATCGACCGCTGGCGGCGCATCTCACCGCCCGATAAGCAACATTAACGGAACTCATTCGGGGCCGAGCGTGCTGGACTTGACAACACCCTCTTCAGTGCAGCAGTAGGATGGCGCACGGTCCGCAGCCGATGTAAACTGGCCGGTGGAAACGATCCATTCGAGCGGGAACCGACGAAGGGAGGTAGAAACATGGGCAGAAAAGATTTGCAGTTTCTCAGCATTGCACTGGTCGGGGTAGGAGTCTTCCTCGCCGCGTGGCTGGGCCGGGGCACCGCTCAACAAGTGTCCGGCGAGCCGAAGATCGATGCTGATGATATTGGCGGTATAGTTACCAGTGCCAAGGGACCGGAAGGCGGCGTGTGGGTGATCGCCGAAGCTACCGACCTGCCAACTAAATTCGTCAAGATCGTCGTCACTGATGATCGGGGGCGCTACCTGGTGCCGGATCTTCCCAAGGCGAACTACAACGTGTGGGTTCGTGGCTATGGGCTGGTGGATTCGTCGAAGGTTAAAGCCACACCGGGCAAGATCCTCGACCTGAAGGCGGACGTGGCACCGGACCAAAAGGCTGCAGCCGAATACTATCCCGCACTTTACTGGTTCTCTTTGCTGCAAGTGCCGCCTAAGAGTGATTTCCCCGGCACGGGTCCGAATGGAAACGGTATAGCTCCAAGCATTAGGAGCCAGGGCGAATGGATCCGCCAGATCGTCAACACGGACGGCTGCACTGGCTGTCACCAGATGGGGGACAAAGCCACGCGCGAGATTCCAAAGAGTATCCTCAGTCAATCCAACGACACGAAAAGCGCATGGGATCACCGGATTCAGGCAGGGCAGGCGGGTGGCGGAATGAGTGCCCGCTTCTCGCAGGTTGGGCGTCAGCGGGCGCTCGCGATGTACGCGGACTGGACCGACCGGATTGCTCGCGGAGAGCTGCCCTCGGTTACTCCTTCGCGTCCGCAAGGCCGGGAGAGGAACGCCGTCGTCACTATCTGGGACTGGGCCGATCCCAAGGTCTATCTGCACGATGCCATCGCGAGCGACAAGCGAAATCCGACTGTGAACTCCAACGGCCCCATCTACGGAGCGCTCGAGGAGAGTGCCGATTATCTGACCGTTCTAGACCCGACGCGCAACACGTTGAGCAAAGTGAACCTGAAACCTCGCGATCCCAAGACGCCGACCTCCGCGGATACGCCGCCGCTGAAGCCATCGCCGTACTGGGGTAGCGAAGTGATTTGGAACAGCCAGACCACCGTCCACAGCTTTTCGATGGATAAACAGGCACGCGTGTGGGCTGCGGCGCGCGTCCGTAAGCCCGAGACCCCGGCATGGTGTCAGGCTGGATCGGATCATCCGTCAGCCAAGTTGTTCCCCATCACGCAAGGCCAGCGGGGGCTGGATCTCTACGATCCTAAAACCAAGGAGACGACGACCATCGACACCTGCTTTACCTGGGGCCACGTGAATTTCGATGACAACGATGTGCTTTGGTCATCGTTCGGGCCTGCCGGCATCGAGGGGTGGTTCGATACGAAGATCTGGGATAAGACGCATGACGAGAAGAAAGCGCAGGGCTGGAGCGCGTTCGTCCTGGATTACAACGGGAACGGAAAACGCGACGCCTACACCGAACCGAATCAGCCGGCGGATCCAACCAAGGACAAGCGGATCAATGTGACGTACTACGGCGATTCGCCGGCGCCGGACGGCTCGGTCTGGGGATCAGTCCAGGGGATGCCGGGTGCGCTGGTTCGTTTCATCCCTGGATCTCACCCGCCCGAGACAGCATTGGCCGAGTACTACGAAGTGCCGTGGAACAACCCGAAGGCACGGGTGCAAGGATTCTCGCCTCGCGGCATGGATGTGGACAGCAAGGGAGTGGTGTGGACGGTGCTCTCAAGTGGACAATACGCGAGCTTCGACCGTACCAAGTGCAAGGGCCCGCTCAATGGGCCAACGGCCGCCACCGGACAGCACTGCCCGGAAGGCTGGACTCTCTATACGTTCCCGGGTCCGAACTACAAGGGAGCGGTAGAGAACGGCAGCGCCGACTCGGCGTACTATAACTTCGTCGATCGATTCGACATGCTTGGTGTCGGAAAGGACGTGCCGCTTGCGACCGGTAATCTGTCCGAGGGATTGCTGGTGCTCGTAGACGGCAAGTTCATGACGCTGCGCGTGCCATATCCGATGGGGTATTACGCGAAGGGCCTGGACGGCCGAATCGATAATCCGAACGGCGGTTGGAAGGGAAAGGGCATTTACACGCCGATCTCGACGCGAGCGCCATTCCACATGGAAGGTGGCAAAGGGACCATGCCCAAGCTCGTGAAGTTCCAACTACGACCGGATCCGTTGGCGGACTGAAGGCAGCCAGGAGAGCAACAGCGTAGCGCTGACCGATGTCGATCATTAACGGCGGCCACGCGACCGGATTTCACGCGGGGTGGTCTAACTACGTGTCACACCGGCACCGCTCATTCTGTTCGCATAATATACTTCTGGCATGCCCGATGAAACAGTGACCTTGACGCTTACGAGGGATGAGCTTATGAGTATCTGTTTGTGCATTGAAGAGGCGGTGGAGTCAGCAGAAAATAAAACCGTCAAGCACCTAGCTCCCGAAGTTATTCCCCGCTATGAGGCGTTAGCTGAGAAATTATGGGAAGCATTAGGCCCGTCAAAATCGCGGCAGACCGCAGGCTCTCACGATTCTGGGCCCAAAGAGAGTCCCCCTCTATCGGATTGAGAAAATCCAGTCTTGAGCGTTACACGGCCAGGTGAGGCCAAAATATAGAGGTGAGAGATGGATCAAGCGAGTCTTTATGCCTTCATGACGCAACACCAGTATGGAGTCGTTTCGAGCATATCCGGGAATGGCACTCCCCAGTCAGCGCTCGTCGGAATAGCGACAACGCCAAACTTGGAGATCATCTTTGACACTGTAATGACATCGAGAAAGTATCCAAATCTGATGGAACGGTCGTCTTGTTCATTCGTTGTGGGTTGGTCTGGCGAGCGGACGGTTCAATTTGAGGGGTTTGCTGAAGAGCCCGGAGGCTCAGAATTGAAACGCTGCCAGGAAATCTACTTTAAGGCGTGGCCGGATGGACCTGCACGAATGAGCTGGCCTGGAATCGCGTACTTTGTAGTGCGTCCTCGGTGGATCCGATACAGTGATTACAATCTGACACCTCCACTGATCAAAGAGTTCACAATGAATGGCTAATCCTCAGGGATCACTTGGATGTGTAGTGGATCTCGTCGAAGTCGGCGAAATGCTCGCGGACTGATATCACGTATTATCGGAACCTTTGCTGTTTGCCTCAAAGGGCCACTTCTCCGAGACGCGCCTTATAGCTCTTCCCCCCGTCCGCCGCGGCGGTGATGCGGTGGCCTGCCGACGTAAGGCCGAATGGGGCGGACTATCTGAGACTTGACGGACGGCCTCCTCGATTCAGATGAAGGCTCGTCCGGCAAAGTAAACGTCAGAATCGTCGCTTGTGTTGAGATGCCATCCCGCCCATCTTTATAGGCTGGCAATGACGTCGATCTCTACCAAGGAATTGCCCGGAATTCCCCCGGAAGCTATGGTCGTCCGAACCGGAGGTTCAGGGCCGAATTTGCCCAGAAAAACTTCGTTCATTCCCGCGTAGTCCTTCAGATCGTTCAGATAGACGTTGCATTTGAGCACCTTTTCCATCGACGATCCGGCGCTCTCGAGTTGTTCCTTGATCTGCTGGAGAACGTGCTCGGTGTGGACTTTGATGTCGCCCTCCTGGTGATAGCCTATGCCAGCAATGAAGATCAGACTCCCGTACGCGACCGTGCCGTTGAACAGTGGAGTTTTCTCCGGCTTCTTGCCATTGCGGTAAATCACGCGTTTGACAGGTTTCTCCTGCGCCTTCGCGGAGCTGGCTGCTACTCCCGCCACTGCTACCGTGGTCGCACCCCGGCGAAGGAATTTTCTTCGATTTGTTTCATTCATAGTGCCTTCCTCCTGTTTGTCCAAATTTTTGGTTCCGACTTCTGCCCGTCATACTACCAAAACACCGCACTCAAGTTCGTGGAGGTTACGTAGAGGACTGAGCGAGGTTCAACCCAAAGAAATCTTGCCCAAATACTAGCGACCCGCGATCCGATGCCAATTGTTGCTAACAGGCGATCACACTAACGCGCAAACCGTACAAGTGGACAAAATTCGGGCTGCTAAAGGTACTTGTGAGCCCGTTAATACTCATTATCGGAACTTAAACCCCGGCTCAGTTTCCCGCAGCTAGCTCCGCCACATCGCCCGTCCTTCGCCTCTTGTAGATTCCGATCACAATTCACTTGCAATTCCAGCGCATCAGAGTGATCGATGTCGTCACCGCGGTAATCACCGCCAAAGGAGAAAGCATCATGACATCGACCCCAGAAACCGGAACCGCCACGGCAGAAGAGCGAAAGGCCACGAAAAAGGCCCGCGCTGGCGCACGTGGCGCACACGTTGCGCCCGCCAAGGCCAAGTCGGCCAAGAAGGCCAAGGCCACCAAGAAAACGCCCAGGGCCGCCAAAGAAGCGGGTGCGGCGAAGGAAGGAACCAAGGCAGCGAAGATTATCGATTCGCTGAAACGGCCGAACAGAGCCACGCTGACTGAAATCGTGAAGGCCGCCGGCTGGCAGGCGCATAGTGTAAGGGGGTTTATAAGCGGGACGCTCACCAAGAAGATGGGGCTGACGGTCGTTTCTGCGAAGGGCGAGACCGGGGAGCGCAGCTACTCGATTAAAGCCTAGACACCGCAACGCCGATTTGCCTGGCCGCCGGATTCACCGTCCGGCGGCTTTTCTCGCCTTGGGCCTCCAATCAGCTTAGGTATTGTCTTCCGTCGGGCGGATGCCAGTGACCTGGATATGCAGAGATTCGCCGTCTGGTCCACTGTGTTCAATTCCTTGTTCTTCTTTCCACCCGCCCTGGCACTTCAACCAGAAGCAGCACGCCCACGCTTCCCCCCGCTTGACGGCCGCTATGACCTGCGAGCCGACCAAAGCGTTGACCTGCGTTAGCGAAGTATCGAGTTCGTGGCGAAAATGCCTGCGGAGAGTCTTGGGAGCAATTCCGTTCGTGCCGATGCATCGGGCGATCGCATCGTGAGTGATGCCGCAAGCCGCCATCGTCTTCACGGTGTTCCGATCTGCCTCGGTCGGTTCGTAGAAGGGCCTGCCGCCTGCATTTTCCTTTTTAGGCACGGTAAAAACCACTACGCTGCCGCCGACACGCGTTCTTGGGCAATCTCCTTAAAGCTGCGGCCGCCACTCTCCAGCGTGGCCTGTTTGCCCGTGAGCTTCTCCCAGCGCTCAACGATCACATCGCAGTATCGGGGATCGAGTTCCAGGCCGAAGCATACGCGCTCCGTCAACTCAGCTGCGATTAGTGTCGTTCCGCTGCCGAGAAACGGGTCATATACCAGGTCGCTTTGCTTCGTGTGGTTCAGGATCGGTCTGCGCATACACTCTACCGGCTTCTGGGTACTGTGGCCATGACCTGAGTCCTCGCGGGATTTGATGTTCCATAGCGTGTTCTGGCTGCGGTCGCCCATCCAGTGCGCGGAGCCCCGGACCGCGTACCAGCAAGGTTCGTGTTGCCAGTGGTAGTGGCCGCGAGAAAGAGCGAAACGATCTTTCGACCATATTATTTGACTTCGAATCTCAAATCCAACGGCTTCAAGCGAGGACTGCACCGTCGATGCGTAGCGGCCAGCGTGCCAGACGTAGACGACCGGTCCTTTGAATAGCTCCCAGGCTTCGCGCCAGTCCGCGCGGTGATCGTTCGAGACCTCACCCATCTTGCGCCGGTTCTTATTGACGCCAGCTTCCGCGCGCCACTCCGGATCATCATCGACGCCGTAAGGCGGGTCTGTGACCATCAGAAACGGCTTCCTACCGTCGAGCAAAAGCGCGACTGCATCCGCGTTCGTTGCGTCCCCGCAGAGCACTCGGTGCTGACCGCAGAGCCACAGATTGCCTGTACGCGAAACAGGGACTTCCGGGAGTGGCGGTACGTCATCCTCGGCTGCGTTTGGTGTGAGCGTGAAAGCGTCGATCTCCCGCGCGTCGAAACCTGTGAGGCTCAGATCGAGTCGAGTGCCTTCAGTGCCCCTAACTCCAGTGCCAGAGCTTCGAGATCCCACTCTGCCCAGCCTACTGATCGGTTCACCATCAAGCGAAAAGCTTTGACCTGATCTTCTCCGCGATGGCGCCTTTCAGCCGCAGGTGCCCGTCGATGACTTCACCGTCTGACTTGGCGAATCGGTACCGCGAATCCGTACGCGCGAATGCTTTCACGGATGCGAGCGACTGCCTTGTCGTTCTTGCGAGGATTGCGATCGTAGGGCTTCAGCCGTTCGATGGGCCAGTACTCGACGACCAATTTGGAGCCAAGAGCGGGCATAGCTTGGCCTGATTATAGCGCTGAGGGAAACATCCGTAAAGTGCTGCAATGATGATAGTTATAACTATAGCTAATCGTTACCAAGGAGTACTAAATACGCATCATTCGAGACCCAATTCTGTCCTGAGATGAGTTGCTTGTTCTTCACCGTCAGTCCACGGGAGCATATGCGCGTATTGCATTCGGATCTTGATCTTCGGATCGTGCTTATCAAGTCTAAACTCCTCGATGATCGCTGACATGATGGCCATGTAGGATTTCACTGCGATGGTGAAAGCGATTCCCGCCATGAGCTCGAACGATTCTTTTTGCAGGTTTGCGAATCCAGTCAGGCCGGAGTGGATGTACCAACTGAGGCGCGGATATTCCACGGCGTAGAGTTCGTTATAGGGCTGCCCGAGCATTTCCACGCGTTTCTGCATTCTGAGTAGGGACCAATGCTGAACGTCAGGCCGGTTGGGCCATAAGGAATCCCGCAGTGAAATGACGCGAGCGCCTTCCAGTCTGACGAACTCCTGAAAGGTTGTGACATCCACCAGGGCGGTCGGGTTCGCGGCCTTAAATTCGATTATGGCCTGCGCAGAGCGCAGTTTCTCTACGTCGATAAGGGCTAGTATCTTTTCCGCTCCTTGTGGGATTTGATCGATCAAGGCGACATCCACGGCTATCTCGAAGAGGCCTCGGGCGGCGGAAGCGATTCCTTGAATGTGCTTCACATGGTTGAGTGCGAGTATAGATTCGACGCTGGCGAAGGTTCGATAGTAGTTGGCGATAAAACATATTTCCCGCTGCGTTGGATTTGGACGGTGTCGAACGACGTTGCGGATTTCGAGTTTGTCGAAATTGTTAAGGCTCGTGAGGGTTGAGAAGAATCTCGCCGGTTCCTCGCGCAGCTTCTGGTGTGTCATCGCGGGCCTAAGTCCCTTATCCTACCCCTCCCGTTCGCGGGCGCGCGCAGCCCCTAGCTGCTACGGATACCAAGTGCCTCAAAATTCAAGAGTTCGTGGAGCGACGATGGCTACCGCGCACGAGTGGCGCCAGTGGTGCCAGCAGACGAGAAGGAGCTATTTCGAATCACAACCGAGTTTGGACTCCATTTGGACTCCACAGAGGCACGTTCATAGCGTCCGAGGCCACAGGAAGATGACTGCAAGTCTATGAAGGTTGGAAACTTAGGAGTGGTGGCCAGGGACGGACTTGAACCGCCGACGCCAGCCTTTTCAGG
>JADMIO010826475.1_pt1 | contig 16221 bp, 11 predicted proteins | sample 8958161 | NCBI WGS metagenome assembly JADMIO01 (sample SAMN16585339, study PRJNA669376) | soil metagenome | isolation source: Crop rotation soil | place: USA: Cullars Rotation, Alabama | collected 2011
GCCATTCCCGCGACCGCCGCGCCCGCCGCGGCGAATCCGATCCCCGCGCCGGAGACCGCCGTGGCGGCGAGCGCGGCCTCCACCTCCGAGACGACTTCCGAGGCCGCCGTCGAGCTGCCCACTCCCGGGCCGCGCGAGGCCGCCGCGGCCTCCGTCGGCGTTCCGCGTTCGGCCGGCGGGACGGCCGGCATTCCGACCGCTCTGCGCTCGGAGCGCCTGCGCCCGACGACGCGGCCCGTCCCGACCGCGGTGGAGGTCGCACGCGCCGAGCCGGCTCCTCCTCCGCGCGAGTCGTCGGCGGACTCCTCCGTGAGCGCACCGCGCGTCGACCGCACGTACTCGACGCGGCGGAGCGTCCGCTTCACCTCGAGCCCGGACCAGGCGCGGCTCTTCATCGACGGCCGGCCCGTCGGAATCGCCGACGACTGGGACAACCGCGGGGGAGGACGCGCCTTCGAGTTCGACCGGGCGGGATCCCACCAGGTCCGCCTGGAGCTTCCCGGCTACCGGACCCTGCAGCTGCGCATCGACGTCTCGCCCGACGCCGAGAAGGACAACATCTCGATCGACGAGGAGCTGGAACGCGTGCAGCACCTGCCCTACGACAAGCTGTCCGGCGTCTACGACCGTACGACCGGCGCCGTGGAGTTCGTCGTGGACCCGCCCGACGCCGTGGTCTCGGAGGGCGGCAGGACGCTGGGCGCCGCCTCGTCGTTCGGCGCGGCGTCGCCGCTCCTGCTGCGGGGGCCGCAGGTCCACGACCTGCTTCTGTCGTCGCCCGGCCGCAAGCCCAAGCCGATCCGGATCCTGGTCTCGGGCAACGCCGGGCGCGACCGCGCCGTCGTCAAGGAGAAGCTGAAGGCGGAGTAGCCGCCGCGCCCCCGGCTCGCACTTCGATCAGCCGCACGCAGGGCGCTCCCCGCCGGTCGCGGAACACGGTCTCGATCCGCGGTCCGCCGGCGCGCGCGAGCGCGTCCTCGAACCCGAGCGCGCCGTCGCCGATCCACGGCGGTCCCATGGGAAACGCGAAGAGGAGGAACGCGCCGCCGTCCCGGACCTCGTCGTCCCAGCTCCGCCCCTTCTGCGTCCGGCTGCGCGTGGCGCCCCAGAAGATCTCGGTTCCCCAGACCGCGCCGCCCGTGACCACGTACAGGTTGTTCTGGAATCCCCAGTTCACGATCTTGAGCCGGTCCGGTGGGATGCGGCGCGACGCCAGCACGCGCGCGGCGTCGTCGAGCGCGCTCGAGAACGCGCGGAGACCGCCGGTCTCGCGGAGCCCGCGGACGATTCGCAGGTCCCAGCCGAGGAGCACGGCGGCGAGTCCGGCCCCGGCCATCGCGAGGAGGGGCGCGAGAGCGCGGACGCGGCGGAATCTCCGGGCGATCTCGACCGCGCCGATCGCCACGGCGGCGAGCGCGAGGGGGAGAACCGCCGCGAGGTGATGCTGGGTGACGTTGAGCCGCGAGGACGCGAGAATCGGCAGCAGGAGCAGGGCGGTCCAGGCGAGCCACCGGCGCCACGCGGGAGATCCCGCATCGGCGGCCTCTTCCTCCGCCCCGGCCCCGCCGCCGCGGAAGGCCGCGAGCACGACGAGGAGCAGAAGCGCGGCGCCGAGCACGAACTGCCAGGGCTCGACCGGCGGCCCTCCCCAGATCGTGCGCTGCTCGCGGTCGGCGACCAGAACCTCCGCGACGCCGCGCAGGCGCGTCCCCACGAGCGACGGCGTCAGCGGCTGACGGGCGCTCCGCACGTAGGCGAGCGTTCCCATGCGCGAGGCGATCTCGTACCAGAGGAGGGGGCTCGCTCCCAGGAGCCCGCCGGCCACGAGGGCGCCGAGCGCGCGGCCCCGCGGAAGGACGCGGCGTCCGAACACGATGCCGCCCGCCGCGGCCGCGGCGGCGAGGAGCCAGAGCAGGTTGAGCCGCGCCCACACCGCGACGCCCGCCGCGAGGCCGAGCCAGAACGCCGACGCCGGGGATGCGCGGCGCCGGTGGCGTGCCAGCGCGAGCGCGAGCAGTCCCATCGCGCCCATCCACACCGCCGTGCCCCCGTTGTCGAACACGGTGAGGTCCAGATACGACGGATGGATCGCGAGGAGCATCGCCGCCAGGAACGCGGGGAGGAGCCCGGCCGTCCCAGCGATCAGCGTCGACAACCCGACGAGGCCGAGTCCGGCGAGCGCGACGCCAGCGAGCCGGGCGACGTTGGGACCGATTCCGAGGACCGCGAAGAGCGGCAGGGCCGCGTAAACCTTCGTCGCTCCCACGTACGGGATGATCATCAACGGCCACGGCCGGCCAAGCACGCGGATCCACGACGCCGGCTCGTAAACGAAGGGCGGCGGCGTGTCGCCGCCCCGCAGGAGGTGGACGGCGGACTCGACGTAGAGGGCCTCGTCCATCTCGTACCCGACCCCGGTCCGGAGGAAGGACGCCGCCCAGGCCCCGTAGAGCGCGAGGGGGAGGACGAACGCGAGGATACGAAGCGCGCGCGTCGGCGGCGGCGCGGTCCCGCTCATCCCGGACCGGCGAGGACGCGCCAGCTCGCCAGCCGCTCGGCGGTCTCGACCGCGCGGCGCGCGGCCAGCCGGCAGAGGAGCAGGGACAGCTCGCCGCAGCCCTCGGGGTCCGCGCTCTCGAGGGCCTCGAAGCGCTGCCGCGAGAGCTCGAGCACGGTGGCGTCCTCGTGCGCGACGGCGTCGGCCGAGCGCCCCGCGCCCGGGTCCAGCAGCGCCATCTCCCCGAAGATCTCGCCGGCCGACAGGATCGCGAACGCCTCCTCGCCTCCGGAGATCTGCCGCGAGATGCGGACGCGCCCCCGCGCGATCACCGAGATCGCGTCGCCGGCGTCGCCCTCGCGGAAGATGACGGCGCCCGCGGGATACAGCCTCTCCTCGGCGAAGGCGGCGAAGAGGAAGCGGTCGGACTCCGAGAGGCCGACGGTCGTGAGAGAGCGCGACTTCTCCTCGAGAGACATCGAGTCGCGCGTAGAGGAAGCCTGCGCGTTGGGATTTGGATCGATCGTGGGCCGCCGCTTCGCCTCTCCCTCCGGCCAGAACTGGCGGAAGAGACCGTTGAGGCCGGACAACCGGCGCGCCAGCCGCGTGCGGAGGTAGCGCAGCCAGACCGCGTGGTCCGGCTCCGGGGAGAAGAAGTCGGGAGCGAATCCGAGGAGCGTCACGGCGCCGCGGGCGCGCGCGTCCGAAACGCGGGGCGAGGGGAGCAGCGCCTCCTCGCCGACGACGTCTCCCGGCTGCGCCTCGCCGAGCGGCTGCTCGCCGACCGCGGTCGTGCGCGAGAGAACCACGGCGCCCTGAATCACGACCGACAGCTCGCCGGCGCGGTCGCCCGTCCTGTACAGGGAGCTGCCGTTGGCGAGGCGCCGCAGCTCGCCGGCCGCGGCGGCGGAGAAGAGCGCGAGCTCGTCCATGCCCTGCAGCGCCGGCAGCTCCGCGAGGCGCCGAGCGCGTTCGAGCACGCCCTCCGAGGCGGAGGACCCGCGCCGGATGAGCGCGCGCAGCAGCTCGGCCGAGCGGTCGGGCCAGTCGACGCCGGGATAGCGCCGGCGCGCCTCCTGCTCGAGCCTGTCGCGGGCGACGCTCACCGCGTCCTTCCAGGCGGGGATCTCTCCCGGCGCGAGCGCGCGCGCGGCGCGCAGGAAGCGGCGGTCGGTGGCGTCCGGCAAACCGTCCGGGCGGAGCAGGGCCGCCTCGAGGAGATCCCACACCGCCTCGCCGAACTTGCGCTCGAGAAACGCCAGCCGTCCGCGCGCGGAGGCCACGCGCGGGTCGAACGGGTCCCGCTGCCGGGCCTCGTCGAGCAGGCGCCGGGCCTCCGCGAAGTCGTAGCCCTCGAGGAGCAGGCGGGCCGTGAGCACGGGGTCGTTCCCGTCGAGGGCGAACGGCCGCGCCTGGTCGACCCGTCCGCATGCCATCAGGACGCGGGCGAACGAGGCCGCGGCGGAGGCGCGATCCTGGTTCTCGATCGTCTCCGCCAGGCGGTAGAGGATGTCCGCCTCCGCGGCGAGACCCGCCGCCTCGCAGTTCCGAGCGGCCGCGCGGGCCCGGGACGCCGGGCTGTTCTCGGTCACGGAATCCCGAGCCGTGAGCCGTGAGCCGTGAGCCGGCTCGGATTCTGCGGCATGACTGTCGGGGATTCTAGAGGATCGGCTCGCCGCACCGCTTACGGCTCACGGCCTGCGCAGGCTTGTGCTAACTTCCCGTTCCCGATGGCCGCCCCCGCCGCCGAGGAGAAGTCCGCCGCGCTCCGGCGCACGCCGCTCTACGACCTCCACCGCGAGCTCGGCGCCAGGCTCATCGATTTCGGCGGCTGGGAGATGCCGGTCCAGTACGCGGGGATCCTGGAGGAGCACCGCGCGGTGCGCGAGCGCGTCGGGCTCTTCGACGTCTCGCACATGGGAGAGCTCGAGTTCCGCGGCGCCGGCGCGCTCGCCGCGCTCCAGCGTCTGACCTGCAACGACGTGGCGCGGCTGGCCGACGGCCGCATCCACTACTCGGCGCTCCTGACCGAGCGGGGCACCTTCGTCGACGATGTCCTCGTCTACCGCCGCGCCGCGGACTCGTACCTGGTGGTCGTGAACGCCTCCAACACGCCGAAGGACTTCGCGTGGGCGGCGGAGCGCGCGGGCGAGGGCGCGCGGGTCGAGGACCGGAGCGACTCCTACGCCCTCATCGCCGTCCAGGGCCCGGCGGCGGCCGGCCTCCTGCGTCGCGTCTCGACGCCGGACCCCACGGACCTTCCGTACTACGGCTTCCGCGAGGGGATCACGGTCTGCGGCGCGACGGCTCTCGTCTCGCGCACCGGCTACACGGGCGAGGACGGCTTCGAGGTGTACTGCAGGCCGGAGGACGCGGAGCGCATCTTCCGCGGGCTCCTCGCCGAGGGCCGGGCCGACGGCGTCCAGCCGTGCGGGCTCGGCGCGCGCGACACGCTCCGGCTCGAGGCCAAGATGGCGCTGTACGGAAACGACATCGACGACACGATCACGCCCTGGGAGGCGGATCTCGGCTGGATCGTCAAGATGAACAAGGGCGAGTTCATCGGGCGCGAGGCGCTCGCCGCCCAGAAGCAGGCCGGAGTCGCGCGCAGGCTGGCGGGCTTCGAGATGGTCGACCGGGGCATCGCGCGGCACGGCTACCCCGCGAAGACGCCGGCGGGCGCCGGCGTCGTCACGTCCGGCACGCACTCGCCCACGCTCGGCAAGCCGATCGGGCTCGCGATGCTGCCGGCGTCCGCGGGCGCGATCGGCGCGGAGTTCGACGTCGAGATCCGCGGTCGCGACGCTCGCGCCCGGGTGATCCCCACCCCGTTCTACAAGCGACCGGACGCAAGGAAGGAGCCGTCTTGAATCCCGAAGAGCTGCGCTACACCGAGAGCCACGAGTGGGTCCACGTCGACGGAGACATCGGCACGATCGGAATCACCGACCACGCCCAGAAGCAGCTCGGCGAGATCGTCTACCTCGAGCTCCCCGAGGTGGGGCACGTGTTCAACGCCGACGAGGAGTTCGGGACGGTCGAGTCGGTCAAGGCGGTCTCCGAGCTGTACGTGCCGGTGTCGGGAGAGGTCGTCGAGATCAACAAGGGCGCCGTCGGCGAGCCGGGGATCATCAACGACGATCCCTTCGGCGACGGCTGGCTCATCAAGGTCAAGCTCTCGACCGACGAGGACGTCGCGCGGCTGATGACGGCCGAGGCGTACGCCAAGTACGTCAGCGAGGAAGAGCACGGGTGAGAAGGCCTTGAAGTTCCTCCCCACCTCCGACTCCGAGCGCGATCAGATGCTGGCCGCGATCGGGGTGGCCTCGATCGACGACCTCTTCGCCTCCGTGCCTCCGGCGGTCCGCGCGAAGCCCGACCTGCCGGCGCCGCTCTCCGAGATCGAGGTCCGGCGGTTCCTCGGCGGATTGTCCGCGCGCAATGCGAGCGCGCGCGACACGGCGTTCTTCCTGGGAGGCGGCGTCTACAACCATTACGTCTCCTCGATCGCGGACCAGATGCTCTACCGCGCCGAGTGGCTGACGTCCTACACCCCGTACCAGCCCGAGGTCTCTCAGGGCACGCTCCAGTCGATCTTCGAGTTCCAGACGCACATCTGCCTGCTGACCGGGCTCGAGGTCGCCAACGCGTCGCTCTACGAGGGCGCCTCGGCGCTGGTCGAGGCTCTGCTCATGGCGGATCGCCTCGTCAAGGGGCGCAAGCGCGCGGTCCTCTCCGCCGGCATCCATCCCGAATACCGCGAGACCGCCCGCACGTACTTCGCGAACCTGGGACTCGAGATCGTCGAGGTCCCGCTCGGGAGGGACGGCGTGACGGAGAAGGCCGCGCTCGCCGCGGCCGTCGACGCCTCGACCTTCGCCGTCGCGGTGCAGTCGCCGAACTTCCTCGGGCTGGTCGAGGACTGGCGCGAGTCGTCCGAGGCGGCCCGCGAGGCCGGGGCGCTGTCGGTCGCCGTCGTCGCGGAGGCGGTCTCCCTCGCGTTGCTGTCGCCCCCCGGGGCCGGCGGCGCGGACATCGCCTGCGGGGAGGCGCAGTCGCTCGGCGTGCCGATGCACAACGGCGGTCCTCTCCTCGGCTTCCTCTCCTGCCGGACCGACCACCAGCGGCAGATTCCCGGCCGGCTCGTGGGGCAGACGCGCGACGCCGAGGGCCGGCGCGCGTTCTGCCTGACGCTGTCCACCCGCGAGCAGCACATCCGCCGCGAGAAGGCGACCTCCAACATCTGCACGAACCAGGGCCTCATGGCGCTCGCGTCGAACATCCACATGTCGCTCCTCGGCAAGGAGGGGCTGCGCGAGGTCGCCCTGCAGTCGCACGCCAAGGCCGAGTACCTCAAGCGCGAGATCGCGAAGGTACCGGGCTATCGGATCCCCTACGCCGGCCCGACGTTCAACGAGTTCGTCGTGGAGGTCGAGGGCCCGCACTCCGCGGCCGAGCTGATCGACCGGCTCTCGCGGCGCAGGATCCTGGGCGGGATCCCGCTCTCGCGGTACGAGGCGGACGACGCGCGCCGTTTCCTCGTGGCGGCGACGGAGCTGAACACCCGGGCGGAGATGGACGTCTTCGTCGCGGCGCTCGCGGCCGAGGCCGCGTCCGCGGGGGAGGCTGGCGCGTGAGCAGGGTCGCGGCGGGAAGGCGCGCGCACGGCGGAGCCGCGAGGAACGGCGCGTGAGCACCGAAGTCTTCGAGCCCGCCGCTCCCGAGAGAGACCGTCTCCACCCTGAGCCGCGCGTCGAGCCGCTCATCTTCGAGCGCTCGGGTCAGGGCAAGCAGGGCTACTCGCTGCCTCCGCTCGACGTGCCGGAGACCTTGGCGATCCCGGAGAGCCTGCTGCGCGGCGAGATCGAGGGGGAGACGCAGGTCTCGGAGGTCGAGATCGCGCGGCACTTCACGCGCCTCTCTCGGCTCAACTTCTCGATCGACCAGGGTCTCTACCCGCTGGGCTCCTGCACGATGAAACACAACCCGCGCCTCAACGAGGAGATGGCGCGGCTGCCGGGATTCGCGGCGTCGCACCCGCTTGCCCCGGAGGAGGCGTCTCAGGGGACCCTCGAGCTCGCGTGGCGCCTGGAGCGCGCGCTGGCGGAGCTGACGGGGCTCGCGCGCGTCACGCTGCAGCCGTCGGCCGGCGCGCAGGGCGAGCTCGCCGGGATCCTCATGATCCGCAAGGCGCTGGAGAAGACCGGCCGGGCACGGACGACGGTGCTGATCCCCGACTCGGCGCACGGGACCAATCCCGCGTCGGCGCACTTCGCGGGCTACCAGGTCAAGGAGCTCAAGTCGAGCGCGAAGGGCACGGTCGACCTCGCGGCGCTCGAGGCCGCGATGACCGACGACGTCGCCGCGCTGATGCTCACGGTGCCGAACACCCTGGGCGTCTTCGAGGACCGGATCCTCGACATCGCCCGCGTCGTCCACGCCAGGGGCGGATACCTGTACTGCGACGGCGCCAACTTCAACGCGTTCGTGGGCGTCGCCAAGCCCGGCCGCATGGGCGTCGACGTCATGCACATGAATCTCCACAAGACCTTCTCGACGCCGCACGGGGGCGGCGGGCCGGGCTCCGGACCGGTCGCCGTCGCGGAGTCGCTCTCGCCGTTCCTGCCGCGGCCGACCGTCGAGCGGCGTGCCGACGGCCGCTTCGTGCTGGACTTCGACCGGCCGGAGTCCATCGGCCGCCTCCGCACATTCCTCGGCAACTTCGGCATGTTCGTGCGCGCCCTCTCGTACATCGCGTCGTACGGCAACCGCATCGGCGAGGTCGCTCGCAACGCGGTCCTGAACGCGAACTACATCCGCGCCGGCCTGACCGGGATCTATCACCTGAAGTACGGCGCGCCCACGCTCCACGAGGTCGTCTTCTCCGACAAGAACCAGACCGGAAGCGGCATCTCCAACATGGACATCGCGAAGCGGCTCATGGACTACGGATTCCATCCTCCGACGGTCAGCTTCCCGCTGATCGTGCACGGCGCGCTCATGATCGAGCCCACGGAGACGGAGGGGAAGCCGGGCCTCGACGCGTTCATCCACGCCATGCGCGAGATCGCGCGCGAGTGCGCCGAGGACCCCGAGATCGTGCGCGGCGCCCCCCACACGACGCCGGTCCGCCGCGTGGACGAGGTGGGCGCGGCGAGGAATCTGGTCCTGCGCTGGAGGCCGGGAGCGCCTTGACGAGCCGGACGGCGGTCCGCCTCGCTGCGGCCGCCGCGCTCTCCCTGCTCGCCGGCGCCGCTGCGATCGGCGGCCCGGCATCCTCGAAGGCGAACCCGAACCCGAACCCGAGCCCGAACGGGATCCCTCTGCCGAGCCGGGACGACGCGTGGGTGCAGGTGCGGACCGCCAACTTCACGCTCTACGGCGACGCGGGCGTCTCCAAGATCGAGAGCGCGGGCCAGGACCTCGAGCGCCTCCGCGCGGTCCTGCTCCGGATGAAGACGTCGCTGACGGCGAACTCGCCCGTGCCGACCTCGCTCCTCGTCTTCAAGAACCGCTCCGCGCTCGAGCCCTATCTGCCGCGCCAGAGCGGCAAGCCCCGGAACATCGACGGATACTTCCAGACCTCCTCGGACGGCAACTTCATCGCGTTCACCGCGGCGTGGAACGCGGACCCGCGCCCGATGGTCTACCACGAGTACCTGCACTACTTCCTGCATGCCAACTTCCCGCCGCAGCCGCTCTGGTACGACGAGGGACTGGCGGAGTTCTACAGCACGTTCCGCTCGACGGAGAACGAGGCGCGGACGGGCATCGTCATCGACGATCACGTCCGCTTCCTGCTCGGCACGAAGCTGATGCCCCTCGACCAGCTGCTCGCCGTGGACCACGACTCGCCCGAGTACAAGGACGACTCGAAGAACGCCCTCTTCTACGCCGAGTCGTGGGCTCTCGTGCACTACCTGATGCGCGGGAAGCCGGAGCGGGCGCCCCAGCTCGGCCGCTACCTGCTCCTGGTCCAGAACGGGCGTCCCCGCGACGAGGCGTTCCGCGAGGCCTTCCAGACGGACCCGGCCGCGCTGATGGCCGAGCTCGCCGCCTACCTGCGCGGCAGTCGCTTCTTCTACAACCGACTGACGTTCTCCGAGCTGACCGTCCCCCGGGAGGTCCACGTCGAGCCGATGCCCTGGGTGGACGTCGTCGCGAGGCTCGGCGATTTCCTGGCGCACGGCGAGGACGACCGGCTTCCCGACGCGCAGCGATTCCTCGACGCGGCGCTCGCGGCGAAGCCGGACCATCCCGGCGCGCTCGCCACGCTGATCTGGATCCGCATGCGCGAGAGGAGCTACGACGACGTGGCGGACCTCGTCGCCCGGGCGAGGGCGTCGGGCTCCGGGGACTTCCGCGTGTACTACTACGGCGGCCTCTCGCGCATGCATCAGCTCTCGCGGTCCATGCAGTACGCCGGACGCCTGGACGCGAAGTCGCGGGCGCTCCTCGAGGACGCGCGAGCCGACCTGCGGCGGAGCGTCGAGCTGTACGACGGATTTCCCGAGGCGAAGGGCCTCCTGGGCCAGACCTATCTCGCCGAGGTCGGTCCGGCCGCGGCCGAGGGGATTCCGTTCCTCGAGGCGGCCGCCGAACGCCTGCCGTCGCGCGAGGATCTCGCGAAGGACCTCCGGACGCTGCGCGGACGGGCGGCCGTCGACCCCGCGGTCGTGGCGCCGGAGGGGGTGCGGCCCACGCCGCGCGCGGAACGGCTGGCGCGCAACGCGGCGCTCGACGAGGTCCACGCGCTGATCCGGAAGGGGAGCACCGAGGAGGCGATCGCCAGGCTCGAGGAGCTCGTCCGCGTCACGCCGGAGGAGGACCGCGGGCTGGTCGAGGACGAACTCGCCGCCGCGCGCCTCCAGGATTCGTGGCGGCGCGCGCGGAAGGACTACGACGTGGGGATGGCCCTCCTGCGCAAGGGAGACCGCCGGGGAGCCCTCGCGCATTTTCGCGCGGTGGTGGCGGCTCCGCACGTCTCCCCGGATCTCGCGAAGAGGGCGAGCGAGAAGATCGCGGAGATCGAGGCCAGGGGATCCGCGCGGGCTCCGACTCCTCCCGGAAGACCCTGACGCGAGGGCCGGTCGGGGCGCCGGCGGCCCTCCGGGCTGCGATATCCTCTCCCGACTCCATGAGCACGAGCGCCGACTCCTTTCAGCGGAAGTGCCCTCTCTGCGGGGGCGAGATGCTGCGCTCCCGCTCCAACACCTCCGGATACACCTCCTACTTCTGGAAGAAGCCCTGGAAGTCGGGCCTCTTCTCGTGGGGCGTCGAGAAGGTGTTTCCGTGGGCGTGCATGGGATGCGGCGTGGTCCTCTTCTATCTGGACCGGCTCCCCTCGGTCGCGGAGGAGTACCGGACCGCGCGGGACGCCAAGCGCGCGCCCGACGGGTTCCCCGCCACCATCAAGCCTTGATCGGCATCGCCTATCTCGACGGTCACCGCCTCTCCCGGTCGGTGATCGCGGGCGCGCACTTCGTGGCCGAGCGCGCCGAGGCCCTCAACAAGATCAACGTCTTCCCCGTCCCGGACGGCGACACCGGGACCAACGTCGCGTCGACGCTCCAGAAGATCGCGGCGGCGATCGCCCGCACGCGCCAGCGCCACATCCGCGAGATGTCGAAGACCATCGCGGACCTCGCCGTGGGCAGCGCCCGCGGCAACTCGGGCGCGATCCTCGCGCAGTTCTTCTGCGGCTTCTCCGACGGCCTGCCCGACGCGCCGCGCGTCTCGACGTCGGCCTTCGGCGCCGCCGTCGTCCGCGCCGCCGAGTCGGCGTATTCGGCGATCGCGCGCCCGGTCGAGGGCACGATCCTGACCGTCCTCCGCGACTGGGCCCGCAGCGTCGCGGACCGCTCCGGAGCCGTACGCGACTTCGGCGTCCTCGTGCCGGACTCCCTGAAGGCCGCGCGGGCCTCGCTCGCGAACACCCCGAAGCAGATGAAGGCGCTCCAGAAGGCGGGCGTCGTCGACGCCGGCGCGCAGGGCTTCGTCTACCTGCTCGAGGGCATCGTCCGCTACCTTCGCGAGGCGGCACGCCTCGTCCCGGCCCCGGTCGAGAGCGACGAGGTGGCCGCCGCGGCGTTCGACCGGACGCCCGAGGCGATCCTCTTCCGCTACTGCACCGAGGTCCTGCTCGAGGGCGACGGGATCGACCGCGACGGGCTGCGGCGCGAGGCGGCGCTGCTCGGAGACTCGATCGTCATCGCGGGAGGCGCCTCGAAGGTCCGCCTCCACGTGCACACGAACGAGCCGGAGAGGCTCTTCGAGGCGGCCGCGCGCTTCGCCGACGTCGCCCAGACGAAGGTGGAGGACATGCGCGCTCAGCACGAATCGCGCTTCGACAAGAACCGCGCGGAACGCGTGGGCGTCGTCACGGACTCGACGTGCGACCTGCCGCCGTCGCTGGTCGAGGAGCTTCGAATCGGCGTCGTGCCGGTGCGCGTCTACTTCGGATCCGAGAACTACCTCGACAAGGTCACGATCACGCCCGCCGAGTTCTACGCGCGCTTCTCGGTCACGGACGTCGCGCCGAAGACGTCCCAGCCGCCGCCGGCGGACTTCTCGCAGGTCTACGAGAACGTCGCCCAGCACGCCGGCTCCATCGTCTCCATCCACCTCTCCGCGGGCCTCTCGGGCACGTACCAGGCCGCCGTCGTGGGCGCGAGGCCCGTCGCGAAGACGAGGATCGAACACGTCGACAGCCGGAACGTCTCCGTCGGCCTGGGCCTCGTCGTCCGCGTCGCCGCCGAGGCGGCGGGATCGGGGAAGAGCGCCGAGGCCGTCGCGGCGGAGGCCCGCGACGCGTCGGATCGCGTGCGCACGTTCGTCGCGGTCCCCACCCTCAGGCATCTCGTGCGCGGCGGGCGCGTCTCGCCCCTGCGCGGCTGGATCGCGAGGCTCCTCGGCCTGCTGCCGATCCTGACGATCACCCGCGAGGGCAAGGCCGAGCCGGCGGCCAGGGCCCGCGGCTACGCGGCGGCGCGCCGCAAGATGATGTCCCTCCTCTTCGCGGAGGCGGGGGAGCGCGAGAGCACGTCGCGCCGCTTCGGCATCGCCCACTGCGACGCCGAGGACGCGGCCGAGGAGCTCGCCCGGGAGATCCGCGCGCGCTATCCCGAGACCGACGTCATGATCGCGGAGTGCGGTCCGGCGCTGGGCGCGCACGGCGGTCCGGGCGCGCTGGCGGTCTCGGTGCTGCCCTAGCGGGTTCGCGCTTCACCGCGACGCGTCGGGCCGTTCGGCGGTACGGTGAACGACGATGCCGCAGACGGACTCGACGGTCTCGACGATCTTCACGGTCGGCCACTCGAACAAGCCCCTCGCGGACTTCTTGAGCCTGCTGCGGGCCCACGGCATCCGGCGCGTCCTCGACGTCCGCCGCTTCCCGGGCTCGCGGCGCTGGCCGCACTTCGGCGCCGCGCGGCTCGCGCAGAGCCTGGACGCGGAGGGCATCGACTACGTCGGCCTGCCCGAGCTCGGCGGACGGCGGGAGCCCCGCGAAGAGTCTCCGCACACGGGTTGGCGGGTCGCCGCCTTCCGCGGCTACGCCGACTTCATGGACACGCCGGAGTTCACGAGCGGGCTGGCCAAGGTCGAGCGGCTGGCGTCCGAGGAGGTCTCCTCGCTGATGTGCGCCGAGGCGCTGCCCTGGCGCTGCCACCGCTCGCTGATCGCGGACGCGCTGATCGTCCGCGGCTGGGAGGTGCGCGACGCCATCTCGGAGGGCGAGGCGCGCGTCCACCGCCTCCCCGAGTTCGCGCGGGTGGAGGTCGGGCGCCTGGTGTACGACGGAAGGCTCGAAGGGAAGGGCTAGACCCGCTTCGCCGCGATCAGGAGGACGTCCCGCTCGCCGGGCGCCACGCCCGTCTTCTTCCACTCCGCGACGAGCGTGGCGAAGGCGGCGGACAGCGGCTGGGTCTCGGCCGCGTGCGCGAGGCGGAGGACCGACTGGTCCGCGGAGACGGGCCGGGCCGACGCCAGCGAGAAGAGACCGATCGAGGCGAGCACGAGCAGGTCCCCCTTCGCCGTCTCGATCGCCGCCTCGCGGACCCCGTCCGCCTCGGCGATCTCGAAGGGAACGGGGCGGCCCGACCGCAGGAGGTACGGCACGGCGGTCTCGCGCGCGGCGAGGCGGACGCGGTCTGCCTCCCAGCTCGCCGCGGTGACCGAGCAGCCCGGCTCCTGCGAGGCGATCCGGGCGACGAGCTCGGAGGGAGCGGAAGACGCGAGCAGGGGCCGCCCGAGGTTTGCGGCGCGGACGAGGCCGGCGATCGCGTCCTCGATGGGCCGTCGGTCCTCGAGCAGGAGCAGCGCGAGGCGATCGGGGGCGGCGTCGACGGCATAGAGGAGGAGGTTCGGCTGCTCGCTGCGCCAGCGCAGCGGGACCGACTCGAAACCCGGCGTCGCGGGCCAGGCCGTCGGGTTCAGGAGAGGCAGCACGCCGCGCAGCACGGCATGCGCCCCCTCGCGCCGCGCCCGCGCGACCTCGGACTCATGCTCGCGCACGCTCGCCACGGCGAGCGCCGCGTGGGTTCCCACCTCCGCCAGGAACTCCTCGTCCTCCTTGGTGAACGCGCGGCGGCGCTTGTTGAGGATCTCGACCACGCCCACAATGTCGCCGCGGGGCGTGCGCATCGGCGCCGCGAGGACCGACACCGTCCTGAAGCCCGAGCTCGCGTCGGTCCGCTTGTCGAAGCGGACGTCCTGGTAGGCGTCGGGGATGTTGACGACCTGGCCCGTCTTGGCCACCGCCCCGACGATCCCCGTCCCGATCGCGAGGCGGATCGGGCTGACGGACCCGCCCTCCAGGATCTGGCTGACCAGCTCGCCCGTGTCCGGCTCGACGAGGAAGATGGTGCCGCGCTCGGCGTCGGTCTCGCTGGTCGCGGTCTTCAGGATGATGCGGAGGATCTCGGTGTTGTCGAAGGTCGTGGCGAGCGCCTTGTTGGCCTCCAGGATGACCATCAGCTTGACCATCTTGGCGCGCGTGACCGAGACCTCCGCGAGGACGCGGTCGAGGACCTGGCCCTCGAAGGCGGCGATCGCGTCCGACAGGGAAAGCGCGTCGGGGAAGCGGGCGTCCGGGTCCTTCGCGATGGCGCGCTCCAGGATGTCGCGCAGCTCCGGAGGCAGGTCCGGGCGGAGCGTCTCGATGCGGGGGGCCGTCTCCGAGATGACTCGCCGCACGAGACGGGCCGTGTCGTTGTCGTCGAAGGGGACGCGGCCCGTGAACATCTCGTAGAGCAGGACGCCCATCGCGTAGACGTCGGTCTTCTGGCTGGGCATCTCGCCGCGGAGCAGCTCGGGAGCCAGGAACTGCGGCGTCCCGGGCACCGTCTCGCTCTCCTCGGCGCGGTAGAGGCTCGACTCGATGGCGATGCCGAAGTCCATCAGCCGGGGCGTGCCGTCGTCCCCGACGATCACGTTCTCCGGCTTCAGGTCGCGGTGCAGAACGCCGATGCGGTGCGCCGCGGCGAGTCCCCCGCAGATGCCCTTGGCGATCGCGAGTCCGCGGCCGAGCGGGAGCGTCCGCTCCTTGTCCTCGATCTCCTTGAGCGTCCTTCCCGGGAGGAACTCCATCGAGACGAACTCCTCGCCCTCGATCTCGACGAGGTCGTAGACGCGGCAGACGTTCTCGTGGGTGACCTTGCGCGAGAGGATGATCTCGCGCCGGAGCGTCTCGCGCCGCTCGGGGGAGACGCGATCGGGCCGGATGCGCTTCAGCGCGATCTCCTGGTCGAGCTTGAGGTCGCGGGCGCGGTACACGACGCCCATGCCTCCGAACCCGAGCACCGCGTCGATGCGATAGCGCCCGCCGAGGATCGTGCCGACGCGGACGGGCGCTTCTCGCGAGTTCGACCGGGAGGCCGATCCGTCGCGCGTCGGGAACTCGCTCTCGTGGGACAACCTGGCGCAGATTCTAGCCCGCGTCGCGCGCGGGGCGCCCGAAGCTTCGCGCGTTCTTTGACTTTCGAGAACGCGGGGTCTAGATTGATCGCCAAGCGTGCGAATCCACGGTCCCGGCGCCGTCACCCCTTTTGAGAACGATCGAGGGAGGAGAACCGTGACACAGCGTCCTCAGGTCGCGTACCGGTCCAGAGCGTCCCGCGTCTTCCTGGTGCTCCTCGTCGGCGGCTGGCTGCTCGCGGCGCCGGCGACGCCGTCCGGCTTCCAGGTCATGACGCAGGGCGCCCGGGCCACCGGCATGGGCCTCGCCTTCACGGGCGTCGCCGACGATCCGTCCGCCATCTTCTTCAACCCGGCGGGGATGGGATTCCAGGAGCACTTCTCGATCATGATCGGAGGCGCGGTCCTGGGACGGAAGAAGGCCGACTTCGCGGGGGCGGACCCGTTCCCGGGCGAGGGGACCTCCGGCAGCGTTCAGAAGCAGGAGTTCGTGATCCCGCTGGTCTACGTGGTCGTTCCCCTGACGAGCGAGCTCAACTTCGGACTCGGCGTCAACTCGCCGTACGGCCTCGGCCTCCGGTGGAACGACCCGGAGCACTGGCCGGGACGGTTCATCTCCCAGAACGCGGTGATCAAGACGCTCGACATCAATCCGGTCTTCTCCTACAAGCTCTTTCCGGAGCTCTCGGTCGCCGCGGGGGCGGACCTGCGCTTCTCGAAGGTCCAGCTCGAGCGCAACAGCAACCTCGGCATCCTTTCCAGCACAGTGGGATCCGAAGCTTGGAATTCACGTGACTTGAAGTCGCGGC
>JADMIO011478722.1_pt1 | contig 16221 bp, 13 predicted proteins | sample 8958161 | NCBI WGS metagenome assembly JADMIO01 (sample SAMN16585339, study PRJNA669376) | soil metagenome | isolation source: Crop rotation soil | place: USA: Cullars Rotation, Alabama | collected 2011
ACTTGGATAAAACCCCGTTCTTCCGCTTTATGCTTCCGGGGATCAAATATCATCACGAAAAAATGGAAGGTGGCGGTTATCCTAACGGACTGCAGGGCGAAAAAATCCCGCTCTTCGCACGACTGATCGCGGTCGTCGATGCCTACGATGCCATGACTAACATGCGCCCGTATCGCAATCCTTTGCCTGAAGAAAAAGCGATTCAAGAAATGAAAGATTACTCCGGCTCGCAGTTCGATCCGAAGCTGGTCGCTGAATTTCTTAAGTTGTTGCCTGAGTACAAGAAAGTGAATCCAGCCGACGAGCAAGAAGAAGTCGTCGTTGCTCGGTTAATCAAAGCCGCTTAAGCGCAGCCGCTTGAGCGAAGCTTTTCAAGCGCTTAATCAAGGCGTGCTTTTCAACCACTTCAAAACGTCCGGCGTGTGATAGGAAAAAATCATATCCGCGCCTGAACGTTTAATCGAACTCAAAATTTCCATGACAACGGCACGTTCATCCACAGCACCCGCGGCCGCCGCGAATTTCACCATCGCATATTCACCGCTCACGTTGTAGGCCGCGACCGGCAAATCGGAAGCATCGCGTACCGCTTGAATCACATCCAAATAAGACAATGCGGGTTTTACCAGCAAAATATCCGCGCCCTCGGCTTGATCGAGGCGGGCTTCACGCAAAGCTTCGCGTTTGTTCATCGGATTCATTTGATAAGTTTTTTTATCGCCGAAACGAGGGGCACTTTCCAAAGCACTGCGGAAGGGGCCGTAAAACCCGGAAGCATACTTCGCGCAATAAGAAATAATTCCCGTGTTGGTAAAACCGGCTTCGTCGAGAGCTTTACGAATCCACGCCACGCGGCCGTCCATCATATCTGACGGTGCTACAAAATCCGCGCCGGCTTCGGCTTGCACCAAAGCTTGTTCCGCGAGCACGACGATGGTTTCGTCATTTAAAATTTCACCGTTTTTAACTAAGCCGTCATGACCTTCGGAAGAATACGGATCCAAAGCCACATCGGCGATAATCATGAGATCCGGAAATTTATTCTTCAAAGCTTTGATCGCGCGCGGAACTAATCCCGCTTTGTTCAAAGCTTCACTAGCTTTTGCGTTTTTCAATTTGTCATCGATTGACGGAAATAAAGCGACAGCCTTCAATCCCAGGCCAACAAGTGCCGTAATTTCTTTTTCTAAAACATCAAGACTCACTCGCGCGCAGCCGGGCATCTCTTTGATTGCTTCACGAAGGCCACTGCCTTCTTTGATAAAGACCGGCCACACCAAATTCGCGGCGTGCAAAGAAGTTTCTTGCACGGAATCGCGAATGGCAGCCGAACGGCGCAGGCGGCGGGGACGTTCGATGGGGCTCATGATTTTTTCCTCCACAGTTCACTCCACGGCAGACCTAAATTGTGGAACGCAGTCGTTAGGCTGAGCAAGGGCAAACCTTGAATGGCGCTGGGATCTTCAGTTTCTAAACGTTCGACCAGCGCCATGCCGGCCTTTTCAATTTTGTAAGAGCCCGCGCAGTCGAAGGGCTGGTCGACGTTCAGGTAAGCTTGGATGTCAGAATCCGAAAGTTTGCGCAGCTGAATGTTCGTGATATCGGTAAAAGTATGAGTCTCCGACGGTGCGATCACGCATAACGAGGTGATCAAGCGATGGGAGCGGCCTTGCATACGGCTCAGTTGTTCGAAGGCTCGCTCGAAAGAGCCCGGTTTATCGAGCCGCTGACCATCGATTTCAGCCAGTTGATCCGAGCCTAAAATTACGGCAGCAGGGAATTTCTTTTGCAGGCTTAAGGCTTTTTGAAATGCAAGAAAGCGGGTGAGTTCAACCAAGTCTTTAGGGCCTTGGGTTTTGAGCTCTTCTTCATCTACCAAGGGAGCCACGGCCTGAAATTCTAAGCCGAAGTTCTCGAGCAGAGCTTTGCGGTAACGAGATTGGCTGGCCAAGATTAACTGCATCGAGAATGAGCGTAATCAAAAAGGCGAAGCGTGTCAAAAGCTACTCCTTTTTGACCCGGCCATGGCCCCATGACAATTTTAACCTATGACTTATGTGCACAATCTTAGTCCTTTCGCGATTCAGTTCACGGAGACCTTCGGCATCCGTTGGTATGGTCTGGCTTATCTCTCGGGATTTATCTCGGGCTACTACTCAATTTTGCTGATGAGCCGCCGGGGCGGAACACTTTTTAAGCCCGAAGCCATCGCGGACTTTACCACTTACGTCGCGATCGGCGTGTTGTTAGGCGGCCGCTTAGGCTATTGCATTTTCTATGCACCGGATTTGTTTACCGCCTTCGACAATCACTTTCCGTATTGGGGAGTATTGAAGGTGAATGAGGGGGGCATGGCCTCGCACGGCGGAATTCTTGGCGTGATGACAGTTTGTTATCTCTACGCGCGCGCGAACAAGATGCCGGTCTTGCATGCGATGGACATGGTCGCCTTAGGTGGCGGAGTGGGATTCTTTTTTGGACGGATCGCCAATTTTATTAATGGTGAACTTTATGGGCGCGAAGCTCCCGCAACATTGGCGTGGGCCGTAAAATTTCCGCAAGAGATGAATCTTTGGCTGCAAAAAGATTTTCCTAAGTTGGCGACGCTCGCGCCGGCAGTGGATGCACTTAAAGAATTCAAGAGTGAAGCGGGAGAAACAATTTCCGTGAATGCGCAAACGTGGACGGCTTGGCTGGAAAGTTACACACGTCATGACATGCTAATGAGCGCACACATCCATGAAACCATCGAAGCTTTAATCAAAGCCGTGCAACATGGGAATGAAGCCGTGGTCACGGCACTCTCCGTAGCGTTAACTCCGCGCCATCCTTCGCAACTTTATCAAGCGGTGCTCGAAGGTCTTTTGGTTTTCATCATACTTTGCTGGATTTGGCGTAAACCGCAAAAGCCGGGAGTGATCGGCGGCTGGTTTGGATTTTTGTATTGTACCGCTCGCATTATCGGCGAACAGTTCCGCATGCCCGATGTGCAAATCGGCTATCAACTTTTTGGTCTGACCCGCGGGCAGTGGCTGAGTTTCGGTTTGCTGGCGGTCGCGATCATTTGGTTGATTATTGTCTATCGCCGGCCTGTCGCCAAAATTGGCGGATGGGCGCCCATGCAAAAGTCGAAGGCCTAATTTCCTGTGACCAGCGCTAAGCAAAAAATTTCAGAGGAGCCAATTTTCGATTTCTTTTTCCATATGTTCGGTGAATTCAGTCAATGAGTTTATTTCCGGCATCTAGCGTTTCTGCATCAAGCTCAATTCACAGGGGTTAATATTCTTGAAGTGCCCATCGGGAGGAAATTTCGTGCGCCCGAGATCCAGCAAAACATTTTCACGGCGAAGATCATAAAGGTTACGGTCGGGCGTAAATTCTGAAAGTTGACCGGTTGCCAGATCCAATGAAACATTCATCGCTTTCACTTCATTAATTTGCGCGAGAGGGAAACCATCGGCTTGCAGCAGACTTAAAATTTCACGCAATGTCGAATCGTTACCGCCGGAGACCACGTAAATATCTAAACGCTTTTTGATTTCAGAAGAAAGACCCGAACTCGAAAATCCCGCGGCCTGACTGAATTGATTTTGCAATCCTGAAATCGCCATGCGAAGTGTTCTGCCGGTATCTTGATCCACATGCGCGAGCGCGCCGGTCTTCGTCTGCGGATCGTATAAAATCACACCGATGCAGGGATTCAGGCCTGCAGTCTTTAGCGAGTGCGCCAAAAGGCCGTAGTCAATCAACCCTTGATCGAATCTCACTACGGCTTGTTCGCGTTGCGCGACGAAAATAGCATCGGCGCGGTCTGCTTGCTTGGGCAATTTCTCAAGGTTGCGCCCATAGGATGAGGGGACGCTTATGGCTAAAGCAGCCAAAAATAGGCCTCGCATGACTATGCTCAGAGACGGTTTGATGCGTCAGTCCCCGGTAAAATGTTTGCTATAAATACTGACGCAAATAAATGCAATTTAATGGCCCGCACTTGAGGCTGATTTGTCCGCGATTTTCATAGGCAGAAAACACTTCTATGGACAGCCGGCGGGCAGCATGGCTAATTGGGATGCATGGAAAAGAAGTTCAGAAAAAATCAAAAAGTAGAATGGAAATGGGCCGGCGGAACAGTCGAGGGAAAAGTAGAGGCAGTCTATCATGAACGCATCACTCGCACGATCAAAGGCAAAAAAATCACGCGCATCGGGTCCGCTGAAAAGCCCGCGTACTTAGTTCGCTCCGAAGCCGGAAACCTCGCTCTAAAATTACAAACTGAATTGCATACGGCTGCAAAACGCTGAGTGTATTGCACCAGAAGCTGATGGTTGAGCTAGAGAACTTTGATCTGCGTGTTCGGATAAAAATAAGTCAAAATGCGGGCTGCATTCCAGCCCTTGACCGCAAAAATCTGGCCACCTTCTTGCGAAAGTCCGACGCCATGGCCGTAACCATGGCCGACGATCGATTGTTTGCCCGACGTCACGCTGCCAAGAGTGTAAAGAAAACTGCGAATCGCTCCAAAAGTTTTCATCATCTTACGTGTCTGCAGGGGATCTAAATCAATATGTCCATTTTTTAAAACCACGCGCATTTCCCAAGTGCGGCCGCTGGGCCCTTTGCGCAAACCTTCTAGTTTTACGGGAGTGCTGGGTGCGGTAATGCCAAGTTTTGTGAGCACCTCAGTGATGGCCGCGGGAGTGATGTTGGCTTTGGTGCCCCACGTTCCACCGGATTTTGACGTTACACCTGCGGCATCCGGGATTTGCTGCAAGTAGGGGACGTCAGGCTGGTTAAAACATTCTCCCGCAGTGCAAGTCACGCCACCCGAATTGCCGGAGAAGTAGGCTTGAATCACTTCGCCGTTGTAAACGATCGCTTGTCCCGCAGTGGCGATTGTCGCTTGCGTGGTCGCGGAAGATTCCACCGGCTGATATTTTCCATTCACTAAAAATTGAGCACCACGATAACTTTGAAACCAAGTGGTGGGATCCATGTCCCAGTTCTGGCCTTTGTTGCGGGCAAGCGCCATTTGATAAAGCGTGTAAGTTCTTGCGGCAATCGCTTGTGCTTGCAGCATTGACGGATGCCAGCTCGAGAGAACTTCCGAGGGCACTACCGAGAGTAAATATTTTTCGACAGGCAAAACATTGATGATGGACCATTGCGGAACGGGATTGGGAATCGTATTTCCGGCCCCATCAAGGGTGTAGAGAGTGGGTTGCAGAGCAATTCCACCACGCACTTTCATTCCCACTTCAAAATCTTTGGTGCCTTTGTCCCAATTGAGCGTCGTGTTCTGCGCGCTTACGGGCGTGATCCATAAAACGGTTAACGGAAATGCATTGGCGCCGATCATAAAAGTCGTTTTAGTGAAATCTAAGTGAAGATTCGAGGCCGTGCCAAGCAGCTGACCGGTTTGCAGATGATAAATATTAAAGCCGCCGTCGTTCTGAATATAAATATTGTTTACATCTTGCGTTTGAGGAAAGGGATCGCCCAGAGGAGCATTGATCAGCGGAAACACCCGCAACCATAAAGTTTGAAAGCTGCGGTCGGGTGTATCGAGAATTCTCGGAGTCAGCCGCGCAAAATCTTTGGATATCTTGTTGGTCGTGCCCGCGGGCAAAAGCTGAATCGGCTCCAAGGGTGCACGCAGACTATTTTGCAATGGGAATTCGTAAAGAAATTGTTTTTCTTCAGCACACGCGAGTGTACCAACGCAGCTCATGAGAGCAGTTATAAAGACGGTCATCCTGATCATCTAGAGTTAATGATCTAGGATCGAGTGCTTAATTGCAAAGCAATTTTGATTAGGACGTAGGTCCCGCGCCTCCGCGATGCCTCTGACTAACGGCCGCGGGCCAACTTAGCTTTTGCCTCTGTGCGAGCAAGACTTCCGATGGGTGCGGGTTTCACAAGATTGTTGCTGGTGTGAGTGAGCCGGAGCAAAAACTGCTCGGCAGTGACGCCCGGATTAAGTATAAAACGGATGGTATTTTGATCAACCACCCCAATGCCTTCGTAAAGTTTGTGAGCCGCGGGAGTTTGGCTGCGCACTTTGCGCGGACTTTCGAAGCTATCAAAAACATCGTCCGCGGTAATCGCGGAACCATCGGACCAGCGGGCGCGCGAATCCAATTTAAAATCAATCCACCGGTGTTGCGTATCCACGGTCCATTTCTCGGCGAGCGACGGTGCGGGTGAACCTTGCGCATTCATCTCCACCAATCCCGCATCGGGAAGTTGCCGGTCCTGCGTTGGCGTTGAATTACGATCCGCGCTAATCTGCGCATGCACATAAGCTGAGTACGGCAGCGTGAGTACGATACTGAGAGCTAAAATAAACAGAAAAAAAGCGGTGCGCATCGGCTTCTCCGGCTAAGAGTTCACCGGAAATGTAGTGAGGTTCTCACGTGCGAGGTAGCAAAAAGGTTTCACGCTAAAAGCGGGCAGTACAGTGCCGAAAAAAGAAATGGCCCGGGAAGTGACCCGAGCCATTGTGATAAAAATATTTTTTGAAATTAAAATGATTCGTCGAAGCTAACGGCGCCGGTCACACCGACCTGATAAGCAGCCACCCGGCGTTCGAAGAAATTAGTGAGCTCTTGCGTGTCTTGCAATTCCATAAAGCCGAATGGATTTTTGGAATTGAATTGCGCGGGAATGCCCAGGCGTTCAAAGCGTGAATCGGCGATGCACTCCAAGTAAGTGCGCATGTCTTTAGCGCTGAGTCCAGCCACGCCATGATCCAAAATATCGTTGGCGAAAGTCATTTCGCATTCGATGGCTTCTTTGAACATCACAACAACCATGTCTTTCATTCTGTCGTCGAACAATGCGGGTTCTTCTGCAATCGCGGTTTCGATGACTTTGAAAGCGAAATCGATGTGCGCGCTCTCGTCACGGAAAACCCAGTTGGTTCCCGTCGCAAGACCGTTGAGCAAACCTTTTGAACGCAAGAAATAAACATAAGCAAAAGCCGCGAAGAAGAACATGCCTTCGATGGTTCCCGCGAAGCAGATCAAGTTCATCAAGAAACGGCGGCGGTCTTCGATGGTCTCAAGACGTTTCAAATCTTGGATGGTGTCCATGTACTTGAAGCTGTATTGCGCTTTTTTCTGAATCGACGGAATTGTGTTGATCGCTTGAAAAGCCTTTTCGCGCTCGACGTGATCGGGAATATAGGAATCGAGCAAAGTTAAATAGAACTCCACGTGCTGAGCTTCTTCATAAAGCTGGCGTGACAAATAAAGCCGGGCCTCTGGCGAATTGATGTGCGTGTAGAGGTTCACGACGAGATTGTTGCCCACGATCGAGTCGCCGGTGGCAAAGAATGCCACAAGACGATTGATCAAAAAGCGTTCCGCGGCGGTTAGCTTTTTTTGCAGATCAACGGTGTCATTGTGAAAATCAACTTCCTCAACCGTCCACGTGTTCTTGATTGCGTTCTTATACATTTCAAAAAAGATCGGGTAACGCATCGGACGAAGAGTTAAGTCGAAGCCAGGATCTAGAATCATTGTTGTGCCCCTCCGGGAGTAAGAAAGCGGGTTCCATCACAAGAACCCGGTTAAAAATTTAAATCGCTATTACTATTGGCAAGCTTCGCAAATCTCAGGATTTTCGAGCGAGCAGGCAAGAGCCTCTTGTTCAGTAAATACTTTTTTCGGCTCCGTGGTCATTGGCGCTGCAGCTTCCACCTTTTCAGCGGCGGGAGTGCGAGTCGTCGTGACTTTGGAGATCTTGGTCGCCGGACGTGAGCGAAGATAATAAGTCGTCTTCACGCCGTTCTTCCAAGCGTACATGTACATCGAAGAAAGTTTACCGATGGTCGGGCTCTCAATGAACAAGTTCAACGATTGGCTTTGATCAATATAAGCGCCGCGAGCGGCGGCCATTTCGATCATTGCTTTTTGCGGAACTTCCCAGACCGTTCTAAAAGTATCTTTGATATCTTGCGGGATCTCTTCCAAATCTTGGATGGATCCTTCCGCGGTTTTAATGCGGTTACGGATATCGTCGTTCCACAGGCCGCGTTTTTTCAAAGCGTCGACCAAGTAACGGTTCACTTGAATAAACTCGCCCGAAAGCGTTTCGCGTTTAAACAGGTTGGAAAGTTGCGGCTCGATGGCTTCGTAAGCACCGACGATCGAAGCAATCGTCGCGGTCGGAGCAATCGCGATCATCAGCGAGTTGCGAAGGCCAATGGCTTTGATTTTACGGCGCAGTTTTTCCCAGCGTTCCATATCTTCGGGAACAACTCCCCAAAGGTCGAACTGCATAATTCCTTGCGCGGCCTTGGTTTCCGAGAAGGAGGGATGCGGGCCGGCTTTTTCAGCCAAAGCACACGAAGTTTTAAGAGCGTGGTAGTAGATCTCTTCTTGAATCTTCGTCGACAAAGCCAAAGCTTCTTTGCTGTCGAAGGGGAGATTCAATTTAAAGAATACGTCTTGCAAACCCATCACGCCAAGGCCGACGGGGCGCCAGCGTGAGTTGGAACTTGCGGCAGTCGGGATCGGATAAAAATTAATATCCACGACGCGGTCGAGATATTTAATTGCGATCTCAGTCGTGTGCGCGAGTTTTTCGAAATCGAATTGGCCATCGGCGCCAACGTGAGCGCCCAAATTGATGGAGCCCAAGTTACAAACCGCGGTTTCGCCATTCGAAGTGACTTCTAAAATCTCAGTGCAGAGATTCGACAAGTGGATCACGTTCTGGGGCTGGCCGGTTTGATTCGATTTGCGGTTACAAGCATCTTTAAAGGTCATCCAGCCATTGCCGGTTTGTGCGAGCGATTTCATCATGCGGCCATAAAGATCGCGCGCCTTCATTTGACGGGTAAATTTGCCGGCTTTTTCTGCCGCCAAATAAACTTCGTCGAACTCTTCGCCATAAATGTCGACGAGCTGAGGCAAATCTTTAGGGTCGAATAAAGACCAAACGCCGTCTTCTTCTACCCGGCGCATGAAAATGTCGGGAACCCAGTTCGCCAAATTTAAATTGTGCGCACGTTGAGCGTTGTCACCGGTGTTTTCGCGAAGTTCCAAGAACTCCTCGATATCCGAATGCCAAGTTTCCAAGTAAATGCACGCGGCACCTTTACGGCGTCCGCCTTGGTTCACGGCTGCGACGGAAGAATCCAAAGTTTTTAACCACGGAACCAAACCATTCGAGTGGCCATTGGTACCAAGAATCAAAGAACCGCGGCTGCGCACGCGCGAAAACGAAACGCCGATGCCGCCGGCAAATTTCGAGAGCAAGGCGATATCTTTGTATTTGTCATAGATCGCCGACAGATCATCTTGCGGGCTATCTAATAAATAGCATGAAGAGAGCTGCGGGCGCATCGTTGCCGAGTTGAACAGGGTAGGCGACGAAGGCATGTAATCGAGCGAAGAGATCAGTTCATAAAACTCTTTCGCTTCTTGGAAAGACTTCGCGAGGCCGCAAGCCACACGCAAGAAGAAGTATTGCGGAGTTTCAATCACCTGACGGCTTTGCGGATCTTTTAACAAGTAGCGGTCGTAAACCGTGCGCAGTCCGAAGTATTCGAATTTTTGCGTACGGGTGTCTTCGACTATAATATTAAGAGCTTCTTTGTGTTCTTTGACGAAATTGAATTTCTCTTTCGAGACGATGCCTTGTTTATGGGCAACTGTAATTGAATCGTAAAAGTTACGGATATTTTGATTGGTCACTTCTTCGCCGATATAGCGGGCGAGCAAGCGTGAAGCCAATTTGGAATACTGCGGTTCTTCACCGATCAGCAGCGCCGCCGTTTGAATGCAAAGTTGATCGAGCTCTTTGGTTGAAGCGCCATCATATAGACCGCTGATAACTTTCGCGGCCACACGCATGGGATCGACTTCTTTTAAACCCGGCGAGCAGGCAAGAACCACGTTCACGATTTTGTTTACATCCACGGGGTTGAGGCTGCCGTCACGTTTGCGCACGCGCATAACGATAGGGCCTTCGCCATTTTCGCCGGTACGCGGAGTTGTTTCCTCAGCCTCACCCTCGAAAATTCCCTTGGGTTCGACGTCTGTCGATGGATTGAGTTCTTCTTGTAGATTCATGCTGCCTCCGCGGTGTATGGGGTACCCTTAAGACATAAAATGTCTTTTAGATATGTCGTTGAAATCCCCCTCTTAAAATTCCAACGCCTATTCAAATTTCTTGATGTCTCGAGCACGATCGAAGCGTTATCCATAAGCTTCTTGATCTCTTCCAGTATCCGAAAATACTTGTATCCGTACTTGGATTCCGATCCCGTGCCCGGGAGTTTGTAAGAAACATTTTTAAAACAGTTTCTTAACAATTCAAACGCTAACGCCTTCGTAAAAGAACTGTCAACGTGGATGCAAGACAGCAGATATATAAAAAATTTTTCGCTTAAGGATCGTGCAGTTAGATCTTGTCGATCTGCGTTTTGGATAAGGCCTCCGTGCCTATTTGTGCGAAAAGTTCTTGCGAACATTTCCGTGCTTAAATCATAGGCAAGGAGAAAAGGTTTTCGCAACTAAAAAACGCGTAAGTCAAAAGCTTGGCGCGGTAGACAGGACCGTCGCCAAAAGTTCAACTTCTCATGCGTTGAGACATCAAATCTTTGACGACATTGGGATCCGCCAAAGTCGAAATATCACCTAAGTTATCCAAATCATTGTCCGCTATCTTGCGCAAAATCCTGCGCATGATTTTACCGCTGCGAGTTTTCGGTAATGCCGGTGCCCATTGAATAAAATCGGGTTTCGCCAAGCCGCCCAATTTTTGGCGAACCCAATCAGCTAAATCTTTACGCAAATCTTCACTGGGTTGCACGCCTGCGTTCAAGGTGACGTAGGCGTAAATTCCCTGACCCTTGATGTCGTGAGGAAAACCAACGACCGCACTTTCCGACACATTTTTATGGGAGACCAAAGCGCTTTCTATTTCTGCCGTACCCAAGCGGTGGCCAGAAACATTCAACACATCGTCGACGCGGCCGGTGATCCAATAAAATCCATCTGCATCACGCTTGCAGCCGTCGCCGGTAAAATAAAGTCCCGGGTAAGTGGAGAAGTAGGTTTGCTCGAAACGCTTGTGATCCTTATATACAGTGCGCATTTGTCCCGGCCAGGAACCTTCAAGGCAGAGATGGCCTTCGCAGGCGCCGTTCAAACGTTCACCTTTTTCATTTACTATGACAGGTTGAATGCCAAAGAAGGGGAGAGTTGCAGAGCCAGGTTTCAACGCAGTCGCGCCAGGCAACGGCGAAATTAAAATTCCGCCGGTTTCGGTTTGCCACCAAGTGTCCACGATGGGGCAACGCGAATCGCCGATCACTTTGTAATACCACAGCCAAGCTTCGGGATTGATCGGTTCGCCGACCGAACCCAAGAGCCGCAACGAAGCCCGCGACGTCGCTTTGACCGGCGCTTCACCGAGCGCCATCAAAGCGCGAATCAAAGTGGGCGCTGTGTAAAGCGTATTCACTTTATATTTGTCGACGATTTGCCAAATGCGCGAAGCGGTTGGAAAGGTCGGCAGTCCTTCGTACATCACGCTCGATGCGCAATTGCTCAACGGTCCGTAGAGAATATAACTGTGGCCGGTGACCCAGCCGATATCGGCCGCGCACCAATAAATATCTGCGGGATGATAATCGAAAATCAATTCATGAGTGTAAGATGCAAACGTGAGGTAACCGCCGGTCGTATGCAAAACGCCTTTGGGTTTGTTCGTAGAGCCCGAAGTGTAGAGCAAAAACATGGGATCTTCGGCGTCTATCTCGGCACAGGGAAAATCCTTCGGCTCGTTCGCCGTGATCTCGTGATACCAATGATCGCGGCCCTTCGCGAATTCAATTTTGCCGCCGGTGTGTTTCACCACGATCACGGCTTTCACGCGCGGAGCATTTTTTAAGGCTTCATCGACATTGGCTTTAAGGGGGAGAGCTTTGCCTCCGCGCAAACCTTCGTCGGCGGTGATGACGTAATCACTTTCACAATCGTTGATGCGATCCGAAATTGAGTCTGGACTAAAGCCGCCAAAAACCACGGAATGGACGGCGCCAATGCGCGTGCAAGCTAACATGGCATAAGTGGCTTCGGGAATCATCGGCATGTAGATGGTGATGCGGTCGCCTTTCTTAATTCCAATCTTGGTCATTGCCGAGGCGAGCTGACATACTTTTTCTTTAAGTTCGCCGTAGGTAATTTTAAGCGGCTGATGGGCACCGGTTTCGGGTTCCCAATAGAATGCGACGCGGTCTTTGTGTTTTGGCAGATGGCGATCGATGCAATTGTACGAGACATTTAATTTTCCGCCTTTAAACCACTCGATTTTTACCGGCGATTTAAAGCTCGCATCTTTGACTTTGGTCCATTTTTTAAACCAGTGCAGACGCTCGGCGGCTTGGCTCCAAAAACCTTCATTGTCCTTGATGGATTGCTCGTACATCTCGGCGTAACGCGCACGATTGATCCAAGCTTTCTGATCCCAAGCGGGTGCAACGGGAATTAAGGTGTCTGACGCTTTTGTTTCCATAAAAGTCTCCCTCTCAGTTTGGTAACATGGTTGCATGACCGCCTCAACGCCGTCTATAATCTTCAGGTGCCACAATTTTTAGCGCGCCGCCATTTTCCTGAACTCGCTGAACTTGAATCTTTAATCGAAGGTTTTGGATCGCGCGCTCGCGTCACGGAAGTTGCGCAAGTCACCCACAAGCAGGGCGCTAAAGAAAAAACCTATCCGTTACATTGCATCGCGCTGGGGTCCACGAAACCCGATGCTCCCACCGTGGGATTTTTTGCCGGCGCTCATGGCTTGGAAAAAATCGGTTCCGAGGTTGTGCTTTCGTACATGCGCACTCTGCTCGAACTTATGCGCTGGGATAAACAATTCCAGCAACGGCTTGAGCATTCGCGTTTAATTTTTATGCCTCTGGTAAATCCGGTTGGAATTGTGAACCGCACGCGCTCAAACGGCAACGGCGTCGACTTAATTCGCAATTCACCGCTTGAGGCGGAAGATCCCGGCGGGCCGATTTATCGCGGCCATCGCCTAAGCAATTCGCTGCCGTGGTATCGCGGCGCTCTCGGCGAGGAAATGGAAATCGAAGTTAAAGCCGTAGAGAAAGTTCTTGAAGCGGAACTTTCACGCAGCAAAATCGTTTTGACCGTGGACGTGCACTCGGGCTTCGGCGCCAAAGACCGTTTCTGGTTTCCTTACGCGCATACGCGCAAACCTTTTCCGTATTTGGCGGAAGCTTACGCACTTAAAGGATTACTTGATCAAACTTATCGCCATCATTTTTATGTTTTCGAGCCGATGTCGCGCCAATATACCGTTCATGGCGACCCGTGGGATTATTGGTTCGAGCAAAATCGCAAACGCGCGGAGCACGGATTTTTTATTCCCTTTTGTCTTGAGATGGGTTCGTGGAGCTGGTTGAAAAAGAATCCTCTGCAAATTTTTAGCAAAGACGGCGTGTTTCATCCTACGCTCGCACATCGCCGCAGCCGTATTTTGCGCCGGCATTTAAATCTTTTTGATTTTCTTCACCGCGCCGTACTCTCGCCGGAGATTTGGTTGAATCAAACGGCCGCGCAGCGCGAGCAGAACGGTCAAGAAGCTATGGAGTTATGGTATGGCTAGCATGCACACTTGGATATTATTGCGCGGACTCGCCCGCGAAAAAGGCCACTGGGGAGATTTCACCGAAAAATTCTCCGCGCGCTATCCCGGCGACGAAGTTCTCACGATTGACTTACCAGGCAGCGGTGAACATTTGCACACCGCTTCGCCGACGACAATCACCGGAATTTTCAATCACGTGCGCTCCGAAGCAATTTCGCGCGCCAAAAATCAAACGCAATTTAAATTAGTCGCATTGTCATTGGGCGGAATGGTGGCGATGGAATGGATGCGGCAAAAGAGCGACGATCTCGCGGGCTGCATTTTGATCAACACCAGCGCCAAAGAATTGAGCCCGTTTTATAGCCGCTTGCGCTGGCAAGTGTGGCGCGATTTTGCGCGCTTAGTTTCCGTGCAAGTTGCGCGTGAACGTGAAAAAGGAATCATCGAAGTCATCATGAATAGCCCCGAAGCGCGCGAAGCCGCGTTGCCGGAATGGACTAAAATTGCCGTCGAAAGACCCATTTCTTATAAAAATTTTTTCAACCAGCTTTTAGCTGCTTCGCGCTTCGAAGGTTTGAAATCCAATACAGAAGTTCCCACGCTAATCTTAAATAGTTTGGGTGATCGCCTAGTCGATCCTTCGTGCTCTACGAAACTTCACGAGCGATATAATTGGCCTATACGCCGCCATCCTTGGGGCGGGCATGATTTGCCGTGGGATGACGCAGATTGGGTGCTAGATCGTATACAGGAGTGGAATTAATTTACGAATCTAGGGGCCTGAACGATTCGCCTTGAAATTGCCACCGCACTTTGACAAAAAGGAATTCGGTGGGGGCACTTTGTTACAATATATATATGTCACGATATTCTTAGTCTTGTCGTTCGCTGCGAACGTTGTATCCGCACAGACTAGTGTAAAATTAAAAAATACCAGTACATTGAAAGCGGCAGACGCCGTTTCAACTCCTTCGCAAATTAAAAGCCGCAATGAATTCGGTTTGCAGCAGAGCCAATACCTAAGTTTCGCTCTGCCGGAGTTCCGCGAAAGCGCCGCTAAACAACATACCGATATTAGTTTGCGTCTCGATGAACAATACGACAAGGGTGCATTCACCGCGAGACTCAAAGCCAAAGACACCTACAGCGCCACAGAAAATTGGAACTACGCCGATGTGCACGAACTCTACGCAAACATTCACGGCGACTCGGCTGAAATTTCCGCAGGCCGCAAGTTAGACACTTGGAGTGCTTGGGATGAAGAGTGGCAACAGGGCGCCTTTCAACCGCGTTATATGGAAAACCGCATGCGCATGGAGCAAGCCGGACTCACAGGCTTGTTCGGAAATGTTCACGGCAGTAACTTCAGCGCCACAGTCGGCGCACTCGCTTTTGTGCCTGACTTCGGCACGCACTTTTACGTCAAAGACGATCACTTCTTTTCGAAAAGCCCGTGGTTTCATCCGCCAACCGACAGTTTTCTTTTGCGTGGACGCAAAGGAGAAATTCACTACAAGTTGAATTATCCGGATACAGCCGAAGTTGTCGGTCATTTTGGCGGCGTCGCTAAAGTTGAATATAAAAATAACGGTTATCTGGCCCGCGCTAGTTACGCCTACAAACCGATGCCGCAATTTATTTTAGGATTCCCCTCGGAGCGCCAGTTCGAATCGAACGCCGACGAGGATCACATGAATGTCGCGATCAATACGCGCGCGGTTTATGATCGTGTGGCAAATATCGATCAAGTATATACGACGGGTCCATGGGCGTTGTCGGCAAGTGTTGCGTATAGTAATCCCGACGACAAAGGTGCTCCCGCGGATTGGACTTCGCAACAGATTCGCTCGGCAACGATTTTTTCAGGCACAGTCGGAAGACGGCTCGAAGACGCGGGCTTACATGCCGCAAGCGTGCGCGTGGGATTTTTGAAAGTGCACGGTGGAGACTCGGCCGACGAAGGCCCGCTAGCCGGCAAAGAAACTTTGTTCGAGCGCCGGTTTCAATTTTACGAAGCTTATATGCTGGGATTTCATAAGGACATTCGCACGTTCTTTCAAAATCCCGTGGAGAATGAACTGCGCGTTGTTTACGATCGTAAGCAAGGCGGGGGCATGATCACTTTTAATTCCGGATTATTTTTGACTCGTTCTTTGCGCGCCGAAATCCAAGCGGACTTTATCGGCTTGCTGACCACCACCGCGGACGTCACCGACGGATTTTTATCCACGTACCGCGCCAATGACCGCTACAGCATGGGGATGAGTTATGTGTTTTAAAAACTGGCTCGCAGGGACCTGCTTTTTATTGGCGATCTTCGGTTGTGCAAAACGCGACACGCCCGCCAACGTTCCGATCGAAGTGAAGTTAAAAGGCTCCGGCGACTGCATTGCCAATATCAATCGCGAACTTAAAGATTTTGCCAATGGAAAATCCTCGCGCGAAGACGTCGATGCTTTCTGGCAGTGCATGGGTTCGAGCATTACAGAATTTGAACGCCTGACTTCCGGCGACGGCGGCGGCAGCACTTACTCTCCCGAAAGTTTGCGCCAATTTATCCAGCATTATTTTTTGACTACCAAAAAAATCCCCAATGATGTGTTG
>JADMIO011285676.1_pt1 | contig 16219 bp, 11 predicted proteins | sample 8958161 | NCBI WGS metagenome assembly JADMIO01 (sample SAMN16585339, study PRJNA669376) | soil metagenome | isolation source: Crop rotation soil | place: USA: Cullars Rotation, Alabama | collected 2011
GAGACTAGAAAAATGAAAACCCCGCGATATAACAGAACACATAGCCAGTCCCGTCGAACCGCATTTTCATATTCATCAATGCGGTTTCGTCGTCCCAGGCAGCATGCACGACCAAACGAAGCCGTGCCCGGGTGCATGTCGATTTGACATGGACGCCGTTCACTAATTACAAATGATTCCGAAGTTGATAGACAGAGAAGGAGTTTTTATATGAGCAGCGTACGCGTACTCGTCGGCACGCGCAAAGGCGCGTTTATTTTGACATCGGACGGCAACCGGAAAAAGTGGGACATCAACGGCCCATTCTTTGCCGGCTGGGAAATATACCACCTCAAGGGTTCGCCCGTCGATTCGAACCGGCTGTATGCCTCGCAGAACAGCAGTTGGTTCGGCCAGATCATTCAGCGTTCGAACGACGGCGGCAAAACTTGGGAACAGCCCGGTACGCCGGCCGGCCAGCCTACCACCACACCCGACGGTATGCCCAAAGGTGAAAGCAATAATTTCGCCTACGACACTTCTCCGCAAACCGGTAAGCCGCTCACCACGCATCAATGGTACGACGGCACGCAGCATCCGTGGGAATTCAAACGGGTCTGGCATCTCGAGCCGTCGCTCACCGATGCCGACACGGTATACGCCGGCGTGGAAGACGCAGCCCTCTTTCGCACCACTGATGGCGGAAAGAGCTGGAAAGAGTTGTCGGGCCTTCGTGGTCACGGCACCGGCCCCGCCTGGTCGCCTGGCGCAGGCGGCATGGGTCTGCACACCATTCTTATCGATCCGGCCAATCCCCAGCGCATCTACATCGCCATCTCGGCGGCGGGTTGTTTTCGCACCGACGATGGCGGCCGGACCTGGAAGCCGATCAATCGCGGCCTGCATTCGCAATACATTCCTGATCCCAACGCCGAGGTCGGCCACTGCGTTCACCGCATCACCATGCATCCGTCGCGGCCAAACACGCTGTTCATGCAAAAGCATTGGGACGTCATGCGAACCGATGACGCCGGCGATTCCTGGCGCGAAGTCAGCGGCAATCTGCCCACCGACTTTGGGTTCCCCATCGACGTACACGCGCATGAGCCGGAAACCGTTTACGTCGTCCCGATCAAAAGCGACTCCGAGCATTTCCCGCTCGACGGCAAGCTGCGCGTGTACCGCAGTCGCACCGGCGGAAATGATTGGGAAGCGCTTACCAAAGGCTTGCCGCAGAGTGACTGTTATGTAAACGTGCTGCGCGAAGCGATGGCCGTCGATTCACTCGAATCCTGTGGCGTCTATTTCGGCACTACTGGCGGCCAGGTTTACGCCTCCGCTGATTCCGGCGACACTTGGAACGCCATCGTCCACGACTTGCCGGCTGTTCTGTCCGTCGAGGTACAGACGCTGCCATGATTTGAAACGCGATTCAGGCGAGGACGGAAGCGGTTTCGCGTTTTTCAGGTGCGGGTTGAATGGGAGGGACATAGTCGCACTTCGAGCTGTCGGAAATGCATAGGCGATTAATGCCGTCGAGCGCGGCGACTTTGTAGCACTCAGCCAGCGTGGGGTAGTTGAACACATTGTCCACGAAGTAATCGACGGTTCCGCCGAGCGTGATGACCGCTTGGCCGATGTGCACGAGTTCGGTGGCACCCTCGCCGAGAATGTGCACGCCGAGCACCCGGCGGGTTTGCTGGTGGAAGATAAGTTTGAGCATGCCGACGTTGTCACCGATCAGTTGGCCGCGGGCGATTTCGCGATAGCGGGCGATGCCGACTTCATAGGGGATATTATCGCGGGTCAGCTCGGCTTCGTTTTTGCCGACGGTGGAGATTTCCGGGATGGCGTAGATGCCGTAAGGGAAAAGCGACGAACGGGAAACACACTCCATCTCAAAGGCATGACACGTCGCCAACCGACCCTGCTCCATAGAGGTAGAAGCCAGTGCAGGGAAACCGATTACATCGCCGGCGGCATAGATGTGCGGAACGGCGGTTTGATAATGGTCGTTGACCGTCAGCCGGCCGCGATTGTCCGCGGTCAAGCCAGCGTTTTCCAATTGCAAACCGGCAGTCGCTCCCTGGCGCCCAATCACGTAGAGCAACGATTCAGCCGCAAGCAGCTTTCCGCTATCCAGGCGGGCGTGGACGCGATCGCCTTCGATGTGAATATCCGCGACGCTCTCGTTCAGTTTAAAACGCACGCCGCCGCTGCGCATATGGAATTGCAAAGCCTCGGCGATCTCGTCATCCAGAAATTCGAGAATCCTAGGCCGCCGCTCGATAAGGGTTGTCTTCACGCCGACGGCTTGCATCATGCAGGCGTACTCAACGCCGATGACGCCGCCGCCCACGATGAGCATCGAGCGGGGCAACTCTTCCAATTTCAAAATGCCGTCGCTATCGAAAACGATTCCGGTGCGAAAGGGCACGAAATCGGGCCGCGCCGGTACTGTTCCGACGGCGAGAAGAATGCAGTCGCCGGTGATCTCATGGGTGCTGCCCATGCTGGAAATGCGGATGGTATGCGGATCGACAAAAGAGGCCGATCCGACGAGAAGATCGACGTTGTTGCGTTCCATCTGCGCGCGCAGGACGTCGACTTCGTTACGCACAATTTGCGCACAGCGAAGCGTGAGATCATTCATGGTGATATGGTGCTTGACCGTGTAGCTGTTGCCGTAAAACGACCGCTCACGGTAGCCGGTCAGATGCAGCACCGCTTCGCGCAAAGCTTTGGAGGGAATGGTGCCGGTATTGATGCAGACACCGCCAAGAACATCGCGGCGTTCGATGAGGGCGACGCGCTTACCGATTTTGGCGGCGTTGATAGCCCCCTTTTGGCCAGCGGGGCCAGATCCGATAACAATCAAGTCAAAATGGTCAGGCATACAGACTCCCTTGCTCGCTCCCATGATGAGGGCAGTTCCTGCAATCGGTATCGGTTAGTGTCCGAGCGGTATTCAGGGGCTGATGAGAGATTGGAACGAGATCGGCGGAGACGACCGATAATGGAATGGTATCTATATGAACGCTCCCGGCTAGAATGACCGTTGTGGATACGCATACTCTCGAAAAACTCGAGTTCGAACGCATACGGGAGCTACTGGCCGAACATGCCAGTTCGGGCCTGGGGCGGCGAATGGCGCTCAAGGTGGCGCCGGCGGCGCGGGCGGAGTTGGTTGAGCAGTGGATCGCACAAGTTGGCGAGATGATTGAGATCGCGTCGACGGCGGGATTGCCGCCGATGGCGGGCGTGCATGATATTCGCGAGGCGGTTCGAGCGGCTGTACCGCCCCACTGCCTGGAGCCCGCCGACTTTTCGGTGATGGCCGAAACATTGGAGGCGACGCATCAAGTCACTTCGTGGGCGAGCCATTTGCGGTTGGAAACGCCGGCGCTGCGCAGCATCTGCGAGAAGATCGGCGACTTTAAACCGCTTTCAGATGCGATCCGGCGCGTGATCAATGATCGTGGCGAGGTTCGCGACGACGCCAGCGCGAAGCTGCACAAATTACGCGTGGATATTGCCAACGCGCGAATTGCGGTCGGGCATGTCTTCGATCGGTTGCTGCGTAATAAGAATATCACGCGCTGGCTGCGTTATGCTGAGGCTACATTTCACGAAGATCGTCTGGTACTGCCGCTGTCATCGGAGCATCGCGGCCGGGTGCCGGGGATTGTACATCGCAGTTCGGATTCAGGGGCAACCTTATTTGTCGAGCCGGCTGAAGCGGTCGAACTGAACAATCGCATCGTGTCGCTGAAGATGGATGAAGAAGCGGAAGTGAACCGCTTGCTCTGGCATCTGACGCATCAGGTACAACTCAACGCGCAAGAGATACTAAAAACGTTGGACGCACTCGCGATATTGGATTTGATTGTCGCGAAGGTGCGGTTTGCACGTACGTACGATTTGACCTGTCCGCAGATACCGAGTGGCAAGTTGTTGCTGCGAAAGGCTCGACACCCGCTGTTGATTCGGATGCAAAAAGAGGCGCAGCAACGCGGCGAAACACGCGAAGTAGTGCCCATCGACATTCGGCTGGGTGATGATTTTGACATACTGGTCGTCACCGGGCCGAACACCGGCGGCAAAACGGTGGCGCTCAAAACCGTGGCGTTGTGCTGTGCGATGGCCCAATCCGGCTTGCCCATACCGGCCGGGCCCGGCAGCGTCGTTCCAGTATATGACGACATATTGATCGACATCGGTGACGAACAGAGTCTGCAACAATCGCTTAGTACGTTCAGCGCTCATCTTAGCCGGTTGCTGTATATGCTGAAGCGGGCCGGGCCGAAGACACTTATTCTGATCGATGAATTGGGTGCGGGAACTGATCCAGATGAGGGAGCGGCGATTGGTCGTGCGATTCTGGAGGAACTGTTGGAGCGGAAATGTCCGGGGTTGATCACCACGCATTTAGGTGTGCTCAAAAGTTTGGCGTATACGGCTGCACGGGCAGAGAACGCTTCGGTGGAATTTGATATTGAAACGCTTCGGCCCACGTACCGCTTGATCATCGGTGAGCCGGGTAATAGCAATGCGATCAACATTGCCTCGCGATTGGGTCTGCCCCCCAAAGTGATTGCGGCCGCTCGGGGACATCTGACCAGCTCGCACGAGCAATTGACGCGGGCGATCCAGGGTACACTGCTCTCGCGCCGACAAGCGGAGCGTGCGCGAGCCGAGGCAGAAACGGTGATGTTGGCTGCGGATGAGCAGAAGAAGGCGGCCGAGCGCGAAAGAGCGTCATTGCGCGATCAACAGGCTGCTTTTCAAAAATGGGTTGAGACGGTTTCGTCACTGCGGCCGGGTGATCGCATTCATGTGAAGCGATTCGATCGCGAGGGTCGGGTGGTTCGATTGCTGCTGCACAAGCAGATGGCGGTCGTTTCAGTTGGAGCGATGGAGATGGAAGTGCCGCTGATCGAGCTGGCCTTGCCGCGGGAATAGAAACATCCGAGGAGACCGCAATGAGTTCCATCATCGTGGGTCACACATTTATCGTTGCACTGATCATTCACAATCTCGCGACAAGCGCAATATCGGCTGGATCTTCATCGGCAAAACCTTTGCCTGCCGATGGCATCATTGCTACGCCGGGATGTTACCTGTTGCAACAAGACCTCACTGTCGAGCGGGACATCGGCATCACCATTGATGCTGATGGTGTCACGCTTGACCTGGCGGGACATGCTTTGCGTTTCGGCGCCAAGCCTCGCGAAGGCACGTATGGCGTTGTCGCCAATAAGCGGAGCAACGTCAGGATTACTAACGGTGCGATTGGTGGTTTCTGGTTCAACGTCCACTGTATTGAGAACAGAGGAGTGCGCATCGACAACGTGCGATTCGATGACATTCCGTACATTGGCGCCAACGTCGCAAACTCCAAAAACGTATCGCTCTGCGATAACACGTTCACCCATTTCGGATACGACGTGCCCAAACCGGACAAAGACCGCTACGTTATTGGCATCAACATTGGTGCCGAGGACGCAGTCATCACTCACAATGTCTTTGAGGCTGAGTACACCGGCAGCCATCCCGAAAAGTTGGATCTCGAAACAGTGTTCGTACTCTTGCTTTCCGACACCAGCCAACGCTGCGTCGTCACTCACAACCAGATGACTGCGAACACTCTGCTCGATCGCAGCTACGGCCTGTGGGTCGGGTGTAACGCGCAGGTCACTGTTGCACACAACACGATTCGGAACATGAAGTACAGTCTGTGCATCGGGTCAAACGCGAGGGCGATGGCTGGCTTCAATCACTTTTCCACTGACTCCCCTACCGTTGACGTTCCTGCCGCAGAATCTTTCGGTATCTATGGTCTCGAGGCGAAAACAATTTTGGTCACCGATAACGAGTTCCACGGCCTTACCCACGCCACTCTCTTGCCGGAAAAAACACCGACGAAATGATAGTAGCGCTACTTGATTGTAAACCACAAAGAAGGAAAAAGTGGGATGAGTTTACCTTTATTTCTCAACGGCGACTTTGCGGAGTAGCATTTCGTAAAATTGGCGGGCGATGACTTGTTCGGCTTTGATGACTTCGTCAGCGCCGCATTGCGTGAGCTGCATGCCGGAGGAAGAGTAGTTGGTGCGGGCGACGATGTAGATTTGGGGATTGAGGGCGCGGGCGGCACAGGTGGCTTTGAGCACGGCGGTTTCATCGGGGATGGTTAAGGCCAGGATTGATGCTTCGCAGATACCGGCGCGGCGAAGGATATCTTCATCAGAGATGTCGCCCTGAATAATGTTGCGTTTGAGTTTTTGTTGCGTCTCGATGGTCGCCTCATTCAGCTCGACGATCACATATTCAATACCATGTCGTTCGAAGATATCGGCGACCCATCGTCCGGCCAGACCGAAACCGGCGATGATAACCTTGCCAATTTGCTTGCCGAAATTCGGGTTAACCTCTGCGATGCGAACAGCCACCGGTGTACCGTCGGGCCAGTCCACCGCACCGGATAAACAGATTTTGCCATCGCGATATACTCCGGCGTATTCGGTGCGTTCGGGCGTGCCGTCGTTGAGAGGCGCTTCCATAGGTCGGTTCCGGTGCTCGAGGATCATATTCATCTTAAATTCCTGAAAGTGACGCAATAAAGCACGGCGGTATTAGTGCCTGCCAGGAAACGAAGTACCATCGTCAAGTCGCGCCTTGGATGAGAATCAGACCGCTCCTCTTCATATCGACAATATGAGCTGAAATCTATGATTTGGGTCTTGGTCCAGTTCCTTGCGAGTGCCGATGGAAGGGCTCACAATGACGGAATGGGCGTTAAAGCAAAAGTCGAACCGAAGCAAAAGTCATCCGTTCCGTTGCGGACCCGCAGTTGGCGATGGGCAGTACTGGGAACAGCGTTTACCGGGCTGATTGTTGGGATTGTGCACTGGCCGGTGCTGTCGGCACAGGCTTTATCTTTCGATGATTCGATTTATCTGTTTGAGAACCCGTCATTCCGTCAACCCGGATTCGCGTCTCTCGGGCGATTCTTTGGCGAGGTGCTGCATTCGCCGACCGTTGAGGGTTACTACGAACCACTGACATTGACGTCGTTGATGATTGACGTGGCTGCGGGTGGTCGTGCGGATGATCTGCGGCCCTTTCACCGGACCAGTCTTGTACTGCATGTCGCCAATACCATGCTTGTGGTCATCTTTCTGTACGGTCTTTTTGGCGAGCTTTGGGCTGCCGTTCTAGTGGGACTTTTGTTTGGTTTGCATCCGCTTACTGTTGAACCGGTGAGTTGGGTTTGGGAGCGGAAGACGCTGCTCGCGACGTTTTTTACGCTGGCGAGTTTAATTGCTTATGTAACATACGTGCGTCATAGAAATTGGGGAGCTTATATTGCCGCGCTGATCGGATTTGTTTTGGCGGTGCTGGCTAAGCCGACGAGTGTACCGCTGCCGGTGATACTTCTATTGTTGGATTGGTGGCCTTTGTCCGCCGGGATAAACCCGGCGGCTCGCAAACCGGTGGTAAACTTGGCGGCTCGCAGGCGGCGTATAGTCGTTGAGAAAATGCCTTTCTTTGTTGTGGCGGGAATTTCTGCACTCATCACCATTTTCTCAACTAAGCAGAATGTTGGCATTGCATTACCGACCGAATTTGCACCGGGACAGATGTTGGGGCGAGTTTGTTATTTACTGGTGTTCTATTTCTCCAAAATTGTTTGGCCGGCGAATTTATCTTCGAGCTATGCGGCACCGGCGTCATTTGCATTATCTGAACCGCGCGTCTTAGTAAGTGTTGTTGTATTGACATTTATACTGATTGCATTGGCGATTTCGCTCAAACGCACGCGCGCGGGTGTCGCTGGGTTTTTTATTTTTTTGGCGGCGATATCACCGACACTCGGCATCATTGGTTATAGTTGGGTGATCGCTTCGGATAAGTATGTTTATTTGCCTGCCTTGGGAATCGTTCTGGCGTTGTGCTCGTTGATCGTGAAATTCAAGCCTTGGCGCACTGGCATTATCGCGGGCGTGGTTTTGCTGGCTGGCGCGGAGGCACTGGGCACACGTTCATACCTCCAACAATGGAAAGATACGCAGACATTTTCGGAATATATGTTGCGGCTCAACCCGGATTCGCCGGCGGTGCTCAATCAATTAGCCAACGTTCTGAGCAATCAGGGCAAGAGCGCTGAGGCAGTGGAACTTTATCAACGGGCCATTCGTATCGAGCCTCGGCTTTATAGCGCTTATTACAACTTAGGGTTGGAATTGGCGCAGCATCGTCGACCGCTGGATGCGATCGAGTGCTTCGAGATGGCTTTGCAGCTCAAACCCAATTTCGCGAAAGCGCATACCAATCTTGCGGTTTTGCTCTCCCAACAGCAAGAAATCGAACCCGCTATCGCGCATTTGCAACAAGCGCTGCGATTTGAACCTGATTCGCCGCGCACGCACAATAACCTGGCGAACATTTTTGCGCAGCGCGGTGAGTCGAAGGAGGCGGAGACGCATTACCGTGAGGCCATCCGCCTGGATGCGAATTATTCGGAAGCGCATAGCAATTATGCCGTTTTGCTGGCTGGTCAAGGTCGAGTTCAGGAAGCTGGTGAGCATTATGCGGCGGCTTTGCGCCTTCAGCCGCGTTTTCCGGAGGGGCATAACAATCTGGCTTTGTTGTTGATGCAGCAGGGCAAAGTAGATGAGGCGATTCAGCATTATCGAGCGGCGATTTCGATTCGGCCGGATTATGCCGATGCGCGGATGAATCTGGCGGCGGCGTTTCTCGCGCAAAAACAAAACTCGGAAGCGGTCGAACAATACCAGGAAGTTTTACGGATCCGGCCCGATGATTCGCAAGCGAAAGTTGCACTACAGCAGCTCACTTCGCGTCCTCAATAAATCTCGTTAGAATACTAACCGAGTGGGACACTCGACCGCCACGGCGGCATTGCGCTTCGTGCTGGTTTTTGAAAGGACATTTGATGCGATTGATGATCATAAGCGTGATTGGCGTGCTTCTGGCGAGCAGCTATGCGAATGCCGGCTCCGAGATTCGATTGCCGAAAGACAAGTATCTCGATAAATGTCAGGGCGCGTGGGCAGGTCAGATGATTGGCGTTTGTTATGGAGCGCCGTACGAATTTCGCTTTAATGGCCAAATCATCGAAGAGGATTTGAAGCCCTGGAACCCGGAGCATGTCGCCGGCGCGATCGATCAGGATGATTGTTATGTCGAGATGACTTTTTTGATGGCGCTGGAAAAGGATGGATTGGATATCACATTCGAACAAGCGGGCAAGGCTTTTGCGGATTCGAAATATTCACTTTGCCACGCGAATCGATGGGGTCGAGAGAATTGTCGCCGCGGGATTATGCCGCCGAAGTCGGGATCTCCTGAATACAATCGCCATGCGGATGATATTGATTTTCAAATTGAATCCGATTTATTGGGCATCATTTGCCCGGGGATGCCACGCGAATCGAATCGGCTGTGTGATATTTTCGGGCACATCATGAACTATGGCGATGGTGTTTATGGCGGCATGTTTGTGGCGGGGATGTATACCGCCGCTTATTTTGAAGACAACGATGTGAGCAAGGTGGTTGAGGCTGGGCTGGCGTGCATCCCTAAAGAATCGGAATACCACAAGTGCATCTCCGATGTTATTACCTGGCATCACGAGCATCCGGATGACTGGAAGGCTACCTGGAAGAAGCTCGAAGAGAAATGGCAGGACGATGTCGATTGCATGCCGGGCATTCCGTTCAATATTGATGCGCGGATTAACGGGGCTTACATCACGGTGGGGTTGCTCTATGGCGGCGGTGATTTCCTTAAGACGATTGAGATTGCGACGCGGTGCGGGCAGGATGCGGATTGCAATCCGTCGAGTGCCGCTGGGATTATTGGTTGCATGAAAGGTTATCGTGCGCTGGGCGACAAACTGACTGGCGGCATCGCAGCCATCGAAGACAAGAAATTTTCGTACACGAATTATTCTTTCAAGACATTGACGCCCGCCTGCCAGCGCATGACCGAGAAGTTGGTCAAGCACATTGGCGGAAAAGTGGAAGACGACTCTTTTCTGATTCCCGTCCAAGCGGCAAAGCCAGCCAAGTTGGAGCAGTGGAAAGATCAAAAGGCGCTGGTGTCGGTCGCCATCATGCAGACGCAGTTGGATTCGTGGATGCCGGGTTGGAAGCTGGTGGCATGTGGTTTTGAGATGGATCCGGGCGTGGTGAGTGAAGAGTTGGGCCGGAAAAATGTTTTGATGCTTCATCCGGTCAGCCCGGAAAAACCGGCGGTGATTGCTTCGAAATTGAAAGTGCCGGACAGTGCAGACCCGAACCTTTATGTCGATGTGTCATCCGACAAGCATGGGGATTTTTTGCTGAAAATCTATGTCAACGATCAGCCGGCATTAGAAAAAATTATTGGTACGAAAGGCAAGTGGCAAACGGAGAAGGTCCCACTGACGGGACAAAGTGGCAAGGACATCAGCGTGCGGATCGAGAACCATCGGGGGAATGAGTGGGGCAATGAGGCGGCTTACCTGAATAAAGTTGAGATACGGTAAAGAGTTGGGTTTTGAAAAATGGGTGGCTCTTAGCATGCAAGACCCCCGACCAGGCTCTCAGCACACGGAGCCACCCAACGCGCGTACGTCTCACCCTCCCAGATCTTTCGCCTGAGAAAGGCTTCTCGCCGCAAAAATAGGCGAGAAGAGGAATTATCGGGTAAGCCGGCGAAAGATTTGATGATATTCTTTATGCGATTTGGAAAATGCACCAGGAGCTTCCCTGTGATGTCCTCACGTGAACCGGCGGTAGCTGGTACTTTTTACCCTTCTGATGCCCCGAAATGCCGGGAGCAGGCGGAACACTATCTTTCCATGGTGGTGGGCGGTGAGGCAATGGGAACCGGCGGGCTGGTGGGCGGTTTGGTTCCCCATGCAGGCTGGGTGTGTAGTGGAGCGGTGGCGGCGGAAGTGATGCGACAGTTTTCGAGCCGCGATATCGATACGTTTGTCGTGTTCGGGGCGGTGCATCATCGTGGCTGTGGCGATCGGGCAGCAGCCTGGGTTGCTGGCTCCTGGCAGACGCCTCTGGGTGAGATGGCCGTGGACGAGGAACTCGCACGAGAGATCGTTCAAAGATCGCCGCTCGTTATCGAGAACCCGCAAGCGCATAGCCTCGAACATTCGATCGAAGTCGAGCTTCCCTTTTTGCAAATTTTGGTACCAGAAGCCAAGTTATGCCCGGTCATGGTACCGCCGACCCGAGCTGCACATGAAGTTGGCCGAGTCGTGGCGGAAGCAGCCGCCACGCTGGACCGGAAAGTGGCGTTTCTAGGTTCGACCGATTTGACGCATTATGGGCCTCGCTATCATTTCACACCGATGGGCGTGGGTATTGAGGGTACTGAATGGGCCAAGGATGTGAACGACCGGCGATTCATTGATTTGGTGCTTTCGCTGCAAGCCGAGCAGGTGGTGGAGGAGGCCGCCGAGCATCGGAACGCGTGCGGGAGCGGTGCTGTCGCGGCGACCATTGCGGCCTGCCAAGCCCACGGTGCGAAAAACGCGAAGCTGCTGCGACATACCAACAGCCATGAAGTCCTGCGGCACCTGGAGGGTGCGCCGCAGGATTCGGTGGGTTATGCGGGCATTTTATTTTCTGATTGAATTCGTCAAAATTTGCTCCCCGTCTAGAATCTGGCGATGATGCCACGCTTGACGCATCTGAATTCTTCCCGAAAATGAACGGACCTCATGTCAGAACACACACCATTGATACCGAAGCCGCCAACACCGCTTGAACGCGAACCGGTCCCGCCGATGACATCGAAAATGCTGGGACGGTTATTTATCGTGCCAGCGTTGATAGTGGCCATGATTGTGGGGTCATCGGTGGTGGTGGTTTTGCTGTTCGGGTGGATTACGACGAGTCGTGAGGAATCGATTGAGAAATTAGTCTCGCGCATTGAAGCTGGGGCGGGTGATAAAGTTATCGGCGTGGCCCTGCTGCCGCGGGATAAGGAAGTATGGCAGGCGGCGATGGAATTGGCTGAACGGCTGCAATCGGATGATCCGAAGGTGATCAAACCGGAAGAGCGGCCTGTCATTGCTGAACGTCTGGAAGGGATTCTCAAGCCGGCGCAAGCGACCAAGCAGACCGAGATGGGCCAGCAGATGCAGGAATTTTTGTTAACCGCGGTCGGTCGGTTAGGACAGCCTTCGAGTGTGCCATTGTTAGTGAGTTACGCAACTGATAATGCACAGCCGCCGAATGTTCGCCGGCATGCGCTGAGTGGGTTGGTTTTCATGCGGCATGAGCCGGTTGCAAGGCGTGCCGCTCATGATTTGTTACCGCTATTGGATTCGGAAGAGGCCGTCTTGCGCATAGCGGCAACGGTCGCGATTGGAGCGCTGGCTGAGCCCAATGATGCGACAAGCCTGGGCGGACTGACGCGGGCGTACCGCAGTGCGGATCGCGAGGTAGTGTGGAACGCGACGCTTGCGTTGGCCCAGTTGGGTTCGAAGGTGGTCGTGCCGACGCTTAAGGATATGCTCGATCGGAAATATTGGGAGGATGTGCATTTGGAAAGCGCCGAGGTGGCCTCGCCGAGCACGCCGGATCGCAAGCTCACGCCTGTGCAGGTGGATGGCTATTTGATGCTGGCGATGGATGCGGCCCAAGCGCTGCATGACGAAGCGTTGAAACCGGCGATTGAAGCATTGCGGCAAGACCATTCATTACAACTGCGCGATCACGCTGCGAAGATTATTCAACAGTGGTCGAGCGGTCCGGCCAGCGCGCCGTCCGCAAGTACTGCGCATGATCGGCGGGTGGCGTGATGGTGAGCGACACGATTTCGCAACGCGGCGTATTTCTGACGCGCGTGTTGGAAAATGTTTCCATTTGTCGTGAGCACTATCGATTTGTTCTGGAAGTGGAAGATTTTCCACCCGCGGCGCCGGGTCAATTTGTGCAGATCATGTGTTCGAGCCCGACGAACGATGGGTGGCATGGCGGAACGTTCATTCGCCGGCCGTTCAGTATCGGCGGTCTGCGGCAGCGCGGGCGAAAATGTGAGATTGATATTCTGCATCGTGCGATTGGGCCGGGTACGCGCTGGCTCGCACAGTTGAAACGCGGCGATTCAGTCAACATTCTGGGGCCGCTCGGTCGGCCTTTTCAAATAGAAGCGCGTTGGCCGCGTGCGTTTCTGGTGGGCGGTGGTATTGGACTGCCGCCGTTGATCTGGTTGGCGCAAGCTTTGCAGGAAGCCGGTAACAGCGCTCTGGCCTTTTGTGGTTCGCGGACGGCTGATTTGCTGCCTCTGACGCGCGTGGAAGACGTCGCGGTGAGCGGCACGGAGGGGTCGCTGTCGCTTCGCGAGTTCGCGCAATTCAAGACACCGGCCGTGATCGCAACGGATGATGGCACGCTCGGTGCGCACGGTAGAATTCCGGATATTTTTGAAGAATACGTGGAAAATCATGTGAGTGCGTCCCGATCGGCAGTGGTATACACCTGCGGTCCGGAGCCGATGATGCATGCCGTTGCAAAAGTCTGTCACGATTTCGAAATTCCTTGTCATGTCTGCCTGGAACGGGTGATGGCCTGCGGTATGGGTACTTGCCAATCATGCGTTGTGCCCGTTCATGACGCAAACGCGGAAGACGGTTGGCGATATCGGCTGTGCTGCACGGATGGGCCGGTATTTGATAGTCGCGCCGTTATCTGGCCTTGATGCTATGCGAATTCTTTTTTGCACAGAGAGCGCAAAGACCGCGGAGAACAGAAAAAAAATTTTTATTTCTCTCTGTGATCTCTGCGGGCTCTGTGCCTATGCCTGCTCAATTATCTTATTGTTGACCTCATCTCTTGCTGGACAAAGCTTGCCTGTTAGCGGACCTATTGAGCGTCCGCTTGAAATCACGCCGGGAGCTCGCCAAGCCATTGAACGCGGATTGGATTGGTTGATCGCACATCAACAACCGGATGGTTCATGGAAGGGTTCGCACGGTGCGAATACCGGCATTGTCTCATTCGCGGTGCTCAGCTTTATGGCCAACGGGCACTTGCCGGAGCGCGGGCCGCATGGGCAACTCGTCGCTCGCAGCATCGATTTCGTTTTGCGGTATGCCCAACCCAACGGGCTCATTTCTAATCCACGCGATACGAGCAATGGGCCAATGTACGAGCACGGCATGAGCACGCTGATGCTGTCGGAGGTGTGGGGCGAGTTCGATCGGCCGGGCTTGCGCGAGAAGCTCAAACGTGCGGTGGATGTGATCATCAGTTCGCAAAGCGAACCGGGCGGCTGGCGATATTTTCCGGTTAAGGAAGACGCGGATATTTCGGTCACAGTCACGCAAATGGTCGCACTCCGTGCGGCCAAGGATGTGGGCGTGACCGTGCCCAAGTCGACGATTGATGCCGCCATTCGCTATGTAAAGAGTTGTGCGACACCGTCGGGTGGTTTTCTCTATCGACCCGGCGTCGGCGAAACGGCTTATTCCCGAACCGCAGCCGGGGTTACGGCGCTGCTGACCTGTGGTGATTTTGATGCACCTGAGGTTATGCGCGGGATCGACTACTTGCAAGAAAATAAATCACCCTCTCGTCGCACCAAAATTTATCCGTATTACGCACTTTATTACGGGGCGCAGGCGATGTACCTGGCTCCCGACCCGCAGCAATGGCAATTATGGTATCCGCCGATTCGGGATGAATTGATTGGGTTGCAAAAATCAGACGGGCGTTGGGATGGCGAGGCCGGACCGGTGTATGGCACGACCATGAGCTTATTGGCGTTATCGGTGCCCTATCGATATTTGCCGATTTATCAGCGTTGACAGATCGAATCACATTCGACGCCCCCAGGCAGGCCTGCCTGGGGCTTTTGGTTTGATTTAACTTTTTGGCATGTGATGCAGGAGCACAATGGTGATGTCGTCGGGATGTTTGCCATCGGCAAAGAATGTGTTGAGCTCGTGGCTGACGTCTTGAATAGTAGTGGCGGGGGGCTGGCAGTAGCCGTCGCAGATCAGCTCAATGAATCGCTTCTCACCGAAGCGTTCGTTTTGTGCATTGGTGGCAGTGGCGACGCCGCGGGAATACAAGGCCAACGTCTCGCCCGGCGCGAGTTGTTCCATTTTCGAGACATACTCGAAATTTCGCACTTGCCCGATTGGCGGCGCTTCAGGGCCTTGCGCGGCGCGGGGTTCGCCACGATCGTTGACAATGAAGGCGCCGATTTTGCCCGCCCGGCAAAATTTCAATTTGCCGGATGACCGATCAATCATTAAACAAATTGCATCAACGGTGGAGGGATCTTTTTCGTCATAGGTCAACCAGTTGAGCGTTCGGGCCAGTGCGTGCGGCGGATCGTTATGCAAAAAACCGACGCGGAACGTGGAATGCAACCGAGCGATGGCCAAAGCCAGACCCGCACCGGTACCGTTGACGTGACCAAGCAAAAAACCAGCGATCTCACTGTCAGGATGCTTCATGATGTCATAAATATCGCCAGGGCGTTCCTGGCCGGCTCGACTATAAGCAGCCAATTGATAGTTCTTAAAACCAGGTACACTCTTGGGGTCGAGCTTGGCCTGGATGGCGTGGACCACACTCACTTCGGTCGTCGAAACGGCGGCTGAACGTTGTTGACGCTGCTGCATTATCAGTTCGAGCTTGGCGGCGATCTGCGAGGCGATGAGGCTAAGCAAATCGAGATCGGGAATCTGAAAGCGTTTGGCTCGAGGCAAGCGATCGACATAAATCATTCCCAGCGTCCCGGCTTCGGCCGGCAGAGGAACGGCCATAGCCGACCCGATATCCGCCTGATCGCGCACTTTTCGAACGCAGATGTATTGCAGTCGTTCGAGGCAGCGATAACGCAGCAAATCGATGATCGGGTTGTCGCCGGAACTCTGTCCCGAAGGCAGGCGGCTTGAGATCACTTCTAATTCGCCCTCTGGTTTGCGACGGAGGCCGAACCATGCGCTGCGGGCGGCGAAAACCTTCAGCAATAAATTGAGCGATACATCCATCAATTCGTGAAGGTCGGGGCAGCCGGCGAGTTCGATGGTCACGCGCGAGGTGCGGGCCAGGTCGGACATGGGCAAAGTTAATGGGTCAAAATTACGTTTCACCACCGAGCCGGGCGGCAGCGGAAATTGTTTGATGCGGGCCAGCTCTTCGGTACTGAGTTGCAGATCCTCGCGAAGCGACTCCTCGCGAATATGGTGATC
>JADMIO010800050.1_pt1 | contig 16218 bp, 15 predicted proteins | sample 8958161 | NCBI WGS metagenome assembly JADMIO01 (sample SAMN16585339, study PRJNA669376) | soil metagenome | isolation source: Crop rotation soil | place: USA: Cullars Rotation, Alabama | collected 2011
GCCGCGACTTCAAGTCACGTGAATTCCAAGCTTCGGATCCCACTGTGCTGGAAAGAAACCCCATGAGGGTAGACGTGCAGCGAGGAGGCGGCGAGCCACGCGAGTGAAAGCGCTATCGCCACACGGGCGCCGCGATGTGTCCCCCAGCGTGCCAGCGCGAAGCCGCCGCCGAAAATCAGCAGGGGCAGGGCAGGCAGCACATGCCGGAAGCCGATGTGAAAGTTCGAAAGCACGGCCGTCATCAGGAAGAATGCCGCCGTGCCCCACACGAAGAGGTCGGCGCTGGTGGCCTCGCGACGGCGAATACGAATCACGAAGGCCGCCAGTCCGGCCACGGTAAGCAGTTGCAGGGGGATCGGGAATTTGATCGCCCAGGCGAGCGGGAAATAGAGCGGCACCCAGCCATGGATCTTGCGGCCGAGCATGTAGCCCGTGAATCCCTCGCCGTGCAGGCTGCCGCCGACGAAGAGCAGGCCGCGCACGAACTGCAGCGGCCAAGGCAGGCGGGCGAGCAGTTTCACTGCGGGCAGAGCCCACCCGGGGCCGCCCGCGCCGCGAAACTGTTGGATTTCGGCGGGCGGGACCGGCTGTGCCCGAAACTGCGCAGCGGCCAGGATGCCGATATAAAGAGCCAACGGAATGACGATCGCAGCGGGCAGTCGTGGGCCTTTCCAAAGGGCCAGTCCGAATGTCAGGATGGCCAGCGGCAGCAGGGTGAACTTGATCAGCGCGGCCACTACCGTCGCCAGCGTCAGGAGCAACATGCGCCACACATTCGGTGTGGACCAGTATTTCCAGGCGGTGTACGCCCACCAGAGCGCACCAAAGGCGGCGGGCACGTCGGAATTGATCAACACTCCATGGCCTGCGATGGTTGGCTCGAGGGCGCCGCACACGGCCAGGAGGATCGCGACTGATTCCCCAAATAACTGGCGGCCCCAGTACCACAGCAGGAACACGATCAGCAGGGGGAGGAGCAGAAACGGGAGACGGGTGTAGAAGAGCAGGCGGCGCGCGCGAATGTTGGGATGGTCCAGGATCTCGGCGCCGATGAGGTAGGCGTCGCGCTCCTTCCAACCGTTGGTGTCGCGCAGTTGCGGCGCCTTCAGAAGGCGTGGAACCCAGCCGCAGATGGCTCGTGTGAGCGGTGGCGCGTCGGGCGGCTCGAGTATGTCTTCGCCCTGCCAGTAGGCATACGCCGCGGCGAAGTGGGAGGTTTCGTCGATGGTGAGGCCGAGACGCCGCGTCTGATAGAGGAGCGCGGCGGCGCAGCCCACCAGTAGAAGTCCGATTGCGACATACCTGCGCATGATGACGAGCTCCCCGGACGGTACGCCGGGTAGTTAATTAGAGCATAAGACACCTCGGCTGGGGCCCTTTCACATACCGGACTACTCCCTCCCGGTTGGCGTATGACATAATGTGAAATCTTCCGCATATATCCTCGCTCCGTTGGCGTTCGGACCCGGCGGGCGGCTGTTGTGCCGCTCCAGGCGGAAGGAGAATCTTCATGAAAGACATGAGTCTGAGCAGACGGGCGGTAATGTTGGGTGCGGCTGCGCTTCCCATGGCGCAGAAGGCGGTTGCCCAGGCGCGCCCGAAGCCGGTAGTCGTGTCGAGCGCCAACTCCTTCAATGGCGGCATCAACTGTTGTGCCAAGGCCATGGAAATGATCAAGGGCGGCGGCGACACACTGGACGCCGCGATCGCCGGGGTGAATATCGTGGAACTGGATCCCCGCGATACCAGCGTGGGCTACGGCGGACTCCCCAATGAAGACGGCGTGGTGGAACTGGATGCCAGCTGCATTCACGGACCCACGCGGCGCGGAGGCGCGGTAGGCGCCCTGCGCGGCATCAAGACACCTTCGAAGATCGCACAGTTAGTATTGGCCGAGACCGAGCACATGATGCTGGTAGGCGAGGGCGCGCTGCGCTTTGCAAAGGTTTACGGCTATCAGGAAGAAGATCTGCTTACCGAGCGCTCACGGCTGGCGTTCCGGATGTGGAAGCGCGAACTGCGGGATAAAAACGGGCACACGAACTGGGAATCGCTCACCGATGCCCCGCCGAAAAAGAAGATCGCGGAGTTGAAGAAGGCGTTTCCGGGTGTGGACGACGAGACGCTGGCGTGGGCGTATGGTGTCGCCACGGCCCCTCCGCACGGCACGATTAATTGCATTGCGTTGAACGAGAAGGGCGAGATGTCGGCGGTTACAACGACCAGCGGGATGGCGTGGAAGATTCCCGGCCGCTGCGGCGATTCGCCGATTCTCGGCGGCGGCCTGTGGCTGGACCAGGACATCGGGGGCGCCGGATCCACAGGTCGCGGCGAAGAAAATTTGAGGGTGTGCGGCGCGCATACGGTGGTGGAGAACATGCGGCACGGAATGTCGCCGAAGGATGCGATTCTCGACGCTTTGAAGCGTGTGTCGCGGAATTTCGACAATGATCCGGAGCGGCTGGCGGAAATCGATTTGAGTTTTTATGCGGTGCGAAAAGACGGCGAATATTCGGGTGGTTCGTTGTGGGACCGCCCCCGGCCAAGTGCGCCGGTCGCGCAATTCGCAGTTTGTACCGCGGATGGCAGGAGCCGGCATGAAAATTCCGTCTCCTTATTGGTGCGTAAGTAATTTGCGGAGAAATTCCACGCCGGGACCCATCCATTCTTGTGGGGTGTGGTTCCGATTCGATAAGATGAAACAAACTGCTCGTCATCGCATCGAATGAATGAATGTGATGTCTGAGAGATGCCTTTGGGATGCGAGAACTGGATAGTCTGCTTTTTTCCTGATGCGAAACAATATATTTGCTAAGCCTGGCTGGGGACACAGGTAAGCCATGTCCCAAATCTTTCGCCACAGCACGAATACCTTCACGCGGATCACTATTTTTGGCGCCGTGTTCATTCTGGGCTTTGCGGTCTGGACGTTGGACCGGTTGAGCCGGTCCGACTATGCAACTCGTGCCACGCAAGCGCGTGAACAACCCGTGCCCTTCAGCCACGCGCATCACGTCGGCGGCCTGGGTGTGGACTGCCGGTATTGCCACACTACGGTGGAACAGTCGAGTTTCGCCAACATTCCGCCGACCAAGACTTGCATGAACTGCCACTCCCAGATCTGGAGCACGAGTTTGACCCTGGAACCCGTCCGCGCGAGCTTCCGCACGAACGAATCGATTCGCTGGACGCGGGTGAACGATCTGCCCGATTTCGTTTATTTCAACCACGGGATTCACGTCAATAAGGGCGTGGGCTGCGAAAGCTGCCACGGCCGGGTAGACCGCATGCCGCTCACCTTCCAGGTGAACTCGCTACAGATGGAGTGGTGTCTCAATTGTCATCGAAATCCCGAGAAATACGTAAGGCCGCGCGAATTTATCACCACGATGGGTTACCAGCCTGCCGGCGATCAGGAAGAGATCGGACGCAAACTGGTGGCCGAATACAGGATTCAAGACGCGCGCACGCTAACTAGCTGTTCAACTTGCCACCGATGAGTGATCCACAAAAGAATACGGACCCGGCCGCGATGCGGAGCGCCCTATGGGCCCGGCTGGAAGGCGCTCGCGGGCGCGAATATTGGCGCAGTCTGGATGACCTGGCGGCAACGCCGGAGTTCCAGGACCTGCTGGAGCGCGAGTTCCCCCGCCAGGCTGTCGGCTGGAGTGAAGATGAAGATCCCGTCCAGGGCCGGCGCAATTTTCTGAAGCTGATGGGCGCATCGCTGGCACTGGCCGGCATGACTGCCTGCACGCGCCAACCCACCGAACACATCATGGCGTACGTGCGCCAACCGGAAGACCTGATTCCGGGGCGCCCGTTGTTCTTCGCTACAGCGACGACATTGAACGGCGTGGCCAACGGAGTGCTGGTGGAGAGTCACGAGGGCCGCCCCACGAAGATGGAGGGCAACCCCGGACACCCCGCCACACTCGGCGCATGCGATTCCTATTCGCAGGCCGCGATTCTGCAGCTTTATGATCCCGATCGCGCCCAGGCGCTCAGCTATAACGGGGAGATCAGCTCCTGGAGTGAGTATGCCGGAGCCTTGCGCGATGCGCTGGCCCAACAGAAAAGCAAGAACGGGGCCGGCATCCGCATTCTCACCGAGACGGTCACTTCGCCGAGTATGGCGGAGCAACTGCGCACCATCCAGAAGCTGTATCCGGCCTCCAAGTGGCATCAGTGGGAGCCCGCGGGGCCGCACAGCGCTCGCGCCGCGGCCATGCAGGCATTCGGACAACCGGTCAGTACGTATTACGATTTCAGCAACGCGAATGTGGTGGTTTCACTGGATTCGGACTTCCTGTCATCCGGTCCCGCCAGTCTGCGCTATGCACGCCAGTTCTCCAAGCGCCGCCGCGTGGACCAGCCCAGCGATACCATGAACCGCCTGTACGTAGTGGAGCCGATGCCCACCGCGACCGGCACGAAGGCCGACCATCGCCTGGCGTTGCGCGCCAGCGATATCGAAGAGTTCGCCTGGTCGCTGGCCGTCTCGCTCGGCATCGCGCAGGGTCCCAAGACCGGCGACAATCACGATATCTATAAGTGGCTCGGTCCGATTGCGCGCGACCTGGAATCGAACAAGGGCGCCAGCATTGTCATCGCCGGCGAGCAGCAGCCGCCGATGGTTCACGCGCTCGCGGCCATCATGAACGAGAAGCTGGGCAACGTCGGCAAGACGGTGTTCCACACCGATCCGGTGGAAGCCAGCTCCGTCGATCAACTGGCCTCGCTGCTGGACCTGGTGAAGGATCTGGATGCCGGCACGGTGGAACTGCTGATCATTATCGGCGGCAATCCGGCCTTCAATTCGCCGGTGGAACTCGGCATGGGAGACCGCCTGAAAAAGGCCAAGCTGCGGATTCGCCTCGGCCTGTACTCCGATGAAACCAGCCAGGTATGCCAGTGGCAGGTCCCGGAGACGCATACCCTGGAGACTTGGGGCGACGCGCGCGCCTTCGACGGCACGGTCACCATCCAGCAGCCATTGATTCAGCCGCTCTACGGGGGACGTTCGGCGATGCAGGTGCTGCAATCACTGACCGAGCAGCCCGAAAAGACGCCTTACGAGATCGTCAAGAGCTATTGGAACGGCCAGCACACGGGAAGCGATTTCGATGCCTGGTGGCGGCGTGCCGTACACGATGGCACGGTGCCCGGCACCGCGCTGCCGGTGAAGAGCGTCAGCGTCAGGGGAGAGGCTTTGAGTTCGCGCGCCGGGGCTCAGAAGCTTGGCGGCAAGCTGGAGGTCATCTTCCGGCCCGACCCCACGATTTACGACGGCCGATTCGCCAATAATGGGTGGCTGCAGGAACTGCCCAAGCCCATCACGAAGCTTACCTGGGACAACGCGGCGTTCCTCAGTCCGGCAACCGCGCATCGTCTGGGTGTGCAGACGGGCGACCTGCTGAAGCTGACGTATGAAGGCCGCTCGCTCAACGCGCCGGTCTTCATTCAGCCCGGGCATGTGAATGGCGCAACCACGTTGCATCTCGGTTACGGACGCACCCACGCTGGACGCGCCGGCAACGGCATGGGCTTCAACCCCTACGGCTTACGTACGGCAAAAGCTCTCTGGCAGGATGTCGGCCTGGATGCGGTAAAGACCGGCGGCAACTACGAATTCGCTTCCACGCAGAACTTTCATCTGCTGGAGACTCCCGACCGCCGCCACATCATTCATCGCGCCGATCTGGCGGAGTTCCGGAAGAATCCCGAAGCGCCGCACGAAGGCGCGGAGAATCCGCCGCGCGAACTCACGCTCTATCCGGAATGGAAGTACGAGGGCTACGCCTGGGGTATGGCGATTGACCTGAACTCGTGCACCGGATGCGGCGCCTGTGTGGTCGCCTGCCAGGCGGAGAACAATATCGCGGTGGTGGGCAAGGACCAGGTGCGCCGCGGACGCGCCATGCACTGGATACGCGTCGATTCCTATTATCAGGGTGAGGAGAACGACCCCGCGATCTACAACCAGCCGGTTCCCTGCATGCAGTGCGAGAACGCGCCCTGCGAACTGGTCTGCCCGGTGCAGGCCACCACGCACAGCTCCGAAGGCCTGAACGATATGGTCTACAACCGCTGCGTGGGTACGCGCTACTGCAGCAACAACTGCCCCTACAAGGTACGGCGATTCAATTTCTACCTGTTCAGCGATTTCGAAACGCCCAGCCTCAAGCTGGGCCGCAATCCCGACGTAACGGTGCGCAGCCGCGGCGTCATGGAAAAGTGCACCTACTGCGTGCAGCGCATCAACCACGCGAAGATCGATGCGGAGAAGCAGGAGCGGCCGGTGCGCGATGGCGAAATCCAGACCGCTTGCCAGGCTACCTGCCCGGCGGAAGCGATCGTCTTCGGCGACATCAACGACAAGAACAGCCGCGTTTCGAAACTCAAAGCCAATGAACGGAACTACTCGCTGCTGGCCAGTCTCAACACGCGGCCGCGCACTACCTATCTTGCGACCCTGCGCAATCCCAACCCGGAGATCGAGGCATAAGCCATGGCGGATGACCAACAGGTAATCGACGCGCCGGCGAAGAAAATCATCGCCCCTGGGTACACGTTCGGCACCGTTACCGACCAGATCGCGAGCGTGGTTCTCACCAAGAGAACGCCCTACGTGGTGATGGGCACGTTCGCAGTGTCCATGGGGCTGCTTCTGCTTTTCCTGCTGGCGGTGGGACTCTTGTTCACCAAGGGTCTCGGAATCTGGGGACTGCGCGGGCCCACGATGTGGGCCTGGGACATCACCAACTTCGTCTGGTGGGTCGGTATCGGGCACGCGGGGACGCTGATTTCGGCCATTCTGCTCCTGCTCAACCAGCAGTGGCGCAATTCCATCAACCGCTTCGCCGAAGCCATGACCATCTTTGCCGTGGCCTGTGCCGGCATGTTCCCGATTCTCCACCTGGGCCGCCCGTGGCTGATGTACTGGCTCTTCCCGTATCCCAACACGATGGGAATTCAGCCCAACTTCCGCAGTCCGCTGGTGTGGGACGTATTCGCAGTATCCACGTACGCAACGGTATCGGTCCTGTTCTGGTACGTCGGCCTGCTGCCCGATCTGGCCACGCTGCGCGACCGCTCCGAGCATCGCGCTTTGAAGGTGAGCTACGGCATTCTCGCCATGGGTTGGCGCGGTTCGGCAAGGCACTGGTCGATTTACGAAACTGCTTCACTGTTGCTCGCCGGCCTGGCGACGCCCCTGGTGCTTTCCGTGCATACCGTGGTCAGCTTCGACTTCACGGTCGGAATCGTCCCCGGCTGGCACAGCACGTTCTTCCCGCCGTATTTCGTGGCGGGCGCCATCTATTCCGGCTTCGCCATGGTGCTTGCGCTGGCGATCCCGCTGCGTGCCGTCTACGGACTCAAGGGCCTGATTACGGACCAGCACCTGGATAACGCGGCCAAGGTCATGATGGCTACCGGCCTGATTGTAGGCTACTCGTACATCATGGAGGCCTTCAGCGCCTGGTATAGCGGCAATGTGTTTGAGCAGGCTGCCATGTGGAACCGTATGACCGGCCCGTACGCACTGCAGTACTGGATTCTCATTTCCTGCAACGTGATCGCGCCCAACGCGCTCTGGTTTAAGCGGGTCCGCAGCAGTCCGGTGATCCTTTTCATCTGGTCGCTGATCGTACTGGTGGGCATGTGGCTGGAGCGCTTCGTGATTATCGTGGCCAGCCTGGCGCAGGATAATCTGCCCTCCTCGTGGGGCATCTTCCACAACACCCGCTGGGACGTTGCCACCTACATCGGCACCATCGGATTGTTCCTTTTCCTGTTCCTGCTGTTCATTCGCCTTCTGCCTATGATTTCCATTTTTGAAGTGCGGACCCTGCTTCCGCAGGCCAAAATCAAGGAGGAGACGGAGGCATGAACAAGCCGATCTACGGCGTGATGGCCGAATTCGACAACCCCTCCGCACTGGTGAACGCCGCCCGGGCGGCGCGCGAAAAGGGCTACCGGAAGCTCGATGCCTATTCGCCATTTCCCATCGAAGAATTGAGCGACGCACTGCACCTGCACAAGAACAAACTGCCGCTGCTGGTGCTGCTCGGCGGCATCACCGGCGGCACCCTGGGCTACCTGCTGCAGTATTACGTCGCCGTGATCTACTTCCCGCTCAATATCGGTGGACGGCCGCTGCACAGCTGGCCATCCTTCATCATCATCACGTTTGAAATGACCATTCTCTTCGCGTCGCTCACCGCCGTATTGGGCCTGCTCGGCCTCTGCGGCCTGCCGATGCCCTACCATCCCACTTTCAATGTGCCGCGATTCGCGCAGGCCAGCCGCAACCGTTTCTTCCTGTGCATCGAATCCACCGATCCGCTGTTCGACCACGATAAAACGTGCGAATTTCTGGAAACGCTGGAACCCCGGGAGGTATCCGAAGTTGCGCATTGAGAATGCACATCCGAGCCGCGGCCGTAAGGGAGCGATTGTCATCCTCGCGCTGTCGCTGGCCGTCCTCTCGGCCTGCCGTCAGGACATGCACGACCAACCGAAATACACCGCGCTCCGGCCCAGCGATTTCTTCGCCGACGGCCGCTCCGCGCGTCCCATTTCGGAAGGCACCGTACCGCGCGGCTACCTGGATGCCGACGTGTTGTTTTATACCGGCAAGGGCCCGGACGGTAAACCTTCCACCGAGTTTCCCGTGCCCGTGGACAAGGCGCTGCTGGAGCGCGGCGAGCAGCGCTACAACATCTACTGCTCGCCCTGCCACGATCGCACCGGCAGCGGCAACGGTATGATCGTGCGCCGCGGCTACCGCCGGCCGCCCACGTATCACAGCGATCGCATGCGGCAGCAGCCCAACGGATACTTCTTCGACGTGATCACCAACGGATTCGGCGCCATGCCCGATTATGCAGTTCAGGTCCAGCCGCGGGATCGCTGGGCCATCGTCGCCTACATTCGCGCGCTGCAGCTCAGCCAGCAGGCATCCATCAACGACGTGCCCGCGGCCTCGCGCGGCCAACTGGGAGACGCCAAATGATGGCCAACGCTGTGGATTACAGCATCACGCCGCAGTTGCGGTCGGACCTCCGGCAATGGCGCACGCGCGCGCTGATCGCGGGGGTGCTTGGTTCGGTGGTGAGCGCCGCGGGCTTCTTTATCGCCGGGCCGACGCCGTTCTACCGCTCGTATCTCTGGTCGTTCATGTTTATCGTCGCCCTGACGCTCGGGCCGCTGGCGTGGCTCATGCTGCAGTATGTCACCGGCGGCGCCTGGGGCCTGGTGATCCGCCGTTCCTGCGAGGCGGCCACCCGCACTCTCCCCCTGGTCCTGCTGATGTTTCTTCCGGTGGTGATCGGCATCAACAACCTATATCCCTGGGCGCACGCGAACCTGGTGGCCGCCAATCCGCTGCTCCAACATAAGGCGCCGTACCTCAACGTGCCCTTTTTCCTGGGACGCGCCGCCTTCTATTTTGCCGGCTGGATGTTTCTTTCCTGGTGGTTCAACCGCTGGTCGCTCAAGGAAGATCTGGAAGGCCACGATGTGGTGCACGGCAAGATGAGCAGCATGGCCGGACCCGGCCTGCTCTTCTGGGGCTTCAGTGTCACCTTCATGTCGCTCGATTGGATCCTGTCGGTGGATCCGATGTGGTTCTCGACCATTTTCGGCATGCTTTTCATGGTCAACCAGGGGCTGACCGCGATGGCCTTCCTGATCACGCTGATGGTGCTGCTGTACCGGCAGCGCCCGATGTCGGAAGTGCTGACGCACCGCCACCTGCACGATCTCGGCAAGTTCCTGCTGGCCCTGGTGATGGTGTGGGCGTATTTTTCGTTTTCCCAGTTTCTGATCATCTGGGCGGGCAATCTGCCCGAAGAAATTCCCTGGTATCTCATCCGTCTGAATCACGGCTGGCAGTTTATTGGACTTCTGCTGGTGATCGGTCACTTCGCGCTGCCGTTTGCTCTCCTGCTCTCGCGCGATCTGAAACGGAATTTCAAACTGCTGGCGTCGATCGCAGTGTTTATTCTGGTGATGAGGCTGGTGGATCTCTACTGGCTGATCACGCCGAGTTTCCGCACGCAGGGCTTCGGTATCGGCTTCCTGGACTTCACGATCCCGATCGGTCTGACCGGTCTGTGGCTGGCTTACTTTCTCACCCAACTGGAGAAGCGTCCGCTGATGCCCGCGAACGCCCCGCACCTCGAGGAGGTTTTGGAACATGGAAGAGATTAGGCATCCCCTCAACCCCCGGATCCGCCACGAGACCACCGACATCAATGTGTGGGCGGTCGGCAAGTTCGCGATCGCTCTGGTCATCGTGACGGTCATCTCTTTGGGACTGGTGTTCGGGCTGATGATGTACTTCCGTTCTCGCGAGGAGAGCAACATGGCGACCACGGTACAGCCGACCAAGCTGTTTCCGCAGCCCCAGTTGCAGCAGACCCCGGTGCTCGATCTCCGGGCTATCCGAGCCGAGGAAGACAAGGTGTTGGACAGTTACGCATGGGTGGATCAGCCCAGGGGCGTAGTGCGCATTCCGATCGCGCAGGCCATGGATATTTTGGCCAAGCGCGGGCTGCCCCACACTGCCGCCGCGGCCCCTGCGAAGGAGGCGCCCAAGCAATGAAGCCGACCTCGAGTTCTAGGCTGTGGGGCGGGCTGGCAGCCTGCGGCGGGATGTCATCCCGCCTGTTTTCTCTGCGCTTTCTCTGCGTTCTCTGCGTCTCCGCGTTGAATCCGATCTCGACCGCCTTTGCGCAGCCCGGCCAGCTACTGGGTCCCGCGGCGCAATCGAAGATGCAGGATGCCAACCTGAAGCCCGCCCTTCCGGGCGCGCTGCAAGGCGTCGGCATCGATCAACGGCTCGACCAGCAGGTCTCGCTCGACCTCATGTTCAAGGATGAAGCCGGGCGCGACGTGCCGCTCTCCTCGTTCTTCAAGCGCGGCAAGCCGGTAATTCTGGCGCCCGTGTATTACCGCTGCCCGATGCTGTGCACCCAGATTCTCAACGGGCTGGCCAGCAGTCTGAAAGCCGTCTCGCTCGATCCGGGCAAAGATTTCGAAATCGTCGCCGTCAGCTTCGATCCCAAAGACACACCGGAGACTGCCGGCAGCAAGAAGCAAATGTACCTGCGGCGCTACGGCCGGCAGGGGACGGCCAACGGCTGGCATCTGTTGACGGGCGATCAGGCCAACATCACGGCCCTTATGGACACGATCGGCTACCACTACAAGTACGATGCCGCCACAGAGCAGTTCGCGCACGCCAGCGGCATCATGGTGCTGACTCCCGAAGGCCGCCTTTCGCGCTACTTCTACGGAGTGGAATATTCGCCGCGCGATGTGCGCCTTGGCCTGGTGGAAGCTTCGCAAAACAAGATCGGCACCGCCGTCGATCAAATTCTGTTGTTCTGTTACCACTATGACCCGGCCACGGGCAAGTACGGCGCCGTGGTGATGAACCTGGTGCGCTTCGCGGGCGCTGGTTTTACGCTGGTCTGCGGTATATTTCTGTTCGTTTTCCTGCGGCGCGATTTGCGCCGGGACCGGCACGTTCTCAGGCGGGTTGGATAGCTCACGATGGGTAAATTTCAATTATTTCCGGTACAGGCATCCACGCTGGCTCCAGAGGTGGATCACCTGTTGTATTTCCTGCTCGCGGTCACCGTATTCTTCACGCTGCTGATCTTCGGGGCCATTTTCTTTTTCGCCATCCGCTACCGGCGCCGTTCGGAACAGGAACTGCCGCACGTCCAGCACACCGGCTACACGCTGGAGATTCTGTGGAGCGTGATTCCGTTCGGACTCACCATGGTGATGTTCACCTGGGGCGCCAGCATCTTCTTCACGGCCAGCCGGCCGCCGAATAACGCCATCCAGATCTATGCCGTCGGCAAGCAGTGGATGTGGAAGCTGGAACACCTGGAAGGCCAGCGCGAGATCAACGAATTGCACATCCCGGTGGGTACGCCGGTGCGGCTTACCATGACCAGCGAAGACGTGATCCACAGCTTCTTCGTCCCGGCCTTCCGCACCAAGCAGGACGTACTGCCCGGCCGCTATTCCACTACGTGGTTCACACCCACCAAGGCGGGAAAATATCACCTGTTCTGCGCCGAATACTGCGGCACCAACCATTCGGGCATGATCGGTTGGGTCTACGTGATGGAGCCCAAGGACTACCAGAACTGGTTGAGCGGCGGCGCCTCCGAAGGTTCCATGTCGGAGAACGGCAAGAAGCTGTTCGAGCAGCTGGCCTGCAGCAACTGTCACAAGGAAGATAACTCCGGCCGCGGCCCCAGCCTGGTCGGCGTCTTCGGCAAGACGGTGCAGCTGGCCGGCGGCGGCACAGTCAAGGCCGACGAGAATTACCTTCGCGAATCGATCCTGCAGCCGCAGGCCAAAGTAGTATCCGGTTTCGAGCCCGTAATGCCAACCTTCCAGGGCCTGGTGACCGAGGAACAACTGGCGCAACTGGTGGAGTACGTGAAATCGTTAGGCCCGAAACCGGGAACCGGCCCGGCAGATACGGGGCAGAAGCCGGCAACCAAGAACCCCGCGGGCGCTCCTCCCGCCAACCGCTAGAACCATATGATTACCGCAGCCGCACAAGAACGCGAAAATTACTTGAATGCCAGTTACGGCCTCAAGTCGTGGCTCCTTACCAAGGACCACAAGCGCATCGCCCTGTTGTATCTCGTCACCATCACCCTGTTCTTCTTCATCGGCGGCGCATTCGCCACTTTGATCCGCGTGGAACTGCTGACGCCGCAGGGCGATCTGGTGAGTTCCGAGACCTACAACAAGCTCTTCACCATGCACGCCGTGGCGATGATCTTCTTCTTCCTGATTCCGTCGATCCCGGCGGTGCTGGGTAATTTTTTCCTGCCGATCATGATCGGCGCGCGCGACCTGGCATTCCCGAAAATCAATCTGCTGAGCTGGTATCTGCTGGTGTTCGGCGGTCTGTTCAGCCTCTTCGCCATGATTGCAGGCGGTGTGGATACCGGCTGGACCTTCTATACACCGTACAGTACGACGTATTCGAACAGCTGGGTGATCGCCACCGCGCTCGGCATTTTCATCGCTGGCTTTTCTTCCATTCTCACCGGCCTCAACTTCATCGTCACCGTGCACCGTATGCGCGCTCCCGGCATGACGTGGTTCCGCATGCCGCTGTTTGTCTGGGCCAACTATGCCACCAGCCTGATTCAGGTGCTCGGCACCCCGGTACTGGCGGTCACCATCGTGCTGCTCTTCGTGGAGCGCGTGTTCCACCTCGGCATTTTCGACCCCGCTCGCGGCGGAGACCCGGTGCTCTTTCAGCACCTTTTCTGGTTCTACTCTCACCCCGCCGTGTACATCATGGTGCTGCCTTCCATGGGTGTGGTCAGCGAGCTCATCAGCACCTTTTCCCGCAAATCGGTCTTCGGCTACGGCTTCGTGGCGTTCTCCAGCGTGGCCATTGCGGTTCTCGGCTTCCTGGTCTGGGGCCATCACCTCTTCGTCAGCGGCATGAGCCTTTATGCCGGTATGATTTTCAGCTTCCTGAGCTACTTTGTCGCCATCCCGTCGGCCATCAAAGTCTTCAATTGGACGGCCACACTCTATAAGGGGTCGATCTCATTCCAGACCCCGATGCTGTACGCTTTCGGCTTCATCGGACTGTTCACCATCGGCGGCCTCACCGGCCTGTTTCTGGCCGCGCTCGGTATGGATATCCATGTCACCGACACGTACTTCGTCGTGGCGCACTTCCACTACATCATGGTTGGCGGCGCCCTTATGGGATACCTGGGCGGCATGCACTTCTGGTGGCCGAAGATGACGGGCCGTATGTATCCCGAGGGATGGGCCAAGCTCTCCGCGCTGGTGATCTTCCTCGGCTTCAACCTGACCTTCTTCCCGCAGTTCATCCTGGGCTATCTCGGGATGCCGCGTCGCTACCACGTCTATCCCGAAGAGTTCCAGGTGCTCAACGTGCTCTCTACCGCGGGCGCCAGCGTCCTGGCCGTCGGCTACGTGATTCCCATGATCTACTTCATCTGGTCGCTGCGCTATGGCAAGGAAGCTCCCGCCAACCCGTGGGGCGCCACCGGCCTGGAATGGCAGACCTCTTCGCCGCCGCCGGTCCACAACTTCGACGAGACGCCGATAGTTACCCACGACCCTTACGATTACACCACCGTCATGGGAGAGGAGATCGAAGTTGGCTGATCACGCAGAAGTCGAAACCCTTGCCCTGCGGGTGCAGTTCGATACCGAGGCGCAGCAGAAAGATGCCTCCACCCTCGGGATGTGGCTCTTTCTGGTCACCGAAATCATGTTCTTCGGCGGCATGTTCGCCGTCTACACGGTCTATCGCGAGTGGTATCCGCAGGTATTCGCGATCGCGTCCAGCAGCCTGAACGAGATCATCGGCGCCGCCAATACCGCGGTCCTGCTGCTTTCGAGTTTCACCATGGTGCTGGCAGTGCGCGCCGGACAATTGGGACAGCAGAAGATGATCGTACTGTTCCTGATTCTCACGCTCCTGTTCGGCGGCGTCTTCCTCGGTGTGAAGGCTTACGAGTGGAACGAAAAGTTTGAGGAGCACCACATTCCGGGTCAGGCAGCCTTCCATCTGGAGGGCGTTGCGCCTGCCGATCAGGGACACGCCCAGTTGTTCTTTTCTCTCTATTTTGCGATGACGGGCTTGCACGCGCTGCACATGGTGATTGGTGTGGGGCTTCTACTCACCCTGACCCTGCAGGCCCGAAGGGGCAAGTTCTCCGCCGGGTACTACACACCGGTGGATACGGCCGGACTTTACTGGCACTTCGTCGACATCATTTGGATCTTCCTGTTCCCGCTGCTCTATCTGATCGACCGCCATCTGGGGAAATAATCATGAGCGATCCAAAAGAACACACTCATATCGATTCCGTCGGAACTTATGTCAAGATTCTGGTGGCATTGCTGGTCGCCACCGGCCTGACCACGGCGGTTTCGCGTCTCGACCTCGGACCGTTCAACACCGTCGTCGCCCTCTCGATCGCGAGCGCAAAGATGCTCCTCGTGGCGCTATTCTTCATGCACATTCGCCACAGTTTGAAGCTCACGAAGCTGGTGGTGGTGGGCGGCCTGCTCTGGCTGGCCATCCTGCTGCTGCTCACCATGACCGATTACGCCACGCGGGGAATTCTCGGCGTGCCCGGAAAGTAACGTCTCAATCCGAGCCAAGGTGATAAAAACTCGTGTGGGGCAGGTTGGCAACGTTGGCAACCTGCGGACCGATTGCCAATCGGTCCTCGGTGTTACTGCTGTTCTTTCGACGCTGCCCTGGCGGCGGTGATCTTCTCCACCTCGGCAAGCTGCGACCGGACCTTTGGGGCGTCCTCCGCCGTCGGCGCGAACTTCAGGTACTCTTTGAAATACCCCGCTGCGCCCGCGTAATCCTTCTTGAGCGCAAAGAGCATGCCGAGTATGTGGCTCACTTTGGGGAAGGCATGCCGCGTATCCAGACGTTCCGCTGCCAGCGCGCTCTTCTCGGCAGCTTCGAAATTCTGCAGATTGTAATTGGCCACGGAGTTGAAAAAGAAGGCCTGCGGATAATCGAAGGGATCCAGTTTCACCAGCTTGTCCGTCACCTCTGCCAGGCCGCGCCAGCGGGCAGCCTGCAGTTCGACAATCGCAATCTGCAGGTACGGCTTGACGAACTTCGGATCGCACTCCACTGCCGTGTCCCAGTATTTGCGGGCCATATCCATCTTGCCCTGGCCGGCCTGCAACATGCCTAACTCGTACCACGCCGTGGAATATTTCGGATACACTTCGACAGCCTTCTCGAGATTCTTCTGGGCATCCTCGAATTTCTTTTTCTTAATCGCGTCCAGACCTTTTTCGTAAGCCTTCTTCGCATCCTTTGGCGCCGCGAGCGAGACCGCGCTCACCGTCTTGCCTTCTTCCGCGGGTCCGATACGATGCAACAGGATGGTTCCGACATTGGGATCGTCCATCGGACGCCGTCCGGTCAATCCGACCATTTGCGAGCGGAACCCCGCCAGCTTGGCCTGCAGATCGCAGCCCATGTACTTGCGCTCCGTCGACGAGCCGCCGAGTCCGCCGATATTCGAGTTACCGCCCATCATGCCCGGAGCGTTCATGCTGCCGATGGAACTGAATTCACTCGCGTCCTGCTTTCCAGCACATTGGGATCCTAAGCTTAGAATTCCACGTGGACAAGTTGTCGCG
>JADMIO011583475.1_pt1 | contig 16216 bp, 30 predicted proteins | sample 8958161 | NCBI WGS metagenome assembly JADMIO01 (sample SAMN16585339, study PRJNA669376) | soil metagenome | isolation source: Crop rotation soil | place: USA: Cullars Rotation, Alabama | collected 2011
ATCTTGCGAAGGTTGTCGGTCAACTGCTTGACGATCCCCGTCTGTTCGTTCTGCTCCATGTGCGACAGAATACGCGAATCCGTATCACGTGGCAAATCGTGCCAGCCGAACCGTTTGGCGCGTTGGCGCACAAGATGTCGTGAGCGCTCTTGACATTTCGTGCGACGGATTGTATCTTTAGGTGCATGGAAACGACACACACGCAAGCGGAAATGGCAGAGCGAGGCGAGAAGCATGCACGCGACGGCAGGGAGTTGACGCCGTTCGACTGCCAGTCACTGGACCGCGAACTGTTCGCGGCGATGAAGGTCCACGCACGGCCGGCGAAGTGGTATGCAACCATGCGCGGCGCCTTCAATCGCGCATGGGAGCATGAGCAATTTCGGATCTCGGAACTGGCATCGAAAGGCTGACCCGATGATCGCCTACTACGACGCCTGCAAAGCCGAAGAGCCGCCGCCGAACCCGAACCTCGGCGTTCTGATGGAAGCGTGCGATTGCCCCTGCGATCACACGGTGAAGTGCGAAGACGGTTGCCTGCCTGCCGATGACAGCGAGCCATACGAATGGACGTGGAAGTGCATCGGCGGGACGCGTTTCAAGATGGTGGACTGGAGGGAATGAATGAGCGACGGCGATTATGGATTCGATTGGAACGGTGCGCGCGTAGCGACGGTGGGTGATGTCGTTCGCGCGCTGATGCGATTGAAAGACGAAGCGGAGGCGAAACGTTTCATGGCCGAATACAGGAAGGCGAACCGGCACGCGGACGCCAACATCGGATATTGCATCGGTTACATCGGCGGCAGCGATGATGCGAGCGTCGCGAGGCGAACGGACTTGCAGGCGTGGTGTGGAACGTCGCACCCGGTGCTCGGGGAGGCGTTCTAATGGGCGCGCAGACCTGCGAGATTGCCTGCGCGAAGTGCGTGACGCGCAAGACGTTCCCCGGCGATGCTATCACGGCCGTGCGCGTCGCAAAGAGGAAGGGCTGGCGCGACACGGATCGCCAGTTTGCCGGCCGTCACACCGTGTGGATGTTGTGTCCGAAGGAGGGCAAGTGAAAGACAAGACGCGGGAAACGCTGAACCACGCGCACGAGATCGCCGAGGAGTACAGCGGCAACCTCACCGTGCGGCAGCTCTATTATCAGCTCGTCGCGCGCGGCTACATCCCGAACACGTTCCAGTCGTATCAGCGGCTCGTCGGAATTCTCACCGATGCGCGCTTGTCGGGCGAGTTCCCTTTCGAATGGCTGCTTGACAGAACCCGTGAGGCACGGCCCGGCAAGTTCACGGGTAACCAGGATGACGTAAGCGACGCGCTGAGCAACGCGGCAGACGATCTGCGCAAGGCTCCCGAGGCGTGGCTGTGGCGTCATCGCTGGTATGGTCAGCCGAAGCATGTCTCGGTGTGGGTGGAGAAGGAAGCGCTCATGGGCGTTTTCGAAGAGCCGTGTGATTCGCTCGGCGTCGCGTGGTTCGTCCTACGCGGCTACTCCTCCATCTCCGCGCTCTCGCAGTGGGTTGACAACGTCGACGAGCAACATAACGCGCACGGTGGCAACTTTGACGAAGCGGTGATCCTGTATTTCGGCGACCATGACCCGGACGGATGGGAGATCCCGCGATCAGCGGAGCGAAACATTGAGGCGATCGCTAACGTGCGAGGCATTGAGTTGCCGCCTGTGACATTCGTTCGCGTGGCGCTGTTGCGGGATCAGATCCGACGCTACAACCCGCCGCCATTCCCCGCGAAGGAAACCTCTTCGCGCTTCGCCTCTTACATTCAGGAGCACGGCATCAGTCAGGCGTGGGAGCTCGACGCGCTGCGCCCCGATGTGCTGCAGAAACTGATCCGCGACAGCGTCGCGGCGCACTTCGACGAAGATATCTACGCTGACAACCGGACGCTCATCAGCGAACGCCGCGCCGAAATGCGCGCCAGCATGAAGCGTCGTGGATGGCTACAGAACGCTCTCGGCGCGGAGGACAAATGAACGCCAACCCGAAGTTTGAAATCCCCGAACCGAACACGCGCACGTCGCTGCCGCTCACCAACGAGAACGTGGTCAAGCTCGGGCGCATCGGCCTCGATGTGAAATCCGAGACGGGCGAGCTGCCGACGATGCGCTTCATGATTAACCACTTGATCGCCACGGCGAACGTCAAGAAGTTGACGAGCGAGCTAACGGCGATCGTGAGGGAGCAGTGATGGGCGACATCCAGCCTCCGACCACGGCCGATTACGCCATGCATTCGGCAGACACGAGTCAGCGACGCATTGACGAAATCGAGAAGCGCCTCGCCGAACTGGATCGGACAGTCGAGATCATTCTCGATGCGCAGGAGAAGTGCGCGGCGTACCTAGAAGAGATCCAGCGAATGATCGAGGAGTCGTGCCGTTCAACGCGTGGGGATCCGCGCTGAAGGTGGAGCGCTACGTTGATCGAAAGGAACGCGATCGGATGCGCGCGCAGGCGGTGCAGGCGTGAGTGGAGCGCTGAGCTTGGAGGACATCTTCCCGAAACTGCTCCGTGATGATCGGGACGCGGACCGGTGGCAAGCGCGCGGTGCGAAGGAAGGATTCGTGTCCCGCGTCGATGCTCTCGTCCACGCGGCAAAGGTCATCGACGGTCGATTCGTCCGCGCGTATTGTCCTCAATTCGAAACCGTGGAAGGGTCTCAACGGGTCCGCGTCTTCGGCGTCATCGCCGGCCATCGCGTCTGCCGCGAGTGCGTGCGCGAGATCGAGAAAGGGTTGACATGCGAATCGTCTGGATCGTGAATCTCGCGCTCGCCGCTTACGAGATCGTGTGGTCGTCGTGGCTCCTCGCTGTTCGGCACGACGTGGATCTTGCCTGCGTCGGGTTTGGTGCGGCCGCGCTTTCGATTCTGATCGCAGCTATCGTTCTGCGGAAAATACGGCGCACGAAAGGCGACCCCACGCATTGAGCCAGCGTCCGCATGTGAGGCGCCGCTACGCGCTCAAGAGCATGCGACGGACCTTCACCGCCATCTGCATGCTCGCGCAGGGTGGCCGGTGCGCGATCTGTGGGCATCCGATCCTGCCGCACGAGGTTCCGGTGCTCGATCACGTCATCCCGTGGTCGCGTGGCGGCGAGCATTCGCTGGAGAACGTGCAGGCCGCGCACTGGCGCTGTGACAACCTGAAGGGCGACATGACCATGGACGAGCTGCGCGCCGCGATACAACAAGGGCGGCTCCGATTGCCAGAGCCGCCCGAAGAGGAACCGCCGTCCGCGATGGAAGGCGAGTACGGGTTGCAGTGAAATCAGTCTTCGACCAGATGCCACGGCGGAGGCGGTGCAGGCAACCCCACGCCCGCCTGACGCAGGAACCAGCGCGACTCCTCGCCGAACTGGAACAGTAGGTCCGAAGGCTCCGGTTTCTGCGGGCGATCGCCGGTCATCACGATCTCGTACATGCCCGAGCTGATGTGCGGGACCGCGGGCGCGTGCGGCGCGTGGCGGAACTGATCCGGGTTCGCCAGCTTGTCAATGTCCTTCTGATTGTCGGCAAGGATCTGATCGAAGTCGGCGTCCTCGCCGCCAACGCTCTTAAAGATGTCACGGGCCTGAACGATGAGTCCCGGCGCGTACTTCGCGAGGAGCGGCAGGAACTTGGTGAGGAAGGCGAGAAGTGCGCTCATCGTGAACCTCCAGCAAACGCCATGCGGAACGAATCAGGGCGGGACAGTCGCGGCACGGCGCGCGCCAGGTATTCGAACCCGATCGGTATCCCGACCGGCACGAGTTCCCCACGCGTGCTCGCCGGCAACAGTGCGCCGATGACCGCGAGCGCCTGTCCGACGAGCGAGACGTACGCGGACGAATCCTTGTTCGCCCTGATCGCCTCGGTCCATGCGGTGAGCGCCTCGTTCAGCCGCAACGACTGATCGGCGATCTTGTTCCACGTCGCCTCGGCCTGCGCGCTGCCGGGTGTGCCGAACGCGCCAGCGTCGTACGCGTTGCCCGCGAGCGTCATGAGGAGCACTGCGGAACGCGTCGTCGTGACGAGCGCCTGCACGGCGTTCTTCTTCGCGGTCCCGCTGCTGAGATTGCGAAGGGTGCCGCAGTTGCTCGCGAAACTGATGACCATGAGCGTTACGAGAACGCGAACGGCCGATGTCTTCTTGCGCATGTAGACCTCCTTCAAATCGGGATGTTCGGACCTTCTGAAATGGTGGGGATGTCGCCGGGATTCGCGGCTTTGGGATCGAGCCCGAGTGCCGTTCGAACCCACCCCATGACCTGCTTCTTTTGCAGCGCACTCCAGATCATCACGCACCCGAGGATGACGTATCCGACGACCTGCGCCGTCCCTTCGTTGATGATGCGACCCTGCGTCTCCGCATCGATCAAACCATGATCCTGAAGTTTGGCAGCGAGCCACACGAGCAGCGCGCGGACGATTCCGAACAGGATCATCCAGATGATGGGCTTCTTCTCTTCGACCATGAACACCTCCGCTCGGCATGATACGCCGCGAGACGGATTGTTGCATGCGCGATGGCACCGTTCGGCTACGAGATGACTTCCATGCCGACCGTCACTTCAATCCCGCCGTATTCGTTCTCCATCGGCGTAAGGGAGAGTTGCATGCGCTTGACCCTGCCGAATCGGTCAACGAGCCGGAGCTCCATGCCGCTTGTGCCCATGCGCCGCGTGTGCGGATCATCGAAGAACCGCGCTACGTGCTCGCGGTGCGCGTCGCGGCGTGCCTCTTCGATGAGTTCATAGATTGAGCGGCCGACGAGGTCGATGTATCCGGTGATGGCGCGGGCCTGTTTGTTCGCATCCACGATGCGCAGATCGCGATCGGCAACAATCATCCCGTTGTGAAACGATTCAAAGACACGCGAGCGCCGTGCGCTGGCGACGTCGGAAGCCTCAACGCGGTGGCGTCGTGAGACGCTCCAGAACGCTGCTGCGCCGCCGAGCAGGGCACCGATGGCAGACAACGCCGCGATGAGTAAAGTGGACCAGACCATTTTGACGGGGCTATCAGGTGTCGAGTGGTTCGCTGTTCGATTCGGCGCGACCGAGAATAAGCGCGGCGGCGTACGCCATCTGTTCGCTCGTCCACTCAGCCATCGTCGCCACGGCGGCATCGGCCACGGGCATCAGCGATTCGGCACGATAGAGCATCTGCGCCCACGTCATGATTTCGGATGCCTGATCGCACCCTTTGAAGGAATGCCGATCCTTCGTGAGTCCGATCGCTCCCGCCTTGGTGAGCGTGTCGTATGCGCCGAGATGCGCGGCGAGAGCGCGACGCAATGTCAATGCGGCGGACATCATCTTGGGAGGAACCCCGCTCATCGCCAGCAGCAGTTCGAGAGCGATGGCCATCAGGCCGGTGTTGATGATGATTTTCTGGCAGGCCGGATCACACTTTTCATCGGGCGGCGGTGGCATGCGGTTGCTCCTTCACTCTTGCGGCTGCGGTTGTGGCGGCGCCTTGTACCCCGTCTTCGCTTCGAGGTACGCGAGCCGGTTGCCCACATTGTACTGGTATGCCTTCTCGATCGTGTCCACCTGGTTCTGCATCCTGTCGATGCGTTCGGTGAGCGCATCGACCTTGCCTTTCTGTTCGGTGATGGACACGAGGAGCGCCGTCTGCGTGGAGTTCAGCGTGGCCAGCTGCGAAATCATGTACCCAACGAGCGACGAGAGGATGCCGACGACGAGCACGATGACGCCGAGCCAAAGCTTCGGATCTCCCCACAGCGAGCGATCCGCCTCGCGCCGGGTTTCGTGGCGGCGTTCGTTGATGTTCTCAATGTCGCCCATGATCGCAAACGACCGCGCTGCTGAAGCAAAGGGATGCATGACCATCGCGTGATGCACCATCCATTCCGACGAACACGGTAGCACTGGACGTGCCGCACGGAAATAGGTGCGGAGGAAAGAGAGCGTGATGGGTACCGAAAGGTTAGTGCCTTTATGCCATCTCGTAACATCAACCCGTTGACACCACCGAATAGATACGAATAGATACGAATAGATCCGACCGGGAGCGCGCGCAGAATGCGCCTCGGAGGTTCGCCGAGCGCGTCACGCCGAAGCGGAGGCGAAGGTCCGCCAGCACGTAGTTAATGCGAGGTCTCTTCTTCGGCGCATCCACATCATCGGCGTTTCGATTCTGCTTGCCGTGATTGTCGCCATGGTCTTGATGCGCGCCTTCTTCTAACCCGAATCGAGCGAACGCGTAGAATGTGTGCGGAGGTTCGCCGATGACGAAGCTGATGCGGTGGTTCCTGAGTTCGATTCTCGCGGTCACGTTCGCGGCGACCGCTTCAGCCGCCGTGCAGGCGACAAACTACAAATCCGAATGGGGACTCGGCGGATTGGTCCAGACGACGACGGGAAGCCTGACGGCGCTCTCGTCCATCCCGGCCGGCGCGCAACACATGTTCGTTGTCGTTTCTGGTTCGAACCCGGTCTGCTACACGTACGGTGTGGAGACTGGCACGCCGGGCATGTGGCCCGCCGGAACATTCGCGATCTATCCGAATGACCCGCTTCTGATTCAGCGCCTCAAGATCATCACGTGCTCCGGTTCCAGCGCGGGCACGGTGCATCTGTACTTCTCGCGGGACCGGCGCGTCAGCGATCCGTAGGTCGCGAGTTGTGATACAATATGGCGCATGCGTGACTTGTGGTTGTCCCCCGTCCACAAATACAGAATCGTTCACCCAACGCTAGGGGTTGGAGACGAGACGTGCGGCTCGTTTTCGATCCCGTCACCAATCGACCAACAGCAGCTCTTCGTGATCGCCTCCTGCGGCGCCGGATGGGATCACGTCAGCGTGAGCCGGAAGAAGCGAACTCCGAATTGGCCTGAGTTAGAGTTCGTTCGCAAGCTGTTTTTCCGCGAAGGCGAAACAGTGATGCAGCTACACGTCCCAGAATCGGAGCATGTGAATTTGCACGAGAACTGCCTACATCTGTGGCGCCCGCAAGATCAGCCAATCCCGACTCCGCCATCGTGGATGGTCGGGCCACGGGCCGGCGAATCGATGGACGATGTGGTGGCCGCGAGCGTCGCGTCAATTCCGGAGTCGTGAAACTGTCGTCATCTGCTGTAATCTTTCCGGCATGAAATTGCAGCGCGCTTTTGCTCTTCTCTTCGTCCTCGCAACGGCCAACATCATCACCGCGCAGACCGTCGTGTGCTGCTGCGGGAGCGGAAGCGGCGGAGCGACGACGCTCACCGCGCCGAGCGAGATCACCGTCACCGGTTCCGGCACGAACACGATCGGGCTTGCGTGGACATCGCAGAACGCGAACCTGATCTTCGGATCACCGAACGGCGTGGCCGGCGTGCCGATCTTCCGATCGCTCGTCGCCGCAGATATCCCGGCACTCGATCCAACGAAGATCACGGGCACGGCGGTTATCACGACCGACTCGCGTCTGAGCGACGCGCGCACGCCCACAACGCATGCGAGCACACATGCGGCGGCGGGCAGCGACCCGGTCACGCTGACGGAGGCGCAGGTCACGAACCTGGTCAGCGACCTCGCGGGCAAGCAGGCGACAGGGAACTACATCACGGCGCTGACGGGTGACGTTGTCGCGAGCGGCCCAGGTTCCGCAACCGCCACGATTCAGGCGAACAGCGTCGCGCTCGGAACCGACACCACGGGTGGATACGCGGGGAGCTCGACGGAAGGCGGCGTTGCGACGAGCGCCAACGCCATCGCATCAGCAACCACCACCATCGATGTCGCAGCAGCTACCGCTCCTTCATCGGGACAAGTGCTCACCGCCACGGACTCGACTCATGCGACGTGGCAGACGCCGACATCGGGCGGCATCACGACGCTGAACACGCTCACCGGCGCGACGCAGACTTTCGCGACCGGCACAGGCGGCACTGACTTCGCGATCAATTCGAGCGGCACAACGCACACGTTCAACATGCCCGACGCTTCGGCGACGGCGCGCGGGCTTCTCAATATCGGCGCGCAAACCATCGGAGGCGCTAAGACGGTCAACGCGATATGGACGTTTCTCGGATCGGGTACGGCGGTCGCGTTCGGCGGTACCGGGTCGACAGATGTCGCATTACGCAAAGGCGCCGCGTCATTCGACTTTCCGGTGCTCGATGTAATCACAGGCAACGCCGCCTCGTATGCAGGACTGCGCGTGAATGAGATCCAATTCGGCAGCGGCGCCGCGTTTCTCGTCGGCTCCGCTCAAGGTGTCGCCGCACTGAACAACGCCGGCAACGACGAGAAGGGCTTTCAGGGAGGCTGGCTCGCGCTCTGGAACTATGGCGAGGGAGTCGACACGTATCTGTGGCGACCCGGAACGACGGAGGCCGCGCTCGGTTCCACGACAAGCCTCGGTGACGGAACACTACGCCTTGCTCGTGTGCGCGCCGCGCCGGTTACCGGAACGAACACGGCCGGCAACAGTCTCACGTTGGAAGCTGGACCCGGCACGGGCACGGGCAGGCCTGGTGATTACAACGTCCGCACTTCACCGGAGGGCTCATCTGGTTCGACGGCGCAGACGTTGCGGGATCGCCTCCACCTCCATGGCCCCAAGCGTGTACTCGTCGACGGCACTGCCACAACCGTCTATTCTCCCGCTCTCTCGGCGGGCACGACGGACGGTGGCGAGATCATCGTGACCATCACGGCGACGGACGGCACCGACTTCGAAACCATCACGCAGACCGTGACCTACTCGGTCGCCAACAAGGCGGGCTCCTATTCAACCGACATCGACGTGACGGGTGAATCGCATGTTGAGACATCGGGCACGCTCACGCTCACGTGGTCCATCGTGAGCGGGACGAACTCGTACGACATCAAAGTCAACGCCGACAGCTCACTCTCATCGCCGACGATCACCGCGAAATACGCACGCTTCACGAACGGAGATCAGAACATCGTTCAGCCGGATTGACTGCCCGAAACCAACCTCCTCATCGCCCTCGGTGATTCAAAGACATGGGAGGGCGGCACGGGCGGGGTTTGGTTGCCCACGTTGGCAGCGGCCATCAACGCCGCAGACGGCAACAACTGGACGGCGTACAACGGGGGACGCAACTCCGCTGCGCTGGTCATCACCGCCGGCAACGCCGGGTTCGCTCTGAATTACATGAGCGGAGTCGATGCGATCCTTGGAAGCATCCCGACCAGAGATCACGCGCGCGTCGTGGCGCTCATCAACTTCGGCGCGAACGATTACTGCTGCGGGCTTCCGTCACAGGCAACATGGGAAGCGACGGCGACGGATCTCGTAGACCGCGTGCGCAACCGGTGGCCGCAGGCGGAAGTGCACTTCGAGTATCCATGGACGCGCGGCTACGATTCGCAGGCGAACACATTCGCCACGTGGATCGATGACATTCGCGCGGCTCGAGCACTCGGAACAGGGCCGGACGAACGCGTGTGGATGAAGGGCGCAGACGATGGCGCAACGATGAGTAGCGATGGCACGCATTACTCTGCGGCCGGCGATACGGAGCATTCCGCGCAGTGGTTCGCGGTCATCCATCCGTGACGTGCTACAATCCGGTGCATGGACATCAGAACGGGAGACATCGCGCAACTATCTGAGTTCGAGCGTCGGCTGACCACGGACGAATTGGTCCGCCACATCCGACCAATCGATGAGGCGAACCTGTCGCCCAAGGTCCGCGCCGCACTTCGGGAAACCGGACGCGCGCAGATCAGCAGGAACTCGCCGTGCCCGTGCGGTTCGCGCAAGCGTTTCAAGCGCTGCTGCATGAAGGCGGATTAAGCGCATGGCGCTCATCAAACTGGACCCGGGCTTCCGCGCCCGCATCGAAGCTACGATCGCGCGACTTCAGCGCGAGGGGTTGAGCTTCACGTACGAGCCGATCAACGCCGTGTCCGCTGAAATCTTCGTGAAGACGGCGGGCGGCACGCGAACGCCGAGCGCTGCCGGCTCAACATGGGAGCGGTTCATCAAGGTTGCGCAGGCGAAGCGGCTGCACGCGCGCGTGGGATGGTGCGGGCTATGAAGGTCAAGGATCTTCCGGTGCCCGCTCCTCTTCGCCGCGCGTTGGCGGCGGCACGCAAGCACGTCATGAGCGAAGAAGAAATGCGCGAGCAGCGCATCAGCTTCGCATTCGGCAACCTCATGGAGTGCTCTCCGCTGACGACGAAGGACGACGTACGGCGAGCTGTCGCGCAGCCCGGCGTCGCAAGGCCATCATGAGCAAGCAACTTTCCCCGCGCGCGTACGAGCACGCCGCATGGTTTCTCGGTTCCGATGTGGCCGCGATTCAAGCCGTCGCCGAAGTCGAAGCGGCGGGCAGCGGCTTCCTCGCGACTGGCGAGCCGCGCATTCTGTACGAGGCGCACAAGTTCCACGAGTTCACCAGAGGGGCATACGATGGAAAGCTCTTCGTGAATCTCGGAAACTTCCCGTATGAACAGCGGCTGATGTCTACATCGAACTGGATCCGCGATTCGTACGGTCCCGAGAGTCTTCAGCACCGCAAGCTCGCGCAGGCATCAGGGCTCAATCGATCTGCCGCGCTCATGTCCTGCTCATGGGGCTTGTTCCAAATCCTCGGCGAGAACTTCAAGCGCGCCGGCTTCACCACCATTCAGGACTTCGTGAACGCCGCATATGAAGGCGAGGACGCGCACCTTCGCATGTTCGTCCACTTCATCGAGTCCGATCCGAAGCTGCACGTCGCTCTGAATTCGCACGACTGGACGACGTTCGAGCAGCGCTACAACGGCGGCGGCTTCAAAGGCGCGTACGCCACGAAGATGCTGGCCGTATACGAGCGCATTCGGAGTGCGAAGCCGTGAGCCTCTTCGACAATCGCCCCCTCACCGAAGACGAAGTTGAACGCCGCGTGCCTTGCGAATGCGGTCATACCAAAGGCCAGCACCGACGTGGCGCCAACTGCACTGCCTGCGACTGCGACGAGGTCAAGGAAAAGGAACGCGCGTGAGTCACTTCATATCGCTGTCGCAGAAGGCCGAATTGATCGCCGAATTGGAGCGCATGCGGACGGAGATCGAAACCGGGATCATCTCCGAGTGTTTGATCGTCACGCGCACCAACGAGGGCCAGACACAACTCATCGGAACCGGGTCTAACAATTCGCATCTGCTCGCGGGAATGCTGCTAGACGCGGCCTGCTACCGGCTCGGCTACGCATGGAGAGAGCCCGAAGAAGGATGACTACGCCCAAACCGCCAACTAAACCCCGCCTCATGTTTGTGGAATGGGTCGATTCGTGCGGACGTCGCGAGGTGTGGGAATGCGTCGAGACGCTGACGCAGGAGTACCGCGAAGACGGCCCTCCCCATATCAAATCGATCGGCTACTTGATCGATCAGACCAAGCACTACATTCTGCTCGGCGCGGACATCCAAGTCGAAGTTCCAAGCGGCAACGTTGGCCGAGCTGGACGCTCGATGCTGATTCCGCGCGGTTGCATCATCCGCATGCGGTTCGTGAAAGAGCCATGGTGAGCGGACGCTGGCTGCGCATCGAGGACGGTCGCGGGCGCCAACACGCCATCTACCTCCCCGAGCGCCACCGCCATCAGCTACGCGTTGGCTGCACGTGCGGCACGAGCATTCAGGACGGCGTCATCGTCCATGCCGTGCTCACCTCCGCGTACGTGCCTCAGCAACACCGCGAGCGCGAGCACTAGCGGTAGCGCCGCACGTGCAGCGTGACGCGCACTTCCTGTTCGTCCTCACCACCGGGGCCGGTCACCGTCGACGCCAGCGCCATGAGAATGCGCGTGCCCTTCACGATGCGGCGCACCTCGTGATCCTCGCTGACTGCTCGCAGGTTCGTTGCGTCGAAGGCGATCGAGGGGCGGCGGTCGTCCATCGCGTGGCCGGTGTAGATCGTCGTGCCGCCCGCCGCGCCTGATGGCCACGGCGCTGGAGCTCCCGGTGCCAACGTGAGTACGTTCGCCTTGATCGCACCGCCCGTCCACCCGGCGTCGGAATCGGACAGATTCAACTCGGTCATCTCGATCTCGAAATAGTCATACGCGTACGCGAGTGCGAGCGTCGCATCCGGCGTCACATCCGTCAGCACGCCGCGGAACACGAGTTCGATGTGGTCCATGACGAGCGCGCGGTGAACAAGGCGGCGCGCGTCGACGATACCGGTCACGCTGTCCGTGTCCGTGGTCACGAGGGCGAGCAACTCGGCGCCGAACTCCGGAGGCGCGTCCGTCGTTGTGGCCGTCTTGGCGCCCGCGCTGAGGAGCCAGATGCGCGACGTGACGGATGCGTCCACGGTGACGATCGTCTCGTGCGAGGACGGCTGCCGAAAGTCGGTCTCCGTGATGCCCTGTCCCGGCGCCACGATGACGGACAGCCCGCCGCCGTCGCGTACCATGAACTCGCCGTATGCCACGTCCGACTGATCCACCGACGACTGCGAGACCGTGACCGCGAGCCCGTCCGCCGACTCGACCGTGAGATAGCCAGAGAGCACGTTTCCGCTCGGCACGGCAGGGAACGCGATCGCCTCGGCTTTCAGCCCGCGTGTGGCGACGAGCGCGGCGGCGGACGTGCGGGACACGGTGACGTTGTAGGACTCGCCCGAGCCGAGGTCCACGGCGTCACCGTCCGCGAGCGTGAAGGTCAGGTCACCGTTCAGGAAGGCCGTCTCCGCGCCGTCGTAGGCCATCAGGCCGCGCGAGACGGTCACCGTGTCCGAATCATCGGCCGTGATGACGGAGCCCCTCAGAAGGCCGCAGAAGCCCGCGATGCGATCGGCCGGCACGACGCCTGATCCGCTCGCCACCGCCACGTACTTGCTGAGCGGTGACGAAGCCTGATTGCCGACGACGGAGAGCTTGATGTGCGTGTTGTCGGCGGCCTGACCGAACGGCGCGGCGAAGTAGAGTTCGATGCGTACGCCGGTCTGCGGCTCGAGATCCGGCAACGAAAACTCGGAGTTGGTGCCCACCGCTTGCGTGCTGCCCGCGCCGTCCGTCGTGAACCCGTCCGCCGTCAGCGTGCCGAGGATGCGGACACGTGGCCATCGCTCATTGAGCAGCGGCACGCCATCGGATTCATACGGCCCATACTGCGCGACATCGTCCACGTAACCGATGATCGATGACGTGAGGATTTTCAGGATCTGATCTTGCGACGTGGACGTGTCGAGAAACGCGGCAGCTTTATCGTTCCAAATATCGTACTGAACCGGATCGCTCTCTTCGCCACCGCTCAACGAAACCACAATCGAATCAACCGGGTCTTCCGTGTCGGCAAAGAAGATGTTGTTCTTGATGTGCGGCGGCATGCGCAGAGTCTAGCGGAAAGACTGATTCAGCAGGGCAACCGCATACTGCACGCACGCGTCATCGAGCCCGGTTGCGCCATCCGTCTTGACCCAAGCGTCGGCGTGATCGTGCAGCAACGACTGTGTCAGCGTCCGTGCGCCGTTCCGTTGCGGCTCGTCACCGCCATCATCGAGAACGACGTACTGCGGGCGCGCGTATAGGTTGAGGTAGAACGTGATTTGCTGGCCGCGCTCATGGATCGCTTCGTCGGAACACGTGCAACCGTGGATGACCGCATCGCTGCTCAGGCCGTGCGTCATAAGCATGTAGCGGAATCCGTCCAATGTCATGGCCCCGCGGTGGACCATGTATCGCCACGCGCTGCTAATGACGACGTGCGCGCCCGTTTCCGCCACGATTCGATTGAAGCGGTCCATCAGGTCGCGATTGATCGTGTTGATGCCATTCGCGGCGAGTGCCTTGTGCGAGTTCAGCACGCCGTCAATGTCAAGGAAGATCAGCTTCACGGCGCGATCTCCATCACCAGTTCAGCGATGACCGAAACCTCCGTGACGACAACGTTGACACTGCTGTAGCGTTTACGCGCGTCGGTCGTAGCGGCATTGAGCGCGGCAGCCAAGGTAGGCGCGGCGATTTTCAACGTCGGCCGCGATGTGAGCGTTTCGGGTGGCCAATAGTTATGAGCTGATCGAACGTGAACGCGCTGAATAGCGTGGATGATGTAAGTCGGCATGCGCCGTATTGTATCACGCGCGCATGAACGAAGACGGCACCGGGGTCGCGGGCACCGCAGCCTCGCACGTGATGAGCGCCGTCGTGGTGATCGTGCCGTTCGATAGCTTGTCCACGAACGCGATCTGCAACCGCGACGAATCGGATGTGCGTCCAGCAATCATCAGCTTCTCGAACGCTCGCGCGGACAGTCCCTCACGCGGCGTGATGAGAAGAGCGAGACCGGCTACCGAGCGCACGCGAGTTAGCGTGGAAGCGTCGTACCCGCCGGTTCCCGTGTTCACGTCGCGAACGATCCACGTCGGCACGCCGTCGAGAACTTCCGTCAGCCCGATCGGAAACGCGCCCGTCGCTGCGTTGCTCGATGTGCCGGTCTGCGCGAGTGACGTCGTGTCCAAGTTCACCACCGTGACGCCGCCGCCCGACTCAGCAAAGTTCACGCACCAACAGTACAGCGATCCCGAATACACAAGGAGGTTGCGAGGGTACTGCGCGAGGAACGGTGAACCGAGCGTCGGCATGAGCACCGTGTTGGTGAGCGCGCCCGTCTCCCGAATGAAGCGCCGCACGTTCCGCGTGCTCTGCTCGCACGCGAAGATCACGTCATGCGCTGCGTCGTACGCCACGCCCTCGTACGTGCCGCCGTTGTTGTGGACGATCGTCGCGGCGCCGGTTGAGACATCCACCTTCGCGAGCCCGGTCGCGGTCCCGTACCAGATGCATCCGTGCATGTCGTCGACGAGCTGCGTCGTTGCATTCGGAAGGGGAAAGAGCGGCGAAGCGAAGTCCAGATAGGAACGCAACGACGGCACGAGAACGGCCGCGCCGCCGCCCGAATAGAAAGCGACGATGAGGCCAAGCGAATCGACGGCGAACGTGCGGACCGTCATCGTCGGCAGCACAACGGACTGTCGGATGAGCGTTCCCTTCTCCGGCCACACGCCGTAGACGCGCGCGCCGGGGATGAACAGGATGGAGGTAGGATTCGGCGCGACAACCCGCACAGCTTTCGGTGCACGCTCGCCGCTGATGCGCAGATCAAAGTCGCCGAGCGCGGACAGGCCGCTTGCTTTCGGGAAGGTGGTGATGGCGCCATCGTCGCCTACTTCGGGATCGAACAGCTGCGCGATCGTCGGCGCCGTTCCGACTGCGGCGGTGTACGTAGGAGCGCCGGAGAGCCCGTGGCCCTTGATGATCTGCTCTTCCTGATCGCCGCCGGCAACAAGCACGAGGGGGTCAGGAACGACTTCCGAGATTCCGGCACGATCAACTCCCACGCGCTCCTCCGTTGCTGATGATGCGCTGAGTCCGCGCTGTTCACGTGGCGCGCGCGTCACGATCACATCCTGCGAGCCGATCGTTGAGCGGCTTGCGCTCGGGCGGTCGATTCGCACTCGCGAGCCGATCGCGAACTCGTCGCCTTGGTTGGGAGTCGCATAGCGAATCGCGTCCGCGGCGATGTCTCGATACTTGTACGTGCCGTTCGGCAGCCGTTCCAGAATCTCGCCAGTCACTGTGTCAGCCGTGGTGCGCGCGTTGTGTTCGAGGTATCGGGCGGTCGGATTCACTTCCGCTCCTTCGCTCGCGCTTTGCGCCCGATCGTCATGCGGTCTATGCCGAGGATGGCCGCAGCAGCAACCGCAGTTCCGGTTCGGTGCAGCACCGCAGCGATGTAGGCATCGCTCAACTCCCGCAGCGTCGGCGGCTGCGCCGAACCAGCAAGACGCTCGACCTCGGCGCGCATTTCGATGCGAGAGAGTCGCGGCTTCTGACGGAACATATCGACGTGGTTCCTCGCGGCCGAGCCCTTGAAGTAAGTCACGGGGACTATCTTCGCATGAACGCGCGTGCTACAATCTGTCGCATGAGCACAACTTCATTCAAGGCTAGATACTTTGGTATCGACGTGATGACTGAGCCGCAGGCAGACGTGGGCGAGGTGGACATCCGTTACTCATATGGCGAGCACGATTTGCGCACAGCCTCTCTCTCGTTCGCAGACGCTCGCACGCTCGCGCATCTGCTGCTGCGCGCGGTGGGGGATGAGGCTGATCCGGGCGCGCTCCATCCGGTGAAGCGGGGCCAATGCACGCACTGCTCGTGGTCGTTCGAAGGTTGTCAGAACGTGGGCTACTGCTGCGGCGGTTGCCGCGCGGCCGGTCGCCCCAAGGCGCATC
>JADMIO011053157.1_pt1 | contig 16213 bp, 13 predicted proteins | sample 8958161 | NCBI WGS metagenome assembly JADMIO01 (sample SAMN16585339, study PRJNA669376) | soil metagenome | isolation source: Crop rotation soil | place: USA: Cullars Rotation, Alabama | collected 2011
GGCGGCGACATCCTCTCGCCCGACGGCGCGCGCGCGTCGGGGTGGCTCGACGCGCCGGCCGCCGACAGCACCGTCGCGTTCCTCACCGACCTGCCGGCGCGCTACGGCGTCGCGCCGCGCCCCAACGCCTTTCGCGCCGTGAGCGGCAACGAGACCCGCCTCTTCTACAGCGGCAAGCTCGCGCTGTACTCGAGCGGGCACTGGCTCATCCCCAACATCCGCCGCCACCTCGAGCGCGGGCGGCTGAAGCTCGGCGTCGTGTCGTACCCGCGGGCCGAAGGACACCCCGCGCGCACGGTGATTTTCGCGTCGGGGTGGGCCGTCCCGCGCAACACCGCGCACCGCAAGCTCGCGGTCGAGCTCGCGGCCTGGCTCTCCGGACCCGACGCCCAGCGCGTCCGCGCGGGCGCCGGGCTCGAGATCGCGACGATGCCGAAGGTCGAGGCGGAGATCATCCGGCGCGACCCGTTCGGGCTCGAGGCCTCGTTCGTCAGGCAGCTCGACCGCGGCCGGCCCCCGTGGGGCGCGCGCATCGCGAAGTTCCGCGAGGTCGAGTCGCAGATGTTCGACGTGCTCGACCGGGTGCTGATCCGCGGCGAGCCGGTGCACGCGGTGACCTCCGACGTCGCCCGACGACTCGACGCGGTGCTGGCGCGGTGAGCAGGCGTTACGCGCGCGCGGGCCGGGCGGTGATCGTCGTGGGCGTGCTGGCGTGCGCGCTCGCGGAGCTCCTCCTCGTCGAGCGCTCCCTCGCGCGCCGCGCCATCGCGGCCGGCGCCGCGCGCGCCGCGGGGCTCGCCCGGCTCGGCCGCGACGCGCGAGTGCCCCGCGCCGGCGCGCTCCCGCCCGCGCTCGAGGGCCCGTCCTGGGTGGTGCTCGCCGGGGACTCGCTGCTCAACTTCTCCCCGGTTCGCCTTCGCGCCGCCGACCTCCGCCGGCTGCGCGTCGAGGATCGCCCGGTCGTCGTCGGGCGGGGCGCCCTGCGGCTCGTCTCGGCGCCACTGAAGGACGCCGACGACTGGGACATCGTGGGCGCCATCCTCGTGCCGGTGCGGCCGTGGGAGAGCCTGCCCTCGTACCTGCGGCGGATCGTTCCCCTGGCGGCGCTCCCTCTGATCCTCGCCCTCGCGTCCGCGCTCCGGCGCGCGCGCGAGCCCGACCGGGTCTCCGCGGTGCTCGGCGGCCTCGCGATGGCGTGGCTCGTCGCGGGAGCCGTCGCGATCTCGAGGCCGTTGGGCGACGCCGCGCTCCCGCTGGCCGTCGTCGGGCTCGCCGGCGCGGCGGCCGTCGGCGCCGGCCTCTGGCTCTCCTCCGCCCGGCGCGCGCCCGAGCAGGTGCGTGAGACCCTCGCCGCGTGGGGCTTCCTCGCGCCGAGCCTCGGGCACCTGCTCGTGTTCTCCATCGGGCCGCTGCTGTTCACGCTGTGGCTCTCGCTGCACCGGTGGGACCTGCTCGATCCGGTGAAGCCGTTCATCGGCGGCGCGAACTACCGCGAGCTCGCCCGCGACCCGCTGTTCTGGAACGCGCTCCGCAACACGCTGGTCTACGCGCTCTACGTGCCGGCGACGATGGTGCTCGCGCTGGGCGCCGCGCTCGTGCTCGACCAGCGCCTCCCCGGCATCGGCGCGCTGCGCACCCTCGTGTTCCTGCCGTACGTCGCGTCGTACGTGGCGATCGCCATCGTGTGGCAGTGGATCTTCAACCTCGACTACGGCCTGCTGAACGCGCTCTTGCGGGTCGTCGGCCTGGCGCCGGTCGACTGGCTCGGCAACCCCGCGACCGCGCTCCCCGCCGTCATGCTCGTCTCGGCCTGGGTCTGGCTCGGCTACCAGATGGTGATCTTCCTCGCCGGCCTGCAGGCCATCCCGGCCGTGTTGTACGAGGCCGCGACGCTCGACGGCGCGGGGCCGTGGCAGCGCTTCCGGCACATCACGCTGCCGATGCTGCGGCCGGTGAGCGTCTACGTGTTCGTCACCGGCGTCATCTGGTCCTTTCACTCGTTCACGCTGGTATACGTCATGACCGAGGGCGGGCCGGTGCACTCGACCGACGTCCTGGTCTATCACATCTACCAGAGCGCGTTCGAGTTCCGTCGCCTCGGCTACGCGTCGGCGCTGAGCTGGGTGCTCTTCGGGCTGCTGCTCGCGCTCACCCTCGCGCAGTGGCGCCTGCTGACGCGCCGGGTGGAGCATGTCTGAGCGGTGTGCGCGCGGAGTGCGGCGCGCGGCGGGGGCCCTGCTCGCCGTCGTGCTCGCGCTGGTGACGCTCGCGCCGTTCCTCTGGATGGTCTCGACGTCGCTCATGGACGAGCTCGAGGTGTTTCAGTATCCGCCGCCGATCGTCCCGTCCTCCCCCCGCGTCGCGAACTACCCGGAGGCGCTCACGGCGCTGCCGTTCGGCACCTTCTTCTGGAACACCGCCGTGCTCGCCCTCGCGACCGTCGTCGGGCAGGTCTTCACCGGCGCCACGGCGGGCTACGCGTTCGCGCGCTTTCGCTTCGCCGGCCGGGACGTCCTGTTCATGCTCTACCTGGCGACGCTGATGGTGCCCGGCGTCGTGCTGCTCATCCCGCGCTTCCTCCTCGTCGACGCGATGGGCGGCGTCGACACCGTCGCCGGCCTCGTCTCCACCGAGCTGGTCGCCGTCTGGGGCGTCTTTCTCATGCGCCAGTTCTTCCAGTCGCTGCCGAGGGAGACGGAGGACGCGGCGCGCGTGGACGGGGCCGGGGAGTGGACCATCTTCTGGCGGATCGCGCTGCCGCTCGCGCGGCCGGCCCTCGCGACGCTGGCGCTCTTCGCCTTCATCGACGCCTGGAAGAGCTTTCTCTGGCCGCTCGTCGTCACCCGCTCGATCGACCGGCGGGTCGTCGAGGTGGGGATCGCGACCTTTCATGGTCTGTATTTCGCGAACTGGCCCTACCAGATGGCGGCGGCCGTCACAGCACTGATCCCCGTGCTGCTCATCTTCTTCCTGGCCCAGCGCCATTTCATCCGCGGCATTCAGCTCACCGGGCTCAAGTAGTCGTTCGATTGGTGACGTCGAGCCCGGTTCGTCGGTCATCTTGTCCGAAGGGTCTGACCGCTTAGTTTCCCTCGTTCGCTTACTTGGCGCCCCCCTGCATGCCTGGTACAGCTCGACAGAATGATCCGCGCAACGAGCTCGAGTGTCCGGCCGCGCTGCTGACGCTGGCCGACGTCGCCGCGCGGCTCGCGTCCGACGCTCCACTCGACGAGACGGTCCCCGCGCTCGCCGAGAATCTGCGGCGCCTGCTCGGCGCCGCGGAGTGCGCGCTCTGGATGCGCGAGGACGGCGAGCTCGTTCGGCGGTGGGGCGCGGGTGAGCCCGGGCTCGATGCCGCCGCCGTGGCCGCCGGCGGCTCGAACGGCCAGCCGGTCGACGGCGAAGTCGTGATCGTGCGCCCCCTTCGCGTGGGGCAGCGCGAGCTCGGCGCGCTGGTGGCCCGAGCCGCCCGCGAGCCCGAGCCGGCCGAACGCGTGGCCTTCGACACCACAGCCGACCTGCTCGCCCCCATGCTCTCCCACTCCGAGCTGTCGCGCCGGCTCTCGGTGGAGGTCGAGGCGCGGACCCGCGAGATCGAGGAGCAGCGCCGCTTCACCGAGCGGATCATCGACTCGCTGCCGCTCGGCGTCTACGTCATCGACCGCGAGTACCGCATCTGCGCCTGGAACCGCAAGCGCGAGACGGGCATGCAGGGCGTGTCGCGCGAGGAGGCGATCGGGCGGACGATCTTCGAGATCCTGCACCGCCAGCCGGCCGAGATGCTCCGCGGCGAGTTCGACGAGGTGTTCGAGTCGGGGGCGATGGAGCAGTTCATGACCGAGTCGAAGGCCACCGGCGAGGTGCGCACCTTCCGCATCTCGAAGGTGCCGATGCGGCTCGACGACGCCGGCGTCTCGCACGTCATCACGATCGGCGAGGACATCACCGAGTGGAAGAGCGCCGAGGCGCGGTTCGCGCAGGCCGAGAAGCTGGCGGCCATCGGGCAGCTCGCCGCCGGCGTCATGCACGAGATCAACAACCCGCTGGCGACGATCGCCGCCTGCGCCGAGAGCCTGACGATGCGGCTCGACGAGATGCGGAGCGCGGGCGCCGAGATCCCGTCGGACGGGCCGGAGTACCTCAAGATCATCGACAACGAGGTGCACCGCTGCAAGCGCATCATCGACGGGCTGCTCGACTTCAGCCGCCCGCGGCGCGCGACCAAGGCGGCGCTCGACATCAACTACGTCGTCGACGAGACGCTCTTCCTGCTCAAGCACCACTCGCGCTTCAAGAAGCTCGAGGTGAAGACGGAGTTCGACCGCACGCTGCGCGATCCGGTCCTCGGCAGCCGCGAGCAGCTCATCCAGGTCGTGATGGCGCTCCTGCTCAACGCGCTCGACGCGATGCAGGACCAGGGCACGATCCGCATCCGCACCGGCCCGCGCGCCGACGGCAAGAAGGGCGTGCAGATCGAGATCGCCGACGAGGGCCACGGGATCCCTCGATCGGAGATGTCGAAGATCTTCGAGCCGTTCTACACGACGAAGCCGCCCGGCCGCGGCACGGGCCTCGGCCTCTCGATCTGCTACGGGATCGTGGCCGAGCACGGCGGCCGCATCGAGGTCGACAGCCTGCCGCGCAAGGGCAGCACCTTCCGCATCCTCCTCCCCGCGGCCGACGCGGCGGCGATCGCGGCCGCCGCGCTCGCCGAGGAATCGCCGAGCACGGACCCCGCGTGACCCAGGAGCCATGAGCCAGCAGCCACGGATCAAGATCCTCATCGCCGAGGATGAGGAGCACCTCGGCAACATCCTGTCGCACTTCCTCACCGGGCGGGGCTACCAGGTGACGACGGTGCGCGACGGCCGCGCGGCGCTCCAGTCGATCCGCGGCGAGTCGTACGACGTCGCGCTGCTCGACATCGTGATGCCGGAGATGGACGGGCTCGAGGTGCTGCGCCACGTCCGCGAGGAGCCGTCGCCGCCCGAGGTCATCATCATCACCGGCAACGGGACGATCGAGACCGCCATCACCGCCATGAAGCTCGGGGCGTACGACTACCTGTCCAAGCCGTACCGCATGGCGGAGATCGACGTGCTGGTGCACCGCGCGTGGGAGAAGCGCCAGCTCTCGCGCGAGAACGAGCTGCTCCAGACCCGGCTGGCGCGCGTCGACGCCATGCCCGAGATCCTCACGCAGTACGCGCCGATGCAGGCCGTGCTCGCGCTGGTCGAGCGCGTCGCCCGCAGCGAGTCGCCCGTGCTGGTGACCGGCGAGTCCGGCACCGGCAAGGAGCTGATCGCGCGCGCCATTCATCGCATCTCGCAGAAGCCCGGCACGCTGGTCGACATCAACTGCGCCGCGATCTCCGACAACCTCCTCGAGAGTGAGCTGTTCGGCCACGAGCGAGGCGCCTTCACCGGCGCGCTCACCCGCAAGACCGGCCTCTTCGAGCTCGCGTCCGGCGGCACGCTCTTCATGGACGAGATCGGCGAGCTCGACCCCAAGCTCCAGGGGAAGCTGCTGCGCGCGCTCGAGACGGGGACCTTCTTCCGCGTCGGCGGGACGCAGAAGGTCGAGGTGAACGTTCGCATCGTCGCGGCGACGAACAAGGACCTCGAGCGCGCGGCGCAGGAGAACACCTTCCGCAGCGACCTCTATTACCGCATCAACACCATCCACGTGCACCTGCCCGCGCTGCGCGAGCGAGCGGTGGACATCCCCCTCCTCGCCCGCCACTTCCTGAAGACGTACGGCGGCGCGACCCCGCCCCGGCTGTCGGAGGAGGCCGTCCGCGCCCTCGAGCAGTACGCGTGGCCCGGCAACATTCGCGAGCTCCGCAACGTCATCGAGCGGGCCGTGCTGCTCTCCAACGGCGGCGTCATCCACGCGCACGACCTGCCGCTCGTGCAGCGACAGTCCACGCAGGGGCCGGCCCGCGCCAGCGTCGCGGGCGCGACGCTCGACGACCTCGAGCGGCGCCACATCGAGGCCGTGCTCAACGAGGCCGGCTGGCATCAGGGGAAGGCCGCCAGCATGCTCGGCATCTCGTCCAAGACGCTCTACCGCAAGATCCGCGAGTACGGCTTCCAGCGCCCGAAGTCCTCCTCATGAAGATTCTCGTCATCGAGGACGACCCGACCGTGGGTCAGTTCGTGAAGCGGGGGCTGGAGGAGCAGCGGATGCGGGTCGACCTCGTGCCGAACGGCGAGGAGGGGGAGCGCCTCGCCGGCGCCGACGCCTACGACCTGGTGATCCTCGACATGCGCCTGCCCGGCAAGCCGGGGATCCAGGTGTTGCACTCGCTCCGCGCGCGCGGCTTCGAGCGCCCGGTGCTCGTTCTCACGGCCCAGGACGCGGTCGACGCCAAGGTGCTCGCGCTACGCGCCGGCGCCGACGACTACGTCACCAAGCCGTTCGCGTTCGAGGAGCTGCTGGCGCGCGTCGAGGCGCTCTCTCGCCGCCCCCGCGCGCTCGCCAAGCCGACGCTCCAGGTCGGCGACCTCGTGCTCGACCAGGACACCCGCGAGGTGAGCCGCAACGGGGAGCCGATCGAGCTCACGCCCAAGGAGTACGCGGTGCTCGAGTACCTGATGCGGCACGCCGGCCGCGTCATGAGCCGCACGCTGATCACCGAGTACGCCTGGGGCTACCACTTCGACCCGGGCACCAACATCGTCGACGTGGTGATCAATCACCTGCGGAAGAAGATCGACGCGGGGCGCGAGAAGAAGCTGATCACGACGGTGCGAGGAGTGGGATACGTCATCAAGTCGTGATCGCTGATCGCTGATCGCTGATCGCGATGTCTTGCCGCGATCGGCGGTCGGCGATCATCTATCATTCCGTATGGCCTCCATTCGCGCCCGCCTCACCGTCGCCTACACGGGGGCGCTCGTCGCCAGCGTGGCCGCGTTCGCGGTGGCGCTCTGGGGCGCGCGGCGCGCCAACGTCTACAACCAGCTCGCCAGCCAGGTCGTCAACCAGGTCGAGATCGCCGAGAAGCTGGCGCGCGAGGTGGCGGAGTCAGGGGAGCAGATCACGGCGGTGACCGACACGCTCGTCGGCCCGGTCGTCACGCCGCGGCTCCAGCGCCTGCTCGCCGCGCTCCCCAACCACCTGCTCGTCTTCGACAGCACCGGGCGCGTCCTCTACGCCTCCTACGAGTCACGCCGGCTGCAGTCGGTGAGCATCGAGGAGTTCGACCACCTGCGCCGCGCCGCCGACAGCCTGCGCACCCGCGAGAACGCGGCCATCGTCAAGCTCAGCACGGGCGAGATCATGCTGGCCACCAGCGGGCAGGCGGTGCGCGGCACGCCGATCGCCCGCATCGTCGCCGGCATGCCGACCTCCGGCTACGCGATGGGCTCCCAGGAGCTCCTGGGGACCCTCCTCGTCGTGGCGCCGTTCGTGTTCCTCGTCTCGGTCGGCGGCGCCTACGTCGTCGCCGGGCGAGCCTTCCGCCCGGTCGACCAGATCATCAACGAGGTCGAGGCGATCTCCGACGGCCGCTCCCTCCACCGGCGCGTGGCGGCCGGCGAGGGGGGCGACGAGATGTCGCGCCTGGTGGCGACGCTGAATGCCATGCTGGGCCGCCTCGAGACCTCGTTCGGCGGGCTCCGTCGCTTCACCGCCGACGCCAGCCACGAGCTCAAGACGCCGCTCACGGTGCTGCGCGCGAACGTGGAGCGCGCGATGTCGCAGGCGCACAACCCGACCGAGCAGTTCGTCGCGCTCGAGGAGGCGCTGCAGGAGACGACCCGCATGGCCGACCTCGTCGAGAGTCTCCTGACGCTGGCGCGCGCGGACGAGGGCCGGTTCGACCTGCACCGCGAGCCGATCGAGCTCGAGCCGCTGGTCCGCGAGGTCTTCGAGACGGCGGTCATCCTCGGCGAGGACGCCGCCATCGCCGTCTCGATGCCCGAGCTCGACGAGTGCACCGTGATGGGTGACCGGACGCGGCTGCGCCAGCTCTTCCTCAACCTGGTCACCAATGCGATCAAGTACACGCCGCGCGGCGGCAAGGTCGAGCTGAGCCTCAGCCGGCGGATCGACGCGGTGACGTTCTCGGTGAAGGACAGCGGCATCGGCATCGGGGCCGGCGACCTCCCCTACGTCTTCGAGCGCTTCTGGCGTGCGGACCGCGCGCGGTCCCGCCGCGCCGTCAGCCCGGACGGCCGCTGGGTCGACGAGCGGGGCGGCTTCGGCCTGGGCCTCTCGATCAGTCAGTGGATCGCGCAGGCGCACGGCGGCTCGATCACGGTGTCGTCGCGCCTCGGCCGCGGCAGCACCTTCATCGTCACCCTTCCGCTCCCCGCCGAAGACGGCGCCGTGCGCGAGACGCCGGCCGTCGTCGCCGAGAATGAGCGCGATGAACTTCTAACTCGCGCTTAATGGATTCCTAATCTTTCGTCCATTTCGGGTTTAACAGTCGCCGGTACCTTCCGTTCCGGCTTGCAGTCGGCACCGCCGTTGCGGCGTGCGACCCTCGGAGTGAACGAGCGGAGAATCCATGTTCAACACGCTACTCGAGTCGAAGCCCAAGAAGGAGAAGTCGGTCGGCGCGAGCATCTTCAGCGCGATCCTGCACGCGGGGATGATCGCCGGCGCAGTGGCTGCCACCCTCCACGCCAAGGAGGAGATGGAGAAGCCGAAGGTCGAGGAAGTGAAGTTCGTCGAGGTGAAGAAGGAGGAGCCGCCTCCGCCGGAGCCCGAGAAGCAGGCGCCGCCGCCGCCCGACGTGACCGTCGCGCCGCCGCCGCCCAAGGGGTTCCAGGTCCTCACCGCCCCCGTGAACATCCCCGACGTCATCCCCGACATCGACCTCTCCAAGAAGGTGACGGACGAGGCGGACTTCAGCGGGAAGGGCGTCGCCGGCGGCGTCGCCAAGGGCGTCGAGGGCGGCACGGGGCCGGTCGAGCCCGATCAGCCGTACTTCGAGTTCCAGGTCGAGAAGACGGTCATCCAGGCGCCCGGCTCGACGCAGCCGAAGTACCCGCAGATCCTGCTCGACGCGCACGTCGAGGGCGAGGTGCTCGCGCAGTTCGTCGTCGACACGACCGGCCGCGCGGAGCCCAACAGCCTCAAGGTCCTCAAGAGCTCGCACGACCTGTTCACCGCCGCGGTCCGCAACGCCCTGCCGCAGATGAAGTTCCTGCCGGCCGAGGTCGGCGGGCGCAAGGTGAAGCAGCTCGTCCAGCAGCCCTTCCAGTTCTACCTCAAGAAGTAAGTCCCACCGTCCACTCACCCCCGGGAGATTTGCTTTATGAACATGTCGCTGATGGAACTCTGGAGTCAGATGGGCTCGTTCGCCAAGGGCATCGTGATCGTCATGGCGATCATGTCCATCTACTCGCTCCAGGTGATGATCGCCAAGTGGTGGACGCTGAAGCAGGCGCAGGGTGAGACGCGCAAGTTCGCTCCGGAGTTCTCGCAGTTCCTCGAGGAGGACAACCTCACCGAGGCGATCAAGCTGGCCGAGGGCTACAAGAAGTCGCACGTGGCGCGCGTGCTCGGCGGCGCGCTCGGCGAGATCAAGCCCCTCATTCAGGACGGCTCGGTGACGGTCGCCGACATCAACTCGGCGGAGCGCGCGGTCGAGCGCGAGATGCTCATGACGATCGTGCAGCTCAAGCGCGGCCTCGGCGTGCTCGCGACGGTGGGCGCCACGGCGCCGTTCGTCGGCCTGCTCGGCACGACGATGGGTATCGTGAACGCGTTCACGGGCATGGCCACCTCCGGCTCCGGCGGTCTCTCCGCGATCTCGGCCGGCGTCGCCGAGGCGCTCATCACGACGGCCTTCGGTCTCCTCGTCGCGATCCCGGCCGTGTGGGCGTTCAACTACTTCACGACCAAGATCGACAACCTGACCGCCGAGATGACCTACTCCTCCAAGGAGATGATCGACTACCTGATCAAGGGCGTCTCGGGCGAGTTCGGCCGGTCGCGCTTCACCCGCGAGTTCTCGACGGCCTCGGCGGGCGGCGGCCCGATCGCTCAGTAACTCGACCTCTCACTCAGTAGGAGAGACAGCCAATGGGCATGTCGGCAGGGGGCGGTGGCAGCAGCGTCAAGGCTGAGCCCAATGTGACCCCCATGATCGACGTCATGCTCGTGCTGCTGATCATCTTCATGCTCGTCGTGCCGGCGCTCGTCTCCGGCATGAACGCGGTGCCTCCGGAGGGGGTGAACCTCAAGCCTCACCCCCCCGAGGATGAAGATCAGCTGCTCGGCATCGACGGGAGCGGTCAGTACTTCCTGAACAAGCAGCCGATCCGGAACGAGACGCTCGGCCAGGCGCTCAAGAACATCTACGACGTCCGGACGGTCGACAAGATTCTCTACGTCAAGGCCGACCGGAACCTGCCGTACGAGAAGGTGCTCGACGTGCTCGACATCGCGGCCAAGAACGGGGTCCGCATGAGCGCGATGATCACGGAGCAGCGCCCGGGCACCGAGTCCGCGATCGCGTCGGACAACATTACGCCCGGCGGCGCGAAGACCGGGGGAGGGAACCCCTAATGGCGATGTCCGCAGGAGGCGGTGGCGGCCTCACCAACGACATCAACGTCACGCCGATGATCGACGTGCTCCTCGTGCTGCTGATCATCTTCATGATGATCGTGCCGAACTCGAGGAAGGCGGTCGACGTCCAGCTCCCCGACCCGCAGCCGGCGCAGGTGCAGGCGGCACAGTCGAACCAGATCGTGCTCGAGGTGACGCCGGGCGCGAGCGGCCCGAACTTCTCGATCAACAAGGAGCAGGTGGCGGCCGATCGGCTCGGCGCGCGGCTCCACGAGATCTACGACAACCGGCCCGAGAAGATCATCTTCATCAAGGGTGATCCGAAGGTGAAGTATCAGGACGTCATCCAGGCGATGGACGTCGCCCGCGGATCCGGCGTCAAGGTCATCGGCGTTCCGCCGAAGGACGCGGCCGGCGGCACGTAACTCGGCCCCGTCCCTGCAAGTCCAGATACGGCGGATGAACCCTCGAGGGTCATCCGCCGTATAAGTTTTCGTGGCCAGCACTCTCGACCCCATGGCAGCTCAGCCTGCGCGTCAGCTCCGCGATGCCGCCGAGCCCGGTAACCGGCGGCGCGCCCGTCGTCCGTACCGACCCCCGATCGGCATCCCGCGGCGCCCGGAGGCGAAGTGGGTCGGCGTCGTCGCCTCGGTTCTCTTCCATGGCCTCATCCTCCTGGCGCTGCTGATCCCGGCGCTCCGCGCGGTCGGGATCGACATCATCCCGCAGGGCGCGGGCGGTCCGGGGCCGGCGGGCGGCGGCGGCGGTGGCAACCGCGGCTCGGGTGGTGCGCCGGTGCAGGAGCGCCTCCAGTACATCGAGGTCGCGCCGCCCGCGCCCGTCGCCACGCCGACGCCGACGCCCGTCCCGACGCCCCCTGTCGTGAAGCCCCCCGAGGTCGTGCCGCCGCCGCAGCCACCGCCGCAGGAGCCCACGAAGGACGAGGTGAAGACGGAGGCGCCCGCGGTCGCGCCCGCGCCGGCCCCGACCCCCGGCACCGGCGGCGGTACGGGCAACGACGGGACCGCCGGCACCGGTCCGGGCACGGGCGGCGGCGTCGGCTCGGGGATCGGTACGGGGCGCGGCAGCGGGATCGGCCCGGGGACCGGCGGCGGCAACGGCGAGAACTACTCGCCGTCGCTCCTCTTCGCCTTCATCCCGCCGATGCCGATCCCCGACAAGGTCAAGGGCACCGAAGTCATCGCGACGTTCGACGTCGATTCGACCGGCCGGGTGCTCTCGTTCAAGTTCACGGAGACGAGAGACCGCGGCTACAACAAGCGCCTCAAGGAAGTCTTCGGCGAGTTCAAGTTCCGCCCCGCCGTGCGCCCCGACGGCACCCCGATCCGCGCGCTCGCGCAGGTGGCGTACACGCTGTAGTGGGCCGGCCAAGCGGCCTCGACAACTCGCGCTCCGGACCGGTGCTCTGGCCAATGGCCGGGCACTTTCGTATTTTCGGTAGGCTATGCGCTTTCCGCCCGCCCGTGCCGCCGCGGGCGGTTTCCGTACCTACCCCGGTCCTCCTCTCTCCCCGACCCCGGAGCCGCGATGACATCGGTGGCGAGGCCGCCTCAGGCCCCCGAGGCCTCGACGTTCTCCCCGACCCCGAGCCAGCCCGAGTTCGTCAAGGCGCTGACGCTCACCGACGCGACGATGCTCGTCGCGGGCTCCATGATCGGCTCCGGCATCTTCATCGTCTCGGCCGACATCGGCCGCACGGTGGGGTCGCCGTTCTGGCTGCTGGCGGCGTGGGTGCTCACCGGCGTCATCACCGTGCTTGGGGCGCTCGCGTACGGCGAGCTCGCGGCGATGTATCCGCGAGCGGGCGGACAGTACGTGTTTCTGCGCGAGTCGATGGGTCCACTCATGGGGTTCCTCTACGGGTGGACCCTTTTTCTTGTGATCCAGACCGGCACCATCGCCGCCGTGGCCGTCGCGTTCGGCCGGTTCCTGGGCGTGCTGTGGCCGGCGATCTCGCCCGACCGGTTCGCGTGGTTCCCCAGGCTCGACTTCACGACCCCGGGCGGGCCGGTCGAGCTCGGGCTCTCGCCGCAGCGCCTGATCGGCCTCGTGACGATCTGGATCCTCACCTGGATCAACCTGCGCGGCGTTCGGGAAGGAAAGCTCGTGCAGACGACGCTCACGGTCGTCAAGACGACCGCGCTCGCGCTGCTGATCATCCTCGGACTCACCGTGGGGCGCAACGCGACGGCGACGACGGCGAACTTCTCCGACGGCAACTTCTCGGGCAGCGTCGTGATGAGCGGCGCGTTCCTCATCGCCTTCCTGTCGGCGCAGGTCGGCTCGCTCTTCTCGAGCGACGCCTGGAACAACGTGACCTTCGCGGCCGCCGAGGTGCAGAACCCGAAGCGGAACCTGCCGCTGGCGCTGCTGCTCGGCACCGGGCTCGTGACGCTGCTCTACTGCATGGCGAACGTCGCGTACCTCAACGTGCTGCCGTTCGCCGGCTCGCCCGACGGGCAGACGGTGCTCGAGCGCGGCATCACGCACGCGACCCAGGACCGTGTCGCGACGGCGGTGATGCAGACGATCTTCGGGCCCAGTGGCGCGACCGTGATGGCGGCCGCGATCCTCATCTCGACCTTCGGCTGCAACAACGGGCTGATCCTCGCCGGCGCGCGCGTCTACTACGCCATGGCGAAGGACGGATTGTTCTTCCGGCGCGTCGGCACGATGAGCGCGAATCGCGTCCCGGCCACGGCGCTGATCATCCAGTCCGTGTGGACCTCGCTGCTCTGCCTGACGGGCACCTACGGGCAGCTCCTCGACTACGTGATCTTCGCGGCCCTCGTGTTCTACGTGCTGACCACGATCGGGCTGTTCATTCTCCGCTCCAAGCTGCCGAACGCCGAGCGTCCGTATCGGGCGATCGGCTATCCGGTGCTGCCGGCGCTGTACATCCTGCTGGCTTCGGCCGTCGGGGTGGCCATGCTGATCGCCGACAAGACGCGGGCGCAGGCGCTCTCCGGCCTCGTCATCGTGCTGCTCGGCGTCCCCGTCTACTTCCTCTGGCGGCGCTCGTCGGTCGCGTGAGGGGGTAGGCCCTGTGTCGAACCCTGAGGAGAACTTCATGAACCGGATGGACACTGTCTTCTGTCGTGCCCGTCGTGTACTGCCGCTGCTGTTCGCGGTGCTGATGGCCTTCGGAGCCGGCGCGCTCGCGGCGCCGTTCGCACCCCTCGGCGCGCAGGAGCCCGCGGGCGCGCCGCACGTCGGGGGCGAGGCGAACCTCGTCGTGCCGGACCTCAACTCGCAGACGTTCATGGGGGTCCCGGGCGGCACGCTGCTCTACAGCGGCATCCTGGTCTCCGTCCTCGGCCTCGTGTTCGGCATGGTGATCTACGGCCGCCTCAAGAACATGGCCGTGCACGAGACGATGCTGGAGATCTCCGAGCTGATCTACGAGACGTGCAAGACGTACCTGCAGACGCAGGGCAAGTTCATTCTCATCCTCTGGGTGTTCATCGGCGCCATCGCCGCGGTCTACTTCGGGATGCTGGCGGCCACGGTCGACCCGACGACCGGCGCCGTGACGCGCGGCTTTCCGCCGGTCAAGGTGGCGGTGATTCTGCTCTTCAGCCTCATCGGCATCGCGGGCAGCTACGGCGTCGCGTGGTTCGGCATCCGCGTCAACACGTTCGCCAACTCGCGCACGGCGTTCGCGAGCCTCCGCGGCAAGCCGTACCCCTGCTACGCGATCCCGCTCCAGGCGGGCATGAGCATCGGCATGCTGCTGATCTCGGTCGAGCTGCTCCTGATGCTCTTCATTCTGCTCTTCGTGCCGCGCGACTACGCGGGCCCGTGCTTCATCGGCTTCGCGATCGGCGAGTCGCTCGGCGCGGCGGCGCTGCGCGTCGCGGGCGGCATCTTCACGAAGATCGCGGACATCGGCGCCGACCTCATGAAGATCGTCTTCAAGATCAAGGAGGACGACGCGCGCAACCCGGGCGTGATCGCGGACTGCACCGGCGACAACGCCGGTGACTCGGTGGGCCCCAGCGCCGACGGCTTCGAGACCTACGGGGTCACCGGCGTCGCGCTGATCTCGTTCATCCTGCTGGCGGTCTCCGACGCCGCGGTGCAGGTGCAGCTGCTCGTCTGGATCTTCATGATGCGCGTGGTGATGGTCGTCGCCTCGGGCGTCTCGTACCTGGTCAACGAGGGGATGGCGAAGGCGCGCTACGCGAACGCCGACCGCATGAACTTCGAGGCGCCGCTGACGATGCTCGTCTGGCTGACCTCGATCGTCTGCGTGCTGCTCACCTACATCTCCTCGTACCTGCTGATCAAGGACATCGGCGACGGCACGCTCTGGTGGAAGCTCGCCAGCGTCATCACGTGCGGCACGCTCGCCGGCGCCATCATCCCCGAGTTCGTGAAGGTCTTCACCTCGACCGAGTCGCGGCACACCCGCGAGGTGGTGACGTCGTCGCGCGAGGGCGGCGCGTCGCTCAACATCCTGTCGGGGCTCGTGGCCGGCAACTTCAGCGCGTACTGGCTGGGCATGACGATCATGGGGCTCATGTCGCTGGCGTACTGGTTCAGCAGCATGGGCTTCGGGGAGCTGATGCTCGCGCCGGCGGTGTTCGCGTTCGGCCTGGTGGCGTTCGGCTTCCTCGGCATGGGCCCGGTGACGATCGCCGTGGACTCGTACGGCCCGGTGACCGACAACGCGCAGTCGGTGTACGAGCTCTCGCTGATCGAGGACGTGCCGAACGTCCGGCAGGAAATCAGGAGCAAGCACGGCTTCGACCTCGACTTCGAGAAGGCGAAGCACTTCCTCGAGGAGAACGACGGCGCCGGCAACACCTTCAAGGCGACGGCGAAGCCGGTGCTCATCGGCACGGCCGTCGTCGGCGCGACCACCATGATCTTCTCGATCATCGTGGCGCTGACCGAGAAGCTCACGGCCAACGTCGACAAGCTCTCGCTGCTGCACCCGCCGTTCCTGCTCGGCCTCATCGCCGGCGGCGCGGTGATCTATTGGTTCACCGGCGCCAGCACGCAGGCGGTCACGACGGGCGCCTACCGCGCGGTCGAGTTCATCAAGCAGAACATTCGCCTCGAGGGCACGACCAAGGCCTCGGTGAGCGACTCGAAGAAGGTGGTGCAGATCTGCACCGAGTACGCGCAGAAGGGGATGTTCAACATCTTCCTCGTGGTCTTCTTCTCGACGCTCGCCTTCGCGTTCGTCGAGCCGTTCTTCTTCATCGGCTACCTGATCTCGATCGCACTGTTCGGCCTCTTCCAGGCCATCTTCATGGCCAACGCCGGCGGCGCCTGGGACAACGCGAAGAAGATCGTGGAGGTCGAGCTGAAGGCGAAGGGCACCGAGCTGCACGCGGCGACGGTCGTCGGTGACACCGTCGGCGACCCGTTCAAGGACACGTCGTCGGTCGCGATGAACCCGATCATCAAGTTCACCACGCTCTTCGGCCTGCTGGCCGTGGAGCTCGCGGTCTCGCTCAACACCGAGCAGGGGACGGGGCTGTCGCGCACGCTGGCGGCGGTCTTCTTCGCCGTCTCGATGTTCTTCGTGTACCGCTCGTTCTACGGCATGCGCATCGAGTCGCAGGCCGAGCCGATGCGGCAGGCGGCTCCGCGCGCGGCGTGACCGTCGCGGACGGCGCGCGCGTGCAGTAACTTCGCCGCGCCGGCGGGGGAT
>JADMIO011426261.1_pt1 | contig 16213 bp, 15 predicted proteins | sample 8958161 | NCBI WGS metagenome assembly JADMIO01 (sample SAMN16585339, study PRJNA669376) | soil metagenome | isolation source: Crop rotation soil | place: USA: Cullars Rotation, Alabama | collected 2011
ACCCCGCCGCAGCCGTTGCGGTTCATCGGCGTGGACGGACCGCGGTGGTTCCTGCGCGGGTTGCTGTCCGGTCCGGCGGCGACCGACCCCAACCAGGCGCGCCGGCTGATCGACCTGTTCCGCGGGACGATCGTGCACCGTGGTGGCGAGGCGATGGCGCCCCGCGAGCTGCTGCCGCTGCGGCTTCCCAAGGAGGCGATGCAGCAAGCGCCGCCGCCGGCGGAGGCAGGCCGGCCGACACTGGAGATGCTCGAGCGCGGACCGGAGATCACGGAGACCAGGTGAACCGGCTGACGAAGGCGGTGCGCAAGCTCACCGCCGAGGACCAGGAGCTCGACGCCGAGAACCTGCAGGAGCAGGTGACCAAGTCGGGGGCGACGACCGTCGCGTCATGCCGGGACCGGGTGCCCGTCACCGTGCTCGGCACGATCCGGGCGATGACGATCCGCCCGCGCGCCGGCGTACCTGCTCTCGAGGCCGAGCTCTACGACGGATCCGGCACCGTCACCTTGGTCTGGTTGGGTCGCCGCACGATCGCCGGTCTGGGGCCGGGCCGGCAGGTCCGTGCCACCGGTCGCATCACCACCGCCGAAGGGCGCAAGCTCATCTACAACCCGAAGTATGAGCTCACCCCCGTCGACCCGAGTTGAGTGCGACGAAAAGAGTCATTCCGGCGACCGAAATGACCATCTTCGTCGCACTCGACTAGGCGGTGCGGCGGCGAAGTTGGTCTCGGACCTCTGCGCACATCGCCCAGGGCGTCTTGAACACGTCGTCCGCGCTGTAGACGAGCACCTCCCATCCGCAAGCTCGAATCGCCGCTCGTCGCCGGTCATCCTCTCGGCGCTGTTTCCAGTGGTCGGCGCCGTCGTACTCGACACCGAGCTTCGCCTCTGGGTAGGCGAGGTCCAACCGGCCGACGAAGTCACCGTCGGCGCGGTGCACCTCGTGCTGCGGCTCCGGCCGTGGAAGACCACCGGTGATGAGGGCAGTTCGCGTCCGGGTCTCCATCGGAGACTCGGTGAGTGGCTCTATCAGGTCGACGAGCCGCTCACCGACTCGCAGGTTGCGCAGCCTCCTCTTTGCCGCGAAGTAAGTGCGCAGTTCATCCACCGTCAAGAGGCCCAGATGGGTGAGGGCGTCTGCGACCACCAGACCCTCAGGCATGCGAAGCCAGCGCAGGCAGTCGAAGACGGTTCGAACTGGATTTGTGAGCCGAACGCCATCGATCACGATGATGTCTGCGTCGTCCAAAGTCTCCTGGCAGACCTCTATGCCGGGTCGTCGGCGGATGCGCTCGCCCTTGGCGAACCCGACATGGACATCAAGGTCATCGAGTCGACGCACATCGGCGCCCAACACCCACGAGGCAGTTAGTCCACAGAGCCTGCCCCTCGCTGGAATGACGAGCCGGGCAGCCGCCAATCGCAGCTCCCGCGTGTCCTCCAACCCGCGCGCAACCCAGACGCCACGAAAGACCTGTCGGAAGTTGCGCGACTGCAGTTGCGTGGGAGTGATGCCCAGGGCGATCGCGTCCGCCGTGGTGAAGGGACCGTCAGGAAGGGGTGTAACGAGTTCGGCTACGGACATGCGCGAAGGATGCCGCCGATCGCAAAGAGGCGTCGCCAGCTGTCCACAGGCGGTTCAGTGCGACGAAGATGGTCAAATTCGCGCGCAGAATGACTCTTTACGTCGCACTCAACGAAGTGGGGGTTAGCCGCCGCGGGCGATGAGGGCGTGGAGCTCTTGTTCCATGTCGGGTGCGGCGAGGAACATCAGCTCGTCGCCTGCCTCGAGCGGGTCGTCCTCGCTCGGGGTGATGACCCGGTTGTCGCGCAGGATCGCGACAAGCGCGACGTCGCGCGGCCAGGTGATGTCGCCGACGCGGTGACCGGCGAGCGGCGCGTCGGGCGGCAACGTCACCTCGACGAGGTTTGCCTCGCCGCGACGGAAGCTCAGCAGTCGCACGAGGTCGCCGACCGTCACCGCTTCTTCGACAAGTGCGGACAGCAGCCGCGGTGTCGAGACCGCAACATCGACGCCCCAGGCCTCGCTGAACAACCACTCGTTCTTCGGGTGGTTGATGCGCGCCACGACGCGCGGGACGCCGTACTCGGTCTTGGCCAATAGCGACACGACGAGGTTGACCTTGTCGTCACCGGTCGCTGCGACGACGACCGAGCAGTCCTGCAGGCGCGCCTCTTCGAGACTGTCGAGCTCGCACGCGTCGGCGAGCAGCCAGGTCGCGTTGGGAACGGTCTGCTTCTTCAGCGCCTTGGGCTCGCGCTCGATGAGCAGGACCTCGTGCCCGTTCTCGAGCAGCTCGCTGGCGATCGAACGGCCGACGTTGCCGGCACCCGCGATGGCGACTCTCATGAGTGTTCCCCGTCGTCGGGTGCGGCGGCGAAGGTGTCCGCAATCGTCTGTACGTCGCTGCGGTTGACCAGGACGTGCAGGATGTCGCCGTCCTGCAGCGCAGTGCCGCCGTTGACGAGCAAGGCGTCGCCATAACGGGTGACGAACGCGACGCGTGCGCCGGTCAGCTCCTCGATCTTGCTGACGGAGCGGCCGGTCCACGCCGGGTCGAAGTGCACGTCGACGAGCAGCAGATGACCGCTCGGGTCACTCCAGACGCTGTGGGCGCCGTCCGGAATGAGCCGCCGCAGCATCTCGTCGGCCGTCCACCGCACGGTGGCCACGGTCGGGATGCCGAGCCGGGCGTAGACCTCGGCCCGCTTGGGGTCGTAGATCCGCGCGACGACGTTCTCGACGCCGAAGGTCTCGCGGGCCACCCGGGCGGAGATGATGTTGGAGTTGTCGCCGCTGGAGACGGCCGCGAAGGCGCCGGCCTCCTCGATCCCCGCCTCGACCAGCGTGTCCCGGTCGAAGCCGACACCCGTGACCTGGCGGCCGCGGAAGTCGGGCCCCAGCCGGCGGAACGCGCCCGCGTCCTGGTCGACGACCGCCACGGAGTGCCCGGCGGCCTCGAGGCTGTGCGCGATCGTCGAGCCGACCCGACCGCAGCCCATGATCACGACATGCACGGCTCAGCACCATACCGGTGAGCATGCGTAGCCGTAGGCTCTCGCCGTGTCCACGCTCGGCGACGTCTTCAAGAGACTGCTCGTCGGGCGTCCCATGCGCAGCACCCAGCTGGGCGAGACGCTCCTGCCCAAGAAGATCGCGCTGCCCGTCTTCGCGAGTGACGCCTTGTCGTCCGTGGCCTATGCCACCGAAGAGATCCTGATCGTCCTGTCGGCCGGCGGGCTGGCCCTCATCCACTACACCTGGTACGCCGCGGCCGCCGTCGCCTTCCTGATGATCGTCGTCGTCGCGTCCTACCGGCAGAACGTCCACGCCTACCCGAGCGGCGGCGGCGACTACGAGGTCGCGACCGTCAACCTGGGCCGGCAAGCCGGGGTCACGGTGGCAGCGGCGCTACTCGTCGACTACGTCCTCACCGTGGCGGTGTCGGTCAGCTCCGGCGTCGCCAACATCGCCTCAGCGGTCGACTGGGTCCAGGGTCGCGAGGTGCTCGTCGCCGTCCTCATCGTCTTCGTCATCACCCTGCTCAACCTGCGGGGGCTGCGCGAGTCGGGTACGGCTTTCGCCATCCCGACCTACGCGTTCATGTTCGGCGTCGCCGTGCTGATCGTGATCGGCTCGTTCAAGCTCGGCAGTGGTGACCACCTGACGGCGCAGAGCTCGAACTGGCACTACAAGGAGACCCAGAGCTTCAGCGGCCTCGCGCTGGCGTTCCTGTTCCTGCGGTCGTTCGCGTCCGGCTGTACGGCGCTGACCGGCGTCGAGGCGATCAGCAACGGGGTGCCGGCCTTCCAGAAGCCGAAGAGCAAGAACGCCGCGACGACTCTCGCGCTCCTGGGCGCGATCGCCGTGAGCATGTTCCTCGCCATCACCGTCTTCGCGATCAAGGCCCACGTGCACGCCGCCGGTAACGAGTCGGACCTTCTCGGCAGGCACGGCGAAGACCCCAAGACCGTCATCGCGCAGGTCGGCAGCGCGATCTTCGGTGGCGACCACTCGTTCGGCTTCTACTACTTGCAGACCGTGACGGCGCTGATCCTCGTGCTGGCAGCCAACACGGCGTTCAACGGCTTCCCGGTGCTGGCGTCGATCCTTGCCCGCGACGGCTACTTGCCCCGCCAGCTGCACACCCGCGGCGACCGGCTCGCGTTCAGCAACGGCATCCTGCTCCTTGCCGGTTTCGCGAGCCTGCTGATCGTCGCGTTCGGCGCATCGCCGACCCGGCTCATCCAGCTCTACATCGTCGGTGTGTTCGTGTCGTTCGTGAACAGCCAGACCGGCATGATCCGGCACTGGAACCGCAACCTGCCCGGCGAGACCGATCCGGCCCGCCGCCGTCAGATGAAGCGGTCGCGGGTGATCAACACGATCGGTGCCATCGTCACGTCACTGGTGCTCGTCATCATCGTGATCTCGAAGTTCACCGAGGGTGCGTGGATCGCCGTCGCCGCGATGCTCGTGCTGTTCGTGTTGATGCGTGGCATCCGTCGTCACTACGACAACGTGCGTGTCGAGCTCGCGCCGACCGACGAGGAGACGATGCTCCCCTCGCGCGTGCACGCGGTCGTCCTCGTGTCCAAGGTGCACAAAGCGACGCTGCGCGCCATCGCCTACGCGCGCGCGTCGCGTCCGTCCTACCTCGAAGCACTCACCATCGACGTCGAGCCCTCCGAGACCGAAGCGGTAAAGGCGGAGTGGGAGGCCCGGCAGATCCCGGTGCCGCTCAAGATCCTCGAGTCGCCCTACCGCGAGGTCACCCGGCCGATCATCGACTACGTCCGCGGCATCCAGCGACAGAGCCCGCGGGACCTGGTCTCGGTCTACATCCCCGAGTACGTCGTCGGTCGCTGGTGGGAGCAGCTGCTGCACAACCAGAGCGCGCTGCGGCTCAAGGGCCGGTTGCTGTTCACCCCCGGTGTGATGGTCACGAGCGTGCCCTACCAGCTGCAGTCGAGCGAGGGGCGCGAAGACGGCCCCCCGACGCGGTGATCGTCGACGTCGAACGAGTTGCGCACGGCGGTGTGTGCGTCGCCCATGTCCCCGACGGACGGGTCGTGTTCGTCCGGCACACGTTGCCCGGTGAACGGGTGCGGATCGACATCACGGAGGAGAAGAAGTCCTTTCTGCGCGCTGACGCCGTCGAAGTGCTGACGGCCGCTCCCGAGCGCGTGGTGCCGCCGTGCCCGTGGGCCGGGCCCGGCAGATGCGGAGGTTGTGACTGGCAGCACGTCGATCTCGCTGAGCAACGTCGGCTCAAAGCGGCTGTCGTTCGTGAACAGCTGCATCGGCTCGCGGATGTCGAGCGGGACGTCGTCGTCGAGGAGCTCCCCGGCAGCCCGGACGGGCTCGGCTGGCGCACGCGGATGCGCTTCGCCGTCGACGACGACGGGAGAGCCGGCTTGCGGCCGCACCGGTCGCACGACGTCGTACCGATCGACGACTGCCTCATCGCGGTTCCGGGTGCCCACGTGCCGGAGCTGGTCTCGCGTGACTGGCCGGCCGGCAGCGAGGTGTCGGTCGACGTCAGCAGTGCGGGGGAGCGCGCCGTGTCGATCGGCTCGCCCGCCGAGCTGCTGACCGAGCATGCCCTCGGTCGTGACTGGAGCGTCCCGGTCGGGGGCTTCTGGCAGGTGCATCCCGCGGCCGCCGACGCGCTGGCCGACGTGGTGCTCATGTTCGCCGAGGTGACGAAGACGGATCGTTGCCTCGACCTCTACTGCGGCGTGGGCCTGTTCGCCGGTGCGCTCGCGCCTGCGGTCGCATCCGTGACCGCAGTCGAGTACGACGCACGTGCGGTGGCCGCGGCGGAGGCCAACCTCGCCGAGCATGACCACGTAACGGTTGTCCGCGACCGGGTGGACCGCTGGATCCGGCGCGACCCGCAACCGGCCGATGTCGTCGTTCTCGATCCGCCGCGGAAGGGCGCCGGTCGTCATGTCGTCGACGACATCGTCGCGCGTGAGCCGCGCGTCGTCGTCTATGTCGCGTGCGACCCAGCTGCGCTCGCGCGCGACCTTGCGACCTTTGCGCAGCATGGCTATCAGTTGACGAACCTGCGTGCCTTCGACATGTTCCCGATGACGGCGCACGTGGAGTGCGTCGCGCGGTTGACGCGATGAGCCGAAGTAACGTGCCGCTGCCGCCGGGTTGGCCGGCTGAGGTCCGACCGCCCGGTTCGCCCGACTGGGAGCGCTCGGCGACGGCGTGGTTGTTCGACCAGTGCCCGGCGGACTACCGCGGCTACGACGTCCTGCGACGCCATCCGCTCGTCCTCGCGCGCTTCGCGGCGACCGCGCTTGATGCCGCGGTGGCGGCGGCTGACGCCGGGCTTCGCACCGTGCGTGTCGAGCTGCGCGAGCGCGTCGCCCCCGACGTGGTCGAGAGCGCGGCTGCCGCCTATGAGCAGGAGCGCCATCGCCTGCGCGGGTGCCGGCATGCGGTCGACCTGGTCGAACGGGCGCTCCGCGGCGAGCGCTGGGTGCCCAGATTATGAGACGTAGACTCGGCGTGTGGAGCTGTTGAGGTCGATCGGGTCACCGAACGACCTCAAGGCCCTCGACGCGGCCAAGCTGCCTGAGCTCGCGGCCGAGATCCGCTCGTTCCTCGTCGATGCCGTCGCCCGCACCGGCGGTCACCTCGGGCCCAACCTCGGCGTCGTCGAGTTGACCATCGCGCTGCACCGCGTCTTCGACTCACCGAAGGACCTCCTGGTCTGGGACACCGGGCACCAGGCCTACGTGCACAAGCTGCTCACGGGCCGTGCCGACAAGTTCGGCGAGCTGCGGCAGGCGGGGGGTTTGTCCGGTTATCCCTCCCGCTCCGAGAGCGAGCACGACGTCGTCGAGAACTCGCACGCGTCCACGGCGCTCTCCTATGCGGACGGCATCGCCAAGGCGTTCGAGCTGACGGGTGAGACGGACCGTTCCGTCGTCGCGGTCGTCGGCGACGGTGCGCTGACCGGTGGCATGTGCTGGGAGGCGCTCAACAACATCGCGGCCGCCCCGCAGCGACCGGTCGTGATCGTCGTCAACGACAACGGCCGCTCCTATGCACCGACCGTCGGCGGCCTTGCCCAACATCTCGCGGCGCTGCGGCTCAACCCGTCGTACGAGCAGGTGCTCGATCTCGTCAAGACCTCGCTGTCCCGCACCCCGCTCGTCGGTGCGCCGTTGTACGACGCGCTGCACGGGATGAAGAAGGGTCTCAAGGACCTGCTGCAGCCGCAGGCGATGTTCGAGGACCTCGGCCTGAAGTACGTCGGCCCGATCGATGGGCATGACATCGCGGCGTTGGAGCACGCGCTGCAGCGGGCACGCGCCTTCGGTGCACCCGTGCTCGTGCACTGCCTCACCGACAAGGGGCACGGTTATCTACCGGCCGAGCAGGACGAGGCCGACAACTTCCATGGCGTGCCGGTGATCGACCCGGTGAGCGGCGCGCCGGTGGGCGTGTCCCCGCCGTCGTGGACGCAGGTGTTCGCCGAGGAGCTCGTCGGCATCGGTCACGAGCGGGAGGACGTCGTGGCGGTCACCGCAGCGATGATGCGCCCGGTGGGTCTGCATCCGTTCGCGGGAGTGTTCCCGGAGCGCGTCTTCGACGTCGGCATCGCCGAGCAACATGCGGTGACGTCGGCTGCGGGCATGGCGATGGCCGGACTGCATCCCGTCGTCTGCATCTACTCGACGTTCCTCAACCGTGCGTTCGACCAGGTCCTGCTCGACGTCGGTCTGCACCGTTGCCCGGTCACGTTCGTGCTCGACCGTGCAGGTGTGACAGGCGAGGACGGTCCGTCGCACAACGGCATGTGGGACCTGTCCATCCTCTCGATCGTTCCCGGCATGCGCGTGGCGGCGCCGCGCGACGCCGAACGGCTGCGCGACCTGCTGCGTGAGGCCGTCGAGGACGACACGGGACCAACTGCGTTGCGGTTCCCCAAGGCGAGCGTCGCCGAGGACATCGCGGCGATCGACCGCATCGGCGGCATGGACGTGTTGCGACGCGACGACGATGCAGAAGTGCTGCTGGTCTCCGTCGGTGCACTTGCACCGATGGTGCTCGACGTCGCGGCGCGGTTGAACGCGCAAGGCGTCGGCGTCACCGTCGTGGACCCGCGCTGGGTGATCCCGGTCGATGACGCGATGCCGGCGCTCGCGGCGGCGCACGGGCTCGTCGGTGTCATCGAGGACAACGGCGCGGTCGGCGCGGTCGGTGATGCGGTGGCCCGAGAGCTGCGTCAACGCGGGATCCGTACGCCGGTGCGCTCGTTCGCCCTGCCCCAACGCTTCCTCGACGTCGGTAAGCGGCCACAGGTGCTTGCCTCTGCGGGGCTGTCGGCGCAGGACGTGGCGCGCGACATCGTCGAGGCGGTTGCTCGCTTGGACCCCACGCTTGTTCGCTGACCGTCTCCCGGCAAAGGTAAGCGTCAGCGTCGTCTACGTCCTCGCGCTGTTCATGACCATCATGGACACGACGATCATCAACGTCGCGTTGCCGAGCATCGGGCGCGACTTCGGTGTGCAGCCTGCACACGTCAACACCGTCGTCGTCGGTTATCTCGTCAGCCTGGCCGTGTTCATGCCGGCGTCGGCGTGGTTGGGCGAGCGGTTCGGGACGCGGCGGGTGTTCCTCGCCGCGCTCGTCGTCTTCTCGGTGGCGTCGGCGTTGTGCGGGGTAGCGCAGAGTGTCGGGCAGCTCGTCCTGTTCCGCGTGTTGCAGGGCGTGGGTGGCGGCATGCTCACGCCCGTCGGCATGTCGATGCTCTTCAGAACGTTCGCCGCCCATGAGCGAGTGCGGGCGTCGCGCATCCTCATCGTTCCCATCGGGTTCGCCCCGGCACTCGGCCCGGTGCTGGGAGGACTGCTCACGACGGATCTGTCCTGGCGCTGGGCGTTCTACATCAACGTGCCGATCGGGGCGTTCGCGTTCCTCTTCGGTCTGTTGTTCGTCCGCGACCAGCGCGGTGGTGTTGCGGGCGACTTCGACCTGACCGGGTTCGTCCTCGCCGGCGTGGGCCTTGGCAGTCTGATGTTCGCACTCAGTGACGGCCCGGCGCGTGGCTGGACGTCACCCGTGATCGACGTGAGTGCGGCGATCGGCGTCGTACTGCTCGTCGCGCTGGTGCTGGTCGAGCTGCGTCGCCCCCAGCCACTGATCGACCTGTCGGTGCTGAGCAACCGGTTGTTCGCCAACACGAGCGCGGTGATCGTGATCGGGACGACGGCATTCCTGGGCAGCCTGTTCCTGGTCGCGTTGTTCTACCAGGACGGCTTCGGTGTCTCGCCGCTGCAGTCAGGACTGAGCACGTTCCCGGAGGCGATCGGCGTGATGGCGGGGGCGCAAGTGGCCTCGCGCTTGTATCCGCGGATCGGACCGCGCCGGATCATGGCCGCCGGACTTACCGGCGTGATCGTCACCCTGGTGCTGATCGCGCAGGTGCCACTCACGGCGAGCCTGTGGGTGATGCGGGTGCTCATGCTGGCGATCGGCTTTGCGATGGCGCATGTGTTCGTGCCTGGGCAGGCGGCTTCGTTCGCGACGGTGTCGCATGCCGCCACCGCACCCGCGTCGACGCTGTTCAACGCCGGCCGCCAGCTCGGTGGAGCGATCGGTGTGGCGGTCCTCAGCACGGTGATCTCCGCAGTTGGCGTCGTACACGTCGTCGGTGGCAGGCACGAGCCCAACGCGACCGCCTACCACGCAGCGTTCCTGACAGCAGCCGCCATCGAAGCCCTGGCGCTGCTGCTGGTGATCAGAGTCAGCGACAAGGAAGCCGCCCCGTCGATGCGCCGGACAGAGTCAAGCGCAGTAGCCGAACCCGTCGGCTGAGCGCGACCGCGAGCGACCCCTACATGCGGTGGTACATCACGTCGCGGAGGTCGATGACGGGAGCGATGCGGTCTTCGATGGCCGGCCGTACGACGTCGCCGCCCTCGGGGGCGAGAGCAACTTCGTCGCGGGTGACCAGCAGCGGCCGGCTGAAGCCGCGGTCCTCCGGCGGCGTCAGGCTTGCCGCGGCTGCGGAGAACGCCGGGTCGACCCGGTTGAGGTCGAGCCAGCCGCGCGACCGCATCGGGACGGCGACCGTGCGCATGCCGTCCGCGACGTCGTTGACGATCGCGGCGCGGAAGGTCAGGGAGGCCAGCAGCGTCACGACGTCGCAGTCGCCCATGGGCCGCAGCGGCGCCTCGGGCTGCCGCTCGAGCCGCTCGGCGGCCATCCGCCCCATCCGCTCCAGGTAGACGACGGCGTTGGGCCACCAGCCGTCCGCTTCGATGTCCGCGCCGTCCAGCAGCCGCTGGGGGACCGGCAACACCTTGTCCGGGTCGCGTGGGTCGAGGCCTACGAAGCCGATGCCGATGTCGACGGCGTCACCGAGGACCCGACGGCGTACCCAGTCCAGCCCCGGATGCAGCGGCGATTCGACCGCGCAGCCGTAGGGCCGGGCGCGCTCGAACAGGTCCTCGAGGGGCCGGTCGGCCAGCCAGCGGCGCAGCAGCAACCAGCGGGCGAGGCGGTGCCTGCCGTCGTCGGTCTCGGGCTCGACGCCGCCGAGGGCGCGGCGGCACTCGTCCCACGTCACGTCCACGTTGGGGCGACCGGGGAGGACGATCCCGTCGATCGCCGGGAGCACGTCGAGGTCGTGCAGGACGGCGACACCGAGCGCGCATCGTCGCAGCTCCGGAGGCTCGGGCCAGGTCGCCATTTCAGAAAAGTACCCAAGTTCCGGGGAGAACTTGAGGCGCCAAACGGGTGAATCATTAGCCCCCTAAAGGGGCACAAATCTGGCAGATCGACGAACCCGTCGTCCGAACTTTCGCCGCTGACCAGGTGTCAAGCGCCCGACCGGGTGGCACAATTCCGCTGATCTTGAGATGAGGGGGGATCCGCCGCAGGTGTGTTGCGATCTGCTGCTGATCGCCCAGGCGGTCGAGGGTGTCTCCCCCGAGGACCCGTCGTTTCATCTGGACCTCGAGGCCAAGCCCGTCGCAGCGCGCGAGGCGCGCCGGTTCGTCACCGAGCACTTGGCCGACCTGGTCGCCGACGGCACCCTGACCCTGCTCACGAGCGAGCTCGTGACCAACGGTGTGCTCCATGCACGGACCCACCTGAGGCTCGGCGTCACCGCCGGCAACGACTGCGTACTCGTCACTTGCGGTGACGACGACCCGAACGGCGCGCCGACAGTGCCACCGAAAGACGATGCTCGACCGTCCGGGCGTGGTCTGATGCTCGTCAACGCGATGGCCAGCCAGTGGGGCGTCCTTCGCTCTGACGGCGGCAAGACAGTCTGGTTCACCCTGCCCCGAGGAGAGGGGGCGGCGACGGGGGGAGGGGCCGCGTGAGAGATCCCGGCACCGTGGGCCGTCAGCGGGCGTTCGACGCGGCCGCCGACCACTATGTCGTGGGCGTCCCGGCCGGGGCGAGCGTCCCGAAGCTGCCCACCGGTATCCCCGGCTTCGACCACATCTCGATGGGCGGCCTGCCGCTGGGTCGTACGACGGTCGTCGCCGGCCCGGCCGGCAGCGCCAAGACAGTCTTCGCCGGCCAGTTCCTCGCCGAGGGCGTGCGCGTCAACCAGGGCGGTGTCTTCGTCACGTTCGAGGAACCGGCCGGGGACCTGCGCACCAACCTGACCACGCTCGGCTGGGACGTCGCTGCCTGGGAGGCAGCCGACCAGTGGCGGTTCGTCGACGCGTCTCCTGTGCAGGGCACGGACGACGTCGCCACCAGCGACTACAACTTCCAGGGGCTGCTGGCGCGAATCGGTCACGCCATGGACCAGATCGGTGCGGACCGGGTCGTCCTCGACTCGGTGGGTGCGGTGTTTGCCCAGCACTCCGACGCCAACGTCGTGCGCCTCGAGCTGCGGCATCTGCTGCTGGAGCTGCGGCGCATGGGCGTCACGGTGGTCATGACCGCCGAACAGTCTCTCGACGGGACCTCGAACGCACGCTTCGGCATCGAGGACTTCCTGGCCGACAACGTCGTCGTCCTGCGCAACTCGCTCGAGGACGAGAAGCGCCGCCGCACCATCGAGGTGCTGAAGATGCGCGGCGCGATGCACCGCAAGGGCGAGTATCCGTTCACGGTCCTGCCCGGTCAGGGCATGGTGGTCATCCCGCTGTCCGTCGTCGCCCTGACGCAGCGCTCCACCGACACGCGGCTGCGCAGTGGCAACGTCGCCCTCGACCACATGACCGACGGTGGCTTCTTCCGTGACTCGGTCGTGCTGGCGTCGGGTGCGACCGGCACCGGGAAGACCCTGATGGTCACCGAGTTCATGGCGCAAGGGTGCGAGGAGGGCGAGCGTTGCCTGCTGCTCGCTTTCGAAGAAAGCCGCGACCAGATCTTCCGCAACGCCCGCGGCTGGGGGCGTGACTTCGAGAAGTACGAGAAGCAAGGCGTGCTGAAGCTGATCGCGACCTATCCGGAGATCGCCTCGCTCGAGGACCACCTGGTCGAGATCAAGAACGCGATCGAGGAGTTCCAACCACAGCGGATCGCCATCGACTCGCTGTCGGCACTCGAGCGCATCGGCACCATCAAGGGTTTCCGTGAGTTCATCATCGGGTTGACGTCGTTCGTCAAAGCCGAACAGGTTGCCGCGCTGTTCACCGCGACGACGACTGCGTTGCTGGGTGGCAGCTCGATCACCGAAGGCCACATCTCGACGCTGACGGACGCGATCGTGCTGCTGCGCTACCTCGAGATGGACGGCGAGGTCCGTCGCGGAATCGCCGTCCTCAAGATGCGCGGTTCGACGCACGACCGGTCAATCCGCGAGTTCCGCATCGACGGCAGTGGCATGCACATCGGCGAGCCGTTCCGCGGCGTCAGCGGAATCCTGAGCGGCAACGCCGTGATCGGGACGAGCCTGGTCTAGCCGTGCGCGGCTAGACGCCCGCGGCGTCGATGATGAAGTCGGTGGCGAACCCGGCGATGATGCCGAGGAAGATGCCCCAATAGAGCATCTCCTTGTGCCCGGCTCGCAGGGCCACGCCGATCAGCTGCACGACCACGTAGAGGATCGAGCCGGCCGCGAGTGAGAGGAACAGCACCGACACGGCGTCCGACGTGAACGAGTTGCCGACGATCGTGCCGAGGAATGTCGGGCCGCCGCCGATGAGGCCGAGCATGGCCAGGAAGCCCCAGCTGGGTCGCTGCTCTTCCGCGGCCATGGGGGCGACGATGCCGAAGCCCTCCGTCGCGTTGTGCAGACCGAAGCCGATCACCAGCAGCAGTGCGAGCGACGTCTCGCCGGAAGCTGCCGACTGTCCGATGGCGAGACCCTCGGCGAAGTTGTGCAGACCGATGCCGACCGCGATGAGCAGGGCCAGGCGGGCCGCCGGCGAGTGATAGATGCGGGTGGGCGCGAACTCCTGCACCGCCGCCGCGCCCGGACCGATGCTGCTGCCGCCGACCGAACGGCGGCGAGGGAGCAGGCGGTCGTAGTAGACGAGGCTCAGCAGGCCGACGCCGAGCCCGACGGCGAGGAGCGTGGAGTGGCCGATGAACGGCCCCCATGACGCGCCGTCCTCGTGGGCGGCCTCGAGTCGCGCCTCGACCGGCTCGACGGCGCCGCTGAGGACGTCCCAGAGCAGGAAGGTCAGGATGCCGATGGCGAGCGCGTTGAGCAGGGTTCGCACGGACGGGGACATGCCGCGCATTCGACCGAGCGGCAGCCCGATGAAGATCGTGAAGCCGGCTACCGCGCCGAGTGCCAAGATCCCGCCAGTGCTCACGTGCCTGCCTCCACCTCGTGCCTGGTCAGTCGCTTAGGTGCACCTTACCTGACCGGCCGGAGGCTCCGCTAGGGGGGTTTGGGCCTTTCGTAGACATCCTCGTCACCCTCGTGCCCGACGTGCGCGAAGCCCAGCCGCCGCAGCAGGCTCACCGACGGGGTGTTGGCCGGGTCGACGTGCGCGAAGACGCGTCGTACGCCGTCCTGCCCGAGCAGCCAGTCCACGAGGGCCGCGACCGCGCGGGTCCCGATCCCGCGGCCGCGGCTCGGCGCGGCCAGCCCGTAGCCGATCTCGACGCCACCGGGCGCATCGAGCGGGCCCTTGGTGCCCAGCTCGCCGACGATGACGCCGTCCACGGCGATGAGCCACGTCATGCCGCGCGCGGCGCGGAACGACAGCGCCGCCACCGTGTCGTCCCGCGGCCAACCCGGCCCCGCGACATAGGGGCCGAGATCGCCGGACAAGACCGCGTCGACGCGACCGGGGGGCACCGGCACGAGCACCAGACCGTCGCCCTGGATGTCCTCAGTCATCCGGCGGGTCGACGAGCGCAGCCGCGATCCCGGGAGCGGTCAGGGCCACCTGCCACGGCCGCGCGCCGCCCGCGGCGAGCGCCGCGCTGACCCCTTCGACCGTCGCCTCGGGCGGTGTCCAGGTCACGCGTCGCAGCAGGTCGGGGGAGAGCAGGTTCTCCACAGGTACGCCGTGCTCGGTCGAGACCGCGGCCACGGCGGCCCGCGTCCGCACCAGCCGTTCCGCCGCCACCGGATCGCGGTCGGGCCACCGGCTTGCCGGTGGCGGCCCGTCGCCGGGAGCGGCCGGCTTGGGCAACCCCGCGTCGGGCAACGTGAGCGCCGCCTCGATCGCCGGCCACATCGTGGGCACCAGCCGCCGCGTCGCCTTGCCGCCCCAGCCCGGCAACCGGCCGAGCGCATCGGCGCTGCTCGGCCCTCCGTTGGCCGCCGCGATGATCGCGCTGTCGGGCAGCAGCCGGCCTGGCGCGATGTCCCGCTTCTGCGCGATCTCGTCGCGCGCCTCCCACAACGCGCGGACGACCGCCAGCTGCCGTCGGCCCCGGACGCGGTGGATCCCACTGGTACGACGCCACGGGTCCGCCCGCGGCGGCGCCGGTGGCGCTGCCAGGATCGCCTCGAACTCCTCGTGAACCCAGCCGAGCTTGCCCTGCCGCTCGAGCTCGCCCTCCAACGCGTCCCGCAGGTCGACCAGGATCTCGACATCCAACGCCGCGTAGGCCAACCACGGCGTCGGCAACGGCCGCCGCGACCAGTCGACTGCCGAGTGCTCCTTGGCCAGCTGATGGCCCAGCACGATCTCGCTCATGGTCGCGAGCCCCACCCGCTCATAACCCGCGATCCGCGCCGCCAACTCCGTGTCGAACAACCGCTTCGGCCTCATACCAACACCCGCCAGACACGGCAGGTCCTGGTTGGCGGCGTGCAGCACCCACTCCGCATCCGCGATGGCATCCGACAACGCACTGAGGTCCGGGCACGCCACAGGATCGATCAGCGCCGTCCCGGCCCCACCCCTACGCAGCTGCACGAGATAAGCCCGCTGGCTGTACCGATAACCACTCGCCCGCTCCGCATCGACGGCAACGGGCCCCTCGCCGCCCCCGAACCGCTCGACGACCTGAGCCAACGAGGATGCGTCCTCGATAACCGGCGGGATGCCACCGCGTGGCTCCAGCAGTGGCAGCGCAGCAGGACGAACCTCACCATCCTGCTCACCCGTCACAAGTTCACAGCCTAAAGAACCCACCCCGAATAAGCCGGGAATGAGCACAGGGCGGGGCGAAGGTGCGCGAAGCGCACCGAGCGCGAAGCGGCATTGGAGAGTCCGCGCAGCGAGCGGAGCGAGCGAGCAGATCTCGACACAGCCGCGGAGCGCCGGGGCGCTTCGCGCACATTGGTAGAGGTCTAGCGAATGACCCCTGCACGCATAGCCATCGCCACCATTTCCGCCCGGTCACCCGTGCCGAGCTTGCGGGCGATACGCGCGAGGTGGCTCTTGACCGTCAGGGCCGACAGACCGAGGGTCTCGCCGATCTCCTTGTTGCTGCGACCGTCGGCGACGAGGCGCAGGACCTCGACCTCACGGCCGGAGAGCTCGGAGACGCCGTCCTGCTGCGGTCCACCGCGAAGCCCGGCGGCCAGCAAAGACGCGACCGACGGGTCCGCGTAGACACCGCCGTCGAGGACGCGGCGTACACCGTCGGCCACGACGAGCGGGGAAGCGGACTTGAGCAGGTAGCCCTGGGCGCCGGCCACGAAGGCGGCGCGAACGCTGTAGGGGTCGTCGGCGGCGGACAGGACGACGAGGCGGGGCCAGCCGTTGGCGCGGAGGTCCGCGAGCAGGTCGAGGTCCTGCGCCTCGTCGCCGACGGTCGCAGCAACAAGGAGATC
>JADMIO011430607.1_pt1 | contig 16210 bp, 12 predicted proteins | sample 8958161 | NCBI WGS metagenome assembly JADMIO01 (sample SAMN16585339, study PRJNA669376) | soil metagenome | isolation source: Crop rotation soil | place: USA: Cullars Rotation, Alabama | collected 2011
GGCGGCAACGGCGCCGAGGCGGTGTCGGTGGCCGCCGAGTTCATTCGCCTGGCGCCGAACCACCCGCAGGTCAACACCGCGCACGAACTGATCGGGCGTGCCTACTTCCTGGACGGCCGTCTGGACCTGGCGGCTGAGAAGTTCGACCTGCTGACGCGAGCGACGCCGAGCGACCCCGTGCCGTTTGCCAGCCTCGGCGACATCCGCCTGCGCCAGCGCCGCTTCGACGAAGCCATCGCCCACTATCAGACCGCGCTCAGCCTGCGCCCGAATGATGCCGATCTCTACCGGCAGATGGGGCTGGCATTGAGCGCCTCACGGCGGATGGAGGATGCGGTCGAGGCATTCGGCAGGGCGGTGAGCGTGCGACCCAACGACATCTCGCTCCTCAACTTCCTGGGGCGCACGTTGGGCGCGCTGGGACGTTATCAGGAAGCGGTATTGCCTCTGAGGCGCCTGGTCGAACTGGCGCCCACCGACTCGCAGGCCCGGCAGAATCTGGCCATCGTCGAACGCCTCGCGCAAGCCCAACTTGAGGCCCGGAAGGAGGCGGCCGGACAGTCTCCTTCGAACGTGTTGACAGGTCGGCGGTAGCCGAGCAGAATCTATGTGAAGATCGTTAAGGTCTCGGCCGTTCCATACCAGACGCCGGAAGGGCCGGAGCATTGGCGGTATTTTCTGGAGGAGTGTTTGAATGCGGACCAAGTTTGCTGTTGCCGTCGTGGGCCTGGCGCTTCTGTCGCTGGCCAAGCCAATCGTGGCGCACCACTCGTTCTCGGCGGAGTTCGACGCCAACAAACCCTTCAAGATGTCCGGAACGGTCACGAAGGTCGAGTGGATGAACCCGCATACGTTCTTCTACATCGACGTGACCGACGAGAAGACGAAGAAGGTCACGAACTGGGCCATGGAGATGGGCAGCCCCAACGGTTTGATGCGCGCGGGCTGGAGTCGAAACACCATGAAGATCGGCGACACCGTGATGGTGGAGGGCAGCCTGGCCAAGGACGGCAGCCCGACGGGCAACGCCCGCTCCGTGACGACCGCCGACGGCAAGCGTCTCTTCGCGGCGTCGAGCCAGGGCACCAATCCGTAGTCCGCACCCGCGGTTCGTTCGAGCACGCGCCCCTCCTGCGATCTCAGTTTGCTTCCTGGTGAACCGGCCTCGAGCCGGTTCATACTGTGGCCCGGTATCCCCGGGCCACACTTGTCTGTCCTCATTTCTGCCAGGAGTCCACTTGTGACGCACCTCCTGCGTACCGCGCTCCTCGGATCGACGGCGATTGCCGTCTTCGTAACGTCGTTGTGGCTGGCCGACCAGCCCGCCAACGCGCAGTTGGGCGCCATTCCGCCGGCGGCCGGCGCCGCCGCGCCCCGCGGGCCTGTCGACCCGACGCCGCGGCTGGCCGACGGCACGGTGAACCTGGGCCGCGTGCCTGGGGAAAAGGGCACATGGCGCGTGCCCTATATCCAGAACATGGCGATGCGCGTGGTCGGGCCCGACGGTCAGTTGCTGCCCGACATCGCGCGGGCGCAGCAGGCCGCGCGCGCCGGCGGCGCCGGCCGTGCCGGCGGCGGCGCAGGGACCGGCCGCGGCGGGTCGAAGTCGGAGCCGTGGATGCCGTGGATGCCGTGGTCGGCCGCGCTCTACGACTACACGTCCGCGAACGAATCGAAGTACGACCCCGAGGGCTACTGCCTGCCGCCCGGCGGGCCACGCATGATGGCCACGCCGTACCAGATGGAGATCATCCAGTTACCGGAGCACCAGCGCATCGTGATGATCTTCGAGGGCGCCACGCACATCTGGCGCGAGATCTACATGGACGGCCGCAAGTTCCCCGACGGCGAGGCGATGAATCCCACCTATCTCGGCTACTCGATCGGGCGATGGGAAGGCGACACGTTGGTGGTCGAGAACAAAGGTTTCAACGAGAACAGCTGGTTCGACTACTACGGGCATCCGCATACCGACCTGATGTCGGTGGTGGAGCGCTGGACGCGGCCCAACAAGCAGACGCTGCACTACCAGGCGACGGTGACCGATCCAGGCGCCTACGTGCGGCCGTTCACGGTGGCCTGGGACGTTCCGTTCGACGTCACGGCCGAGATGCCCGAGTACATCTGCCAGGAGAACAACCGCTACCTCAATCGGCTCACCGACGACTTCGGGCAACCGATCTTCGGGCCGCGTCCGCAGCCGGGACGGCGGCCGGGCCGGGGGACGAAGTGAGAACGTCGCGTCGCGCGTGGTTGCTGGCCGCCGGGTGCGCCGTGCTCGCGCCTGTGGGGGCGCTGGCCCAGTTCGGCCACCCCATGAAGGGGCAGTGGAGCGGCACCAGGACGGTGGCCGGACAAGAAGGCCGCGTGCTGCTGAACCTGGAATGGGACGGCAAGGCCATGACCGGCGTGATCAATCCCGGCCCGAACGCCGCCACCGTGAAGTCCGTCACGTTCGATTACAGCAAGCCGTCGGCCTGGGGCGTGAAGATCACGGCCGAAGGAAAGGACGAGAGCGGGCAGCTCGCCGCCATCACCATCGACGGCACACTCGAGAACCTCGGCGCCTACGTCCGCCACTTCCACGGGACGTGGACGCAGGGCGGCCGGAAGGGCGAGTTCTCGGTGACGCGGAATTAACGTCGGGCTCCCGGAGCCCGGAGCCCAGAGCAGACCCCGGAGCCCGGAGCCCATTCTGCGCGGGGCAGTAAGATAACCCGCGCCCATGATCATCGACTGCCACGGTCACTTCACGACCGCGCCGAAGGAGCTGCAGGCGTTCCGCGACGAGCAGATCGCCGCGCTCGAGCACCCCGCGCAGCCACGTCCCACTCGTGCGCTCGCCATCTCAGACGACCAGTTGCGCGAGGCGGTGCAGCCGCAGTTGAAGTTTCAGAACGACCGCGGCACCGACGTCACGATCTTCTCGCCCCGCGCTTCGGCGATGGCGCACCATATCGGCGACCTCACCACCAGCACGCAGTGGAGCGAGCACTGCAACGATCTGATCCACCGGGTGTGCGAGTTGTTCCCGGGCAACTTTGTGGGCGTCTGCCAGTTGCCGCAGACGCCCGGGGTCACGCCGGACACGTGCATCGCCGAGCTGCGGCGTTGCGTGACCGAGCTGGGCTTCGTGGGTTGCAACCTCAACCCCGACCCCTCGGGCGGTCACTGGAACGCGCCGCCGCTGACGGACAAGCACTGGTATCCGTTCTACGAGGCGATGGTCGACCTGGACGTGCCGGCGATGGTGCACGTCAGCGCGTCGTGCAACCCGAACTTCCACGCCACGGGCGCGCACTACATGAACGCCGACACCACGGCCTTCATGCAGTTCCTCACGGCGGATCTCTTCAAGGACTTCCCGGCGCTGCGGATGATCATCCCGCACGGCGGCGGCGCGGTGCCCTACCACTGGGGCCGCTACCGGGGCCTGGCCCAGGACATGAAACGACCGCTCCTCACCGACCTGATTCGGAACAACGTGTTCTTCGATACGTGCGTCTACCATCAGCCCGGCATCGACCTGCTGACGAAGGTGGTGCCGGCGGACAACATCCTGTTCGGGTCCGAGATGGTGGGCGCGGTGCGCGGGATCGATCCCGAAACCGGCCACTACTACGACGACACCAAGCGGTACGTGGACGCTGCCGCGCTGGGCGCCGCCGACAAGACCAAGATCTTCGAAGGCAACGCGCGAAAGGTCTATCCAAGGATCAACGCGCGGTTGAAGTGAAGACAGGCTCCGGGCTCCGGGCTCCGGGCTCCGGGCTCCGGGCTCCGGGCTCCGGTAAGAGGGCTAGGACCGTATGAAGCCAACCATCGTTCGCAACATCCACCGCGCCGAAGCCACCGTCATCACCCTGCTCGGCGAACGCGGCGTGGCGACGGTGCACGAGGCGCAGGGCCGGACCGGACTGCTGCACCCATACATGCGCCCCATCTACCCCACGGCCCGCATGGCAGGCAGTGCCGTGACCATCAGCTGCCAGGCCGGCGACAACCTGATGATTCACGCGGCCATCGAGCAGTGTCGCGAAGGCGACGTGCTGGTTGTGACGACGACCTCCGAGTCGACCGACGGGATGTTCGGCGACCTGTTGGCCGTGTCGGCCCGCGCGCACGGCGTGGTGGGCTTGCTGATCGACGCCGGCATCCGCGACGTGGCCGACCTCTCGGCCATGGAGTTCCCCGTGTGGGCCAAGGCGATTCACGCGCAGGGCACCGTGAAGGCTACGCCCGGCTCGGTGAACGTCCCGGTGGTGTGCGCCGGAGTGGCGATTGCTCCGGGCGACGTGATTGTGGCCGACGTGGACGGGGTGGTGGTGGTGCGGCGGCCCGATGCGGCGCAGGTGGCCAAGGCCGCCGACGCGCGGATCGCCAAGGAAGAGCAGTCGCGTGAGCGGCTGCGGAAGGGCGAACTAGGGCTGGACTTCTATGGTCTGCGCGCCAAACTAGCCGAGCTGGGCGTCGAGTACGTGGACGGGCCACTGTAGTGACTGTAGTGTCCATAGTCTGCGGTCTATGGCCCAAGGCCTGCCCCTTCCGGAGCCTGGAGCCCGGGGCCCGGAGCCGTCCCGCCCTATAATCGTCCCTCGAAGTCTTCCCATCAAAGGAGCACTCATGCGCATGCGAACTCTGGCCGGACTGGCCCTGGCGGCTACCTCGGCGCTCGTCGTCGGCTGTGGCGGTGGACCTGCCAAGAACGCCGAATCCACTGCGGCAGAGGCATCACACGAGGGCCATACGGGTGGCCGCGTGTTCTTCGCGAGCCCGAAAGACGGCGCGACCGTGAAGAGCCCGGTCGCCATCGAGTTCGGCAGCGATATGTTCACGATTGCGGCCGTGCCGCCCGGCGAGGTGACCTCGGTGCGCGCCGGCACCGGCCACTACCACCTGGGCACCGACACCGACTGCCTGCCGGCAGGTGCCGTCATCCCGAAGGCCAATCCCTGGGTTCACTTCGGGGACGGCAAGAACGCTATCGAGATGCAGTTGACCCCCGGTCCTCACAAGTTGTCGGTGCAGGCCGGCGACGACAAGCATCAGACGATGACCGGTCTGTGCGAGACGATCAACATCACGGTCACTGAGTAGGGCGCTCCGGGCTCCAGGCACGGCTTCGGGTCCGAAGTCGTAGCCTCTGCACTGACGGCTGGTTGTCCTGGCGGGCGACCGGCCGTTTGTCTTTTGCGACGCGCCAGCCTCTCCGGAGCCCGCAGCCCGGACCCCCTCCGACCCACCAAACCTCCGCCATTTCGTTCGGGCCTGCGCTCCTGTCTTGCGCCCTACCCCAAATGGGGGGCACTATTGGTCCGTCGTTGAGGGGTTGGAACTTAGCCTTGGAGGAAAAATGCGCCAATTCGCAAGAACCTGGGCCGTGTTCGCGGGCCTGCTGATCGCGCCAGCTGCCGTGTTCGCCCAGGCCTCGATTACGGGCGTCGTCAAGGACACATCCGGGGCCGTGTTGCCAGGAGTCACAGTCGAGGCATCCAGTCCCCAAATCATCGAGAAGGTCCGAACCGCCGTCACCGACGGATCCGGACAGTACCGCATCACCGAGCTCCGTCCGGGAGGCTATACGGTCACGTTCACGTTGGCTGGGTTCAACACCGTCAAGCGTGACGGCATCACGTTGTCCGGTGCCTTCACGGCGTCGGTCGATGCCGAGATGCGGGTCGGCGCGCTCGAAGAGACGATCACCGTCACCGGCGAAGCCCCGATTGTAGACGTCCAGAGCACCACACGGCAGCGCGTCGTCGATGCGGACGACATCACCCGGTTTCCGACCGGACGCAACATGTTCGAGCTGGGCATCCTGATCCCAGGAGTGTCGATGGTCTCGCAAGGAGGGTCGCTGGCCAACCACAACGTCGGTGGCGCGGTGGGACCGGAAACACGCGCCCTCGGCGCCCACGGCGGCCGTACCGAGGATCAGCGCTTCATGATGAACGGCGTCTCGCTGAGCTCCATGATTGGCGGCGGCTGGGGCGGCGGCGCCATCCCGAACGCGACCGGTCTGCAGGAAATGGTCTTCGACACGGCGTCGGTATCGGCCGAGCTGCCGACCGGTGGCGTGCGCATCAACTTCATCGCCCGTGAAGGCGGCAACCAGTACCACGGCACCCTCTTCGGCAGCTTCGCGAACGACTCCTTCCAGGGGAACAACATCGGGCCCGACCTGCTGGCCCAGAATCCGGCGCTCGTCAACCCGGGCTACATCGACAAGAACTGGGACTTCAACCCGGGCTTCGGCGGCCCGCTCAAGCGCGACAAGGTGTGGTTCTATTTCAGCGGCCGCCACCAGGGCGCCAACCTGTTCGCCCCCGGAATGTTCTACAACGCGAACGCGAACAACCCCGCTCGTTGGGACTACGTCGCCGACAGGAGCCGGCCGGCCTCGATCGAGAAGACGTGGTTGGACGCGCAAACGCGCCTGTCGTGGCAAGTGTCGCCGAAGAACAAGCTCGGCGCCACCTACACGCAGCAGAGCTTCTGCGCCTGCCACGACGCCATCACCGCCACGGTGGCGCCGGAGGCGGCCAACGATCGCCGGTTCCCGATGCAGCGCGTCATCCTGGCGGACTGGACGTCTCCGGTGACGAACAAGTTGCTGATCGAAGCCAGCGGTATCCATCGCGTCGAACGCTGGGGCAACATGCACCTGCAGACCAAGGGCCTCGATCTCGACCCGCAGATGATCGGGGTGGTCGAGCAGGGCGGCGCCATTCCCGGCCTGCGATACCGGGGCGCGGTCGAGTCCACGGCCAGGACCGGCGGCACCTACAACAACTCGTGGAACGAGAACTTCCACTGGCGCTTCCACGTGTCCTACATCACGGGGTCCCACGCCCTGAAGGTCGGAACGAACGACGCCTACGCCTACCACGAGAACACCACCTACGTGCCGAATCCGCTGTCGTACCGCTTCAACAACGGCGTACCCAACGAGATCGTGCTGCGCGCGCTGCCCAATACGGTGAAAAACAACATTGACCATGACTTCGGGCTCTTCGCGCAGGACAAGTGGACCATCAACCGGCTGACGCTATCGGGCGGCATCCGCTACGACCATCACGCCAATCACTTCCCCGAACAGACGCTGGGGCCGACCTTCGCGACGCCGACACGGAACCTCACGTTCCCCTCACAGGACAACCTGAACTGGCAGGACATCACGCCAAAGAGTCAGGCGGCCTTCGACGTGTTCGGCAATGGCAAGACGGCGCTCAAGGTCAGCCTGAACAAGTACCTGGCAGGTCTGGGCACGACCAACGCGAATGCGGGCTACCCCGTATCGATCGGCAACAACCCGATCAACGTCCTCAATACGGTGGCGCGGAGGAATTGGACCGACGGCAACGGCAACTACGTGGCCGATTGCAATCTACTCAGCCGGTTGGAGCAGAACAACCTGGCGTCGGGAGGTGACTTCTGCTCGGCGTTCGACGACTCGACGTTCGGACAGCCGACGCCGAACACGCGTTTCGATCCGGCTCTCATGACCGGCTGGGGCAAGCGCGCCTTCAACTGGGAGTTCTCGGCCGGCGTGCAGCACGAGATCCTGCCGCGAATGTCTCTCGACGTCAGTTACTTCCGCCGCTGGTACGGCAACTTTCTCATCCAGGACAATCTGGCCGTTGCCGCCAACGAATACAGTCAGTTCAGCGTCGTCGCGCCGGCTGATCCACGCTTGCCGGACGGCGGCGGCTACACGGTGCCCGGCTTCATCAATCTGAACCCCTCGGCGTTCGGCCGCGCCGCCAACAATCTATGGACGCTCGCCGACAACTACGGCAAGCAGATCGAGCACTGGAACGGCGTCGACATCGGCGTCAACGGACGCCTCACCAACGGCATCCTCTTCCAGGGCGGCATCAACATCGGCCGTACCTCCACCGACAACTGCGACATCCTGGACGACGTGCCCGAGGGGGCGACGGTCTCGACCGCTGGTGCCGTGGCGCCGTCTCTGACGAACTTTCCGTACTGTCACGTCGACACCAACTGGCTGACGTCGATGAAGGGTGCGGCGTCCTACGCCGTACCGAAGGTCGACGTGTCGATTTCGGCGACCTATCAGAACATTCCGGGTCCCGAGCTGGCCGCTAACTACGCGGCGCCGAATTCGGCGATCCAGCCGTCGCTGGGCCGGCCGCTCTCCGGCGGCGCTCAGAATGCCACCGTGAACCTGGTCGCGCCCGGCACCGAATTCGGCTCCTGGCTCAACCAGGTGGACCTGCGCGTCGCCAAGATCCTCCGCTTCGGGTCGACGCGCGCGACGCTCAACTTCGACCTCTACAACCTGCTCAATGCCAACACGATCCTGACCTACAACAACACCTTCGGGGTGGCGCAGACGGGCGCGGTGACGTGGCTGCAGCCGACCCAGATCCTGCAGGCGCGGTTCTTCAAGATCAGCGCCCAGTTCGATTTCTGAGGGGATGGCTGTTCACGGGCTGAAAGCACACGGCTAAAGGCCAGACACGGGCGGGTTTGGGACACCGGATCCGCCCGGTCGCTCGTCGGCGCGCGATCGGCGGCGCGATGGCGACCCCTGGAACCCGAACGGTTGCAGAAGCAAACACTGGCGCTACGATTCGCTGCATGCGCCGGGTCGTTGCCAGTTTCTTCGTGCTCTCGTTTGTCGCCGCCTGCACGTCTTCGACAGCCCCCGGCGGACCGCCGCGGGACTGGTTCGTGGACGGGACCGCCGCCGCGGGTCTCGACTTCGTCCACGTGAACGGCATGTCCGGCGCCTACTACATGGCCGAGATCATGGCCCCTGGCGTCGCCCTCTTCGACTACGACAACGACGGGGATCTCGACGTCTACCTCGTGCAGGGTCAGCCCCTCGACCCGTCCGCCCCGGGCGAGCGGCCTCGTGGGTCCGGGCTCTCCGACCGTCTCTTCCGCAACGACCTCGACCAGAGGCCTGACGGCTCGCGCCGACCTCACTTCACGGACGTCACGCGAGAAAGCCGTATCGAGGTGCACGGCTATGGCATGGGCGTCGCGGCCGGAGACTTCGACAACGACGGCTGGGTGGACCTGTACCTGACCAAGTTCGACGCACCCAATCAGCTGCTCCGCAACAACGGCAACAGCACGTTCACGGACGTGTCCAAGGCCAGCGGAACGGACCAGCGCTCATGGAGCGTGTCGGCGTCGTTTGTCGACATCGATCGTGACGGGTGGCTCGACCTCTACGTGACCAACTATCTCCGCTACAGCCTGACGTCCAACCCGCGGTGCTACAACGCCGCCGCCGTGGTCGGCTACTGCACACCCCGCAGCTTCGATGGTGTTGCGGACCGCCTCTACCGCAATCAAGGCGACGGCACGTTCTCCGACGTGAGCGTGTCGTCGGGGGTGGCGGCCGAGCAGCGCCCCGGCCTGGGCGTGACCGCTGCCGACTTCAATCGAGATGGATGGGTTGACATCTACGTGGCCAACGACGGCCGCGAGAACCTGCTGTGGCTGAACCGCGGCGATGGCACCTTCGCGGACGGTGCGCTGCTCGCCGGCGTCGCCTTGCCCGTGACCGCCAGAGCCGAGGCCAGCATGGGCGTGGACGCGGCCGATGGCGACGGCGACGGCGACGACGATCTGGTCGTCACCGAGCTCGGCGGCGAGGGCAGCAACCTGTTCGTGAACGACGGGTCCGGCGTGTTCGAAGACAGGAGCGCGCCGTCGGGCGTGGGTCCCGCCAGCCTGGCCCTCACAGGTTTCGGTGCGGCGTGGGTCGACGTCGACGGGGACGGTCTTCTCGACGTGCTGTCGGTCAACGGAGCGGTCCAGGTGATCGAGAGCCTGCGACAGGCCGGCGACCCGTTTCCCCTGCGCCAGCACAAGCAGTTGCTTCGCAACCTCGGGGGCGGGCGGTTCGAGGACGTCACCAACCGCGCCGGCTCCGTCTTCGCGGCGTCCGAGGTCGGACGCGGCGCGGCGTTCGGTGACATCGACAACGACGGCGACGTCGACGTGGTGGTGGCCAACAACAACGGTCCGGCCCGGTTGCTGCTCAACGAGCACGCTGCCAGGCACTGGATCGGCCTGAGGCTGGTGGGACGCGGCGGACGCGACATGCTCGGCGCGCGTGTGGAGATGGCACGGCAGTCCTCGCGCTCGCTGTGGCGGCGCGCGCGGGCCGACGGCAGCTACGCGTCGGCAAACGATCCGCGGGTGGTCGCGGGGCTGGGGGACTCGGCGGAGGCCCCCGTGGTTCGCGTGACCTGGCCCGACGGCGCGACCGAAACCTGGAACGGCTTGCCAATCGACCGCTACTCGACACTTCGGCAAGGGAGTGGACATTGAAGGTGGCGGGTCCGATCGCCTGCGGACGCGCGCTGCTCGTCGCGCTCGCCGTGTGCGCGGCGAGCTGTGGCCCCGGCCGGACCGCGCCCGCGCCCGTCCAGTTCGCGGTGCGCCCTGTCACCCTGCCCGACCTGTCGAACGCCGCCGGGTCCGTGCAGGCGCGAATCCGCGAGGGTGACGCCGCCGTCCGGGCGATCGCCGGCCGGCCCGAGACAGCGCCCGGTACGCTGGCGGCGGCCTACGGCGACCTGGGCAGACTGCTCCTGGCGGCGGAGTACCTCGACCCCGCCGAAGCCTGTTTTGCCAATGCCGCGGGCCTGGCACCCACGGACATGCGCTGGCCGTATTTCCTCGGCCACGTCGCCCGGTTCAAGAACGACTTGACGAAGGCCGAGGGCCACTTCGCGCGGGCGGCCGAACTGGCCCCGAACGACGTTGCGTCGCTGGTCAGGCTGGCCGAGGTGCGGCTGGCGCAGGGCCGTCACGACGCGGCCGAGCCGCTGCTGGTCCGGGTGCGGGCCATCGACGGGCACAACGCGGCGGTCCTCTTCGGTCTTGGCCGCATTGCCCTCGCCAAGCCCGACTTCGCGCAAGCCGTGACCCTGTTCGAAGCAGCCCTCGCCGCGGCTCCCGGCGCGACGGCCGTCCATTATCCGCTCGCGCTCGCCTACCGTGGCCTGGGCAATCCGGCCAAGGCCGATGAGCACCTGCGGTTGCGCGGCGAGGTCCAGCCGACGCCGGCGGACCCCTTGCTCGAGGCGGTGGGCGGCCTGCTCGATACGGCGTCGGCCCACGAGATCCGCGCCTCCGAAGCGCTCGACGAGCGCCGATGGGCCGATGCCGCGGCGCATCTCCGCAAGGCCATCGAACTGGCGCCGGACAACGCCGTCACGAGGCTGAATCTGGGGACGGCCCTTTACATGACCGGCGATATCACCGCGGCGCGGACGGAATTGCGGGCTGCCGTCCGTCTATCGCCGGGGCTGGCGCGAGCCCACTACGTCCTCGGCCTGCTTGCGGCGGCGCAGGGACAGGACGCCGAGGCGGTTGCCGCGCTCAGGCACGCGGTCGACGCCGACCCGGCCTACGCGGAAGCGCACCTCGCCCTGGCCGACGCGCTGCGCCGTACGGGCCGCGTGGCGGAGTCGCTGCCCCAGTACACCGCCGCCATGACCGCGGCTCCGCTGGCGTCGCAGGCGCGCTTTGGATATGCCATCGGCCTGGTGCGGCTGCGGCGCTGGGCCGAGGCCCGCGACCGTCTGGCCGAGGATGCGAAGTCCTTTCCGGACCAGCCCGGGTTCGATCACGCGCTGGCGCGGCTGCTCGCGGCGGCGCCGGACGACAGCGTCCGCGACGGAGGCCGGGCCCTGGCCATCATGCGGGCGCTCACCCGGGACCAACCGAGCGTGGGCACCGCCGAAACGATGGCCATGGCGTTGGCCGAGCTTGGACGATTCGACGAGGCCGCGCAATGGCAGCACAACGCCATTGGCATCGCGTCCCAGTCCGGTCGGACCGGCGTGGCCGGAAGGCTCGCCGTCAACCTCAGGCTGTATGAGGCGCGGCGCCCGTGCCGGGTGCCGTGGGCGGACGACGATCCCATCCACCATCCGGCCGCGGAATAGGCCTCGAGCCCACGGGCCGGTCGAGGTCGCCGTGCTATCCTTCGGCTCTTGTTCGTAGACCTTCGAGCGTGCGCCGTGGCAGTTCTCGCCACCGCGCTCGTCGTGATGGCGTCGAGCGCCCTCGCGCAGACCGCCGCCCAGCTGTTCGACGGCACCCAGTTGTCGAGCGTGCACCTCCGTCTCAGCGAGCGCGATTGGGACCGCATGCGTCGCGAGGACGACGACACCTATTACGCGGCGGACCTGACCTGGAATGGCGTGACGGTCCGCAACGTCGGTATCCGCCACCGTGGGCTGGGCTCGCGCACGACCAGCAAGCCCGGAATGCTGGTCGACGTCAATCACTACGTCGCCGGCCAGCAGTTCCTCGGGATGACCGGCCTCATCCTCGACAACGTCTACTCGGATCCGTCGATGGTGCGCGAGGCGGTGGCGATGCAAGTGTACGCGGGCATGGGCATGGTGGCGCCGCGCGAGGTCCACGTCCGCCTGTTCGTCAACGACGCGTTCGCCGGGGTCTACGTCGCCGTCGAGCGCATCGATCGGCTGTTCATCGAGCGCCTGTTCGGGTCTGACGAGGCCAACCAGGAATCCGGCGGCCACCTGCTCGAGTACCGCTGGATCGACGAGTGGGGATTCGAGGACCTCGGCAACGCCCTGCTGCCGTATGCCGAGCGCTTCCAGCCGCACATGCGGGAAACCGATGCCGCCGCGAACGTCTACGGACCGGTGCGGACGCTGGTACAGGAGCTCAACACCGTGACCACGGACCAACTCCTGCAAACCGTGGGGACGCGGCTCGATCTGGCCCAGGTGGCGCGGTTCGCCGGCATCCAGACCTGCGTCGCAGAGTCCGACGGACTCGCCGGCTTCGACGGCGTTGCCAACTTCTACCTGTATCGTTTCCGCGACGGGCGGCCCGCGGTGCTGCTGCCGTGGGACACCGACCACGCGTTCTCGGACGCCACCGTCCCGGTCGGCTTCCGCATGAACACGACAGTGCTCACACGCCGCATCCTGGAGCATCCTCTGCTGCGGGACGCGTATCTCCTGGCGGTGCAGCAGTGCGCGCAGCTGCTGGCGCAGCCGGCCGCCACCGATGCCCGGGGATGGCTCGAACGGGAGTTCGCGCGGCTCTTTGCCACCCTCGGGCCGTCGGTCGCCGCAGATCGTTTCCCGCAGTTCGACTACGACGAGTTCGTGCAGGAACAGGCGATCCTGCTGGATCTGGCGCGCACCCGCCCGGCCTATCTGCTCTGTCAGATTGCCAACGGCGCCGCCAGCGCGGCCTGTCCTGTCCCAGGACGCTGAGTCCTGAGCGCCGGCCGTAGCGAAATCCGCCGGCCACGACGAACACGAGCCGTCAACGCCCGGCGTGAGGCGGAGCCATACCGGATATACTCCGCCTGGTGGGCGCTCCCGGAACACAGCGCGCTCGCGTCGTCGGCTTTCTCCTGGCGGGTATGCTCGGAGTATCCCTGGCGCAGAGCGTCTACAACATCCCCATCCAGGTCTCCGACAGCGTCGAGGTCATCATCGAGTCCCGGCGTCCCGTTTCCGCCTGGGCCCTGATGACCGAGATGTCACGATCATCGGCCACCACACTTCGACCGGTCCGCTATCTGCAGGCCCGCTGGCTCGGCGAGCTGGCCGATGCCGCCGGGGTCTCGAACCACGTGGTCTTTCGCGGCGTTCACGCGGCGCTGGCGCTGGCGATCGTCGGCCTCTTCGCCTGGGTCGCGCGCGTACGAAACCTGACCGACGTCGCGGCGCTGGGTGTCGCGCTGACCGTCCTGGTTGGTCACCACACCTTCGGCGCGATGATGCGCGAGTCGTATCCCGTCAATCACTACGCCGAGATCGCGTGCGGGGCGCTGCTCGTTCTCGGCATCGCGCAACGGCGGCCGCGGCTGGCAGGACAGGTGACGGCAGTCGTCATCCTGGTCGCGGGTCTGCTGCTGATCGAGTCCGCAGTGCTGCTGTGGGTGATTCTCGTCGGCTGTGTCGTGTTGCGCTTTCCGGGCCTGAGCCGCCGCACGGCGGTGGTCGCCACCGTCGTGCTGGCCCTCTACCTGGTCGCACGTCCGCTGCTCGGCATCAGATCGCCCGGGCTGGGTGGCCACGGCAGCGGTTGGCTGGCCGCATCGTATTCGGCTGACGAAGTGGTGGCTCGCTTCGGCGCCAACCCGTGGCCGTTCTACGCCTACAACGTCGTGGCCGGCGCGCTCTCGGTGGTGGCGTCGGAGCCGCGGTCTGGCGTCTACCGGGTGTTGGAGGGGATACAAACCGGGAACTGGCCGCCGGTGGTGGCGATTCATCTCGCCTCGTCACTGGTGCTCAGTCTGGTCATCGCCGCCTACGCCGGCGCGGCCTGGCGTAGACCCGAGACGCGGCAGCTGTGGCTCGCGCTGGCAGTGCTGGTCGTGAGCGCGCTGCTCTGTGCGACCTACGTGAAGGACGAGATCGTCAGTACGGCTGGAGTATTCAATGCCTTGGCGGCCTACGTCGCCCTGCGCCTGCTGTTCGAGGGCAGCTCCGAGCGTGGTCGGCGCCCGGCGCTTGCGCTCGTCGGCATTCTGATCGTGGCGCCGTTGTGGGCGTTTCGCGCCGTCGGCACGCATTTCGATCTTCGTCAGACGGCCTTCGTCACCCGCAACGACTGGGTCGACGACCGGCCTGCATGGATCGGGGACTCCCGGGAACGCTATCAGCGCTTCACGGCCCTTCGCGCCGAAGCCATTCAGCATCGGGTGACCAGTCCGTCGTTCCTGCCGCGATGGGAAAGGTATTGGGTTGAATAGGGTCGCCGTCCTGGCGTGTGTTCCGGCGGTCGTCGTGGCGCTCATCGGCGCCTGGGGTGCCGTGGCCAATCCGACCGGGGGTTGGCTGTGGCCGCCGGACGACGTGAACGTCTCCGAAGCCGTGGCCACCCGCAACTATGCCGAAGTGGTCCGCTTGTTGGAGAACGGCGCGGATCCGACGCGTCCCAACCCGGTACGGGGCTCGTTGCTCACCAGCCGGCCGGTGGTCGCCATCCCGGTCGAAGCGGCCGTGATGGCCCGAAACGCCGCGATGCTGGGTCTGTTGATGAGCAGAGGGGCCGTTGTCACTCCAGGAATGGTCGGAAGGCTCAAGTGCCTCAACGCCGAGTATCCCGATCAGGACGTCAAGGCGATGCTCGACCACGTGGCCCCCGGGGACCTGCCACACTGTCCCGTCGAGGATTGACCACACGCGCGCCAACGAACTATGTCGTGGCGCGCGCCGTGCTGACGCCTGACAGCCGCGGGTCGGTCCCGGCAGCCTTCATGGCGTCGCCCCGCGGCCCGTTCGCCGCGTATTGCAGGAACAACTGGCCCCACGGCGTGGTCTCGCACCAGCGGTGAAAGACGCGGCGATCCACGAACGGCCAGCGGTACATGTCGTGATACACCTCGCTGGCGAGGATGAACCCGTGCACCAGCGGCGTGTGGAAGAACAGCCGCTGGAACCGCTTCAGCGGGCCGAACCAGATCAGGTCGCCGCCGCCCAGCCGAACCAGGTTCTTGCCGACGGAGAACCGCCAGTTCTCCGCGGCCGCGTCCTGGTCGCCCACGATCTCGATGTCGCGGGGGTCGCCCACGCCCAGGCCGTCCTCGTGGGCGAGGGCGATGTAGGGAATCGACATCGGATCGAAGCCCATCATCTTCGCCGCCACCGCGTCGATGGCCACCTGGTCGGCCGACGCCAGCATCACGTTCTTGATCACCGGATACATCGTCCGCGGTCCCGGGCCGTTGCCGGCCGTGGTGCCGTCCATGAGCGCGAACAGCCCCGAGTGGATCTCCTTCTGGATCGCCAGCAGGTCGACCAGCGTCTCGTGGATCCACGAGTGGGTGTAGTGGCGCCTGGTGTTCAGCAGCCCGCCGAAGGCGTTCTTCATCGCGCCGGTGGTGGTGGTGTAGATGTGGCACTTCACCGTCGGCAGATGCACGACGTTCTTGCCGTAGAAGAAGTCCGGAACGTGGATGCCCTCAGGGAAGATCTGATCCAACACCCGCATCCGGGCGCGGGGGACGTGGCGGACCCACGTCATGTCCTCGTCCTTGAAGTTGTAGCGGACCGGCACATCGTAGTGCCGGAAGATCGGCAGGTAGTGGTTGAGGTCCTCACCCTTGAACGTGTCGGTGACGACGGTCTTGTTCTGGACGCAGACCTGATCCTCGAACCCCGCTTTCCAGCACAGTGGGATCCGAAGCTTGGAATTCACGTGACTTGAAGTCGCGGCC
>JADMIO011418061.1_pt1 | contig 16207 bp, 16 predicted proteins | sample 8958161 | NCBI WGS metagenome assembly JADMIO01 (sample SAMN16585339, study PRJNA669376) | soil metagenome | isolation source: Crop rotation soil | place: USA: Cullars Rotation, Alabama | collected 2011
TGAGTAGCCAAAGAATCGCAGCGGCCGCGACGCAGTTACGGCTGGATCGAGCATGCGCAGGCTGCCCGCCGCTGCGTTGCGCGGGTTGGCGAATACGGGCTCGCCTGCCCGTGCCCGGGCCTCGTTCATTTCCTCGAAGCGATCGAAAGGAAAGTAGACTTCGCCGCGGATTTCGATGCGGCCTTTAGGCGCCGACTCGTGGAGTCGCAGCGGAACATCTCGCACCGTGCGCAGATTTACGGTGACGTCCTCGCCGACCATTCCATTACCACGCGTTGCGCCCTGGACGAAAACCTGATTCTCGTATGTGAGCGCGACGGCCGTTCCGTCAATCTTGAGCTCGGCGGTGTAACCGGATTTCCTAACGTCATCGCCGGCGATGCGAATCATCCGCTCTTCCCACGCTCTCAGCTCATCGTCGTCGAAAGCATTCCCGAGCGAAAGCATCGCGCGCATGTGCTCGTGTTTCGACCACGCGCTTTGCGGCTCCGCGCCAATTCTGAGAGTGGGGGAATCCGGAGTCAGGCACTCCGGGAAATTGCGCTCCAGCTCCTGCAACTCACGGAATCGCTTGTCGTACTCGGCGTCCGACATCGTCGGACGGTCGAGGACGTAGTACTCGTGCGAAGCATTGGTGAGAATCGCGCGCAGCTCGGCGGCGCGATTACGGTGTAGCTCGAGGTCCTTCCGAGGTCGCTCTTGCTCGGGGCGGGGCACCGGGGACGCCTGCTGGGGCGCTGCTGATGTTTTGGCTTCCCGTGTTGGACTGTTTGCCCGACTCTTCGGCATCCGGCGAGTTGTTTCCTTTGCCCTGAGTATGCGTGTTGAACTCGTTACCGTCGAAGCGAATGACGCGATTGCGTCCGGTTTCCTTCGCCACGTAGAGCGCTTCGTCCGACGCCTTCAGTAGTGCTTCCTGATCCTTGATGCGCGGGTGGGGCGACCCCGCAACGCCGCAGCTCATGGTCCGGCAAAGAGTGCCGCCCGAATAGTTAAAGGTATGCTTCGCCACCTTCTCCCGCAGCCGCTCGGCGAATGTCATCGCCGCGTCGAGGACGGTGCCCGGCAGGATCAGCAGAAACTCCTCGCCACCGTAGCGGCCAACGCGGTCGATCTCCCGCGCTTCGTTCCTCAGGATCTGGGCGAATTCCTTGAGCACCGCGTCGCCCGCCTGGTGCCCGTACTGGTCGTTGACGCTCTTGAACTTGTCGATGTCGCACATGACCACCGCGATCGGCTCGTGCAGTCGCACCGAGTGCTGCCACATCTCGTTCAACCGGTCTTCCAGCGACCGGCGGTTTTCGATCTGAGTGAGGCCGTCGGTGAGGGAAATCTGCCGCAGTTTGTCGTTCAGCTCCCTCAACTCTTTTTCCCGGGCTGACAGTGATGACTGGAGCGCCTTGATGCGGAGCAGGGAGTTCACCCTCGCCTCGAGCTCGGCGAAGTTGATCGGCTTGGTGATGTAGTCGTCGGCACCGGCATCGAGACCCTCGACCTTGTTTTCGGTCGAATCGAGCGCCGTCTGCATGATGACCGGAATGAATGGGAGCTCGTCGGCGGCGGTCCTCGCCTTGAGCCTGCGGACGACCTCGATGCCGTCGATCTTCGGCATCATCACGTCGAGCAGAATCAGGTCAGGACAAACCTTATCGACCTGATCCAGCGCTTCCTGCCCGTCTTTCGCACCGTCGACGTCGTAGCCGCGCGCTTCGAGGCGAGCGCGCAGAAGCTCGATGTTGTCTTCATGATCGTCGACGACGAGAATCCGCGGCTTTCTACGCTCCATTGTTTTTGCCGAGGAAGCGTTGAACTTCGGCGACCACGGCTCTCGGCTCGCACGGCTTGGCGAGATATCCGTCGCAACCGACCTCCATCGCTTTCTCACGGTCAGACGCGAGCGCGTGGGCGGTCAGCGCAATGATAGGGATCGATTTGGTCGACGGATCGTGCTTCAACACCTGCGTCGCCTCCCAGCCATCAATGATCGGGATGGAGATATCCATCAGGATCAAATCCGGCTTTTCGGATCGAGCCTTCGCTATCCCTTCTTCACCGTTTAACGCTTCGGTGACCTCGTACCCAAAATGCTTCAGGATGGTGGAATAGACTATCCGATTGTCTTCATTGTCTTCCACCAGTAATACCATCTTACCTGAATTGCTCATTCAGTATCCTCGCACGGCTATTGCTGGGTCGGTATAGGGCAAATTTCTTACCATCCCCAGAGTAAGCCTATGTTCGATACTTCGACCCCCTCTCCCTCCGAAACTCTGAGCTCGTCGATTCCGAAGGCGCCCCGGCCCGGGTCGATCCCTCAGCCTCGCCCGGAGGAGGCACCCGTGGAGATGGTCCCGGACTGGAACGCGATCGGACTATTCGCTACTGGTATCGCTCTCGGCGCAATCCTGGGTGCATCGGTTGCACTGCTACTTGCCCCTGCCAGCGGAGAAGAGACCCGGCACCGCATCGCCAACAAAGTGAGGCGCCGGGACGAGGATGATCTCTGGGAACAGTTGGCCGCGGAGCTGGATCTTGCTTCTACTCAGGTAGATCGAAGTCCCGAATCAGCTTCAGCCTTATAGTAGCGGTCGTTGTAGTCACGGTTGGGCAGCTTCATCACTGTCTGCCATTCCGCGCGCGCCTTGGCCTTGTCGCCGGTGTCGCGGTAAACACCTGCAAGGTCGACATGGTGTGTGATCCGATCGGGGTCAGCCGCGACCGACTCCTCCATGTACCGCTTGGCCTCATCCCAGCTCGCCGAGTTGAAGATCTGCCCGCCGAGGAAGTTCTTGGCAATCATCCTGGTGAACCCGTTCAGACGCATGACTTCAGCATTCCACATCCCCATCACGTGGAGACAGCCGGGATGTTTCGGACTCAGCTTGAGGCATTCGAGCGCTTGATTGCGCACGTCCCCCGCATACTTCACGCGACCGCGCGGGCTCTGGGTCAGCGCGTTTCTGCCTAGCGCGCGGGCGAGATTGAAATGACCTTCGGCGTCGTTGGGATTCGCTTCGACCGCGCGGCGCGCGTAGAGCTCTCCCCGCTTGAAATAGTCGTCCCGTTTGGCGTCGTCCTTCTCGAACTCGCCGAGGTCGACCGCTGATCGCGACGCTTTCCAGAGGGCGTCGTAATTCTTGGGATCGTCCTTCAACGCCGCCTCGTAATGCTCGAGGGCGGCGGGAGCGTGCATGGCGACGTATTCTTTGTCCCCGAGCGCGATGTGGTCGGCGGCCGACTGGGCGCCGGCACGCGCACTAACTGCAACGAACAACAATCCTGCGGAGACAAGGTGGGCAACGCGCATATGAGCTCCAATTACGAGTTTGAAGTTGGTCACAGTGTTTACCCCGTCGGTCACTAAATGATCGTACCGCGTTTGATCGAGCGCAAACGGAACGGCGGCCGTCTCGAGCCCGGCGAGATCAACGAGCTGGTGATTGCCTTCTCCGACGGGGAAGTGCCCGACTATCAGATGGCGGCATTCCTGATGGCGGTCTACTATCGTGGCCTCGATCGCAGCGAGATGAACGCGCTGATGGACGCGATGCTTGAGAGTGGCAAGCGGCTCGATTTCTCGCATCTGGCCAAGCCCCGTGTCGATAAGCACTCGACGGGTGGCGTCGGCGACAAGACATCGCTCATCCTCGCGCCGCTGATCGCCTCGCTCGGCGTTGCCGTTCCGATGATGTCCGGCCGGGGACTGGGTCACACCGGAGGCACGCTCGACAAGCTCGAGTCGATTCCCGGATTTCGTACCACCCTCTCGCTCGAGGAGACGGAGCGACAGGTCGAAAAGATCGGCTGCGCCATGATCGGTCAGACGGAGGAGATCGTGCCCGCGGACCGAAAGCTTTATGCACTGCGCGACGCGACGGCAACCGTCGAGGCGATTCCGCTGATCGCGTCGAGCATCATGAGCAAGAAGATCTCTGAATCACTGACTGGGCTCGTGCTCGACATCAAGCGCGGGTCCGGCTCGTTCATGCCGGAACTGGATCAGGAGATTGCGCTGGCCAACGCCATGATCGAGCTCGGTGACGCACACGACTGCCCGGTGGTGGCCCTGCTGACCGCGATGGACCGCCCGCTTGGCTACGCCTGCGGCAACGCCCTCGAGATTGTCGAGTCGCTCGACGTGTTGAAGGGGGAGGGCCCTCCGGATCTAGTCGACGTTACGATGGCGCTGGGCGCGGAGATGCTGATGCTGGCGGGGATCGCGAAGTCCACCAAGGATGCCAACGCGATGATGATCGATGCGATGACGAGCGGGCGCGCGCTGGCGAAGTTCAGAGAGATCATACGCGCGCAGGGCGGCGACGATTCCGTAATCGACAATCCTGAGCGTTTGCCGCAGGCGCCCCACAAAGCCTACTTCCTCGCGCCAGCATCCGGCATCGTCCAGCGCGTCGAGCCCCGCGAGATTGGGTACGGTGTCATCGCCCTCGGCGGCGGCCGCCGGAACATGGAAGACACCGTCGATCCCTCAGTCGGCTTTGTCATTACGGCAAAGCCAGGCGCGCGAGTTACCAAAGGCGACGCCCTCGCCACCATCCATGCGCGGAGCGAGAGTGATTTAGAGCTGGGCCAGTCGATTTTGGCGAAAGCAATCGAGATTGGCCAAGGTTCGCCGAGTCCATTGCCGCTCGTCTCGCACCGGGTCACCGCCAAGGGTGTCGAGACTCTTAACTGATTCTCGAACTACCAGCGCGGACTAACTGCAGTGCCATTTAGTCCTCTCTGGTAGTCCTCACGGAGTCCGCTCTGGCTGCACGGAGTGCTACCGCCCGGGGATTTTGAGCCAGCGGAACAAGAATCCCCCAATAAAGAGTCCGACGAGCATTCCCCACAGCGTTGCTGTCTTGTCCGGTCCGAACAAAGGGTGCGTGGTGTATTGCAGGGCGACGACGGTGGCCATCGCGACGATGATCACGATCAGGAACCGTGAATTTTTCGCCGGACGCCGATAGTCGTCGCGCGGCGGAAGGTTCAGGTTGATCACTTCAAATCTCCCATTTCCGCGCCGGCGTCCCTGAGCAACTCGCGTAGAATCGAGCGGTGGCAGCGCGATTCATTCTCGCAGTAGCATCCGACGGAGAAATCAGTCTGACGCGACAAGGCCGCGAGTAAGGAAACGAGTCGGGCTGCAGGTGGCTTCTTCATCTCACTCCGATACGCACGCTCATACTTTGCCCACCGCTTATCCGTCCACGGCTCCGACAATGCCCATGACACCAGTGGCGCGCTCGGCGCGAGGTCGGGCATCCAGACATCGAAGAAATCGAGAGACGCATACTGCTCCTTGCGCACGCCACGCGGAGGACGGCGGACGGTACCGAGGCGCAAGCCTTCGCTGTTGACGCGGGGCTCGCCGAGTCGTACGACGCTCACTGCCATCAGTCGTTGGTGAGCCTGGACAACAGCTTCTTCGGTGCCGTCATGCGGTAGCCGTCGAGCAGGATCTCTCGTAGCTCGTCCCATTCGACTTTGTCATCGAGCCAGACGCCTACCCAACCGCTTGGACCAACGTACGGTGGCGAAAAGAATTTCTTGGGCGCCATGGAAATCATCAGCTGCTGATTGACTGCTTTTGCTTTGCACCAGACGGCGGGACGACCCGCGCCGTGATGATTTCCTGACGACGCGTACATCGCGAACAGCTTATTCTTGACGCGGAAAGTCGGCTCTCCCCAGGCTTCTACTTCGTGGGCTTCCGGGAATGAGAGCGCGAGTTTGCGCAGGCGGGGGAGCGGATTGCGGGGCACGATGAATGGTGAATCGTCGCTCCGCAAAACGCCAGCGGGTTGTAATTTTCCTTGCCCACCCACCGTTATGAGGACTCGAATGAAGCTTTCCCGTCCGCACCGTGTTGCCTCTGCCCGGATTCTGTTGGCCACTGTCATCGCCGTTGTCGTGGCGGCGTGCACGCTCAACGTCGACGTCAACGATCCGAGCGTACTCATCAAACACGCCGGCGACACCCAGACGGGGCCGGCGAATACGGCGTTGCCGGTCGCGTTTGAGGTGATCGTGCTCGACCAGTTTGGTAATTCACTCAAGAACGTGACTGTCGACTGGATTATTCTCGCAGGCGGTGGCTCGGTCAGCGAGACGAGCAACAAGACTGTGGAGGGAGGCGTGTCTTCGGTGACGTACACCACCGGGGGGACAGCCGGCACCGCTCAGATCCAGGCCAAGGTCAACGGCATCCCGCCCGTAGTGTTTTCGGTAACGATTACCTAGTGGCTTCTTCGGCTTGCTGCAGATGACGGTGCTCATGCTGGGCGACGATCTCAAGCGCGGCGTATGCGTTGTAGCGCATCTTTCCGAAAGGCGACTGGATCTTCACGTCGTCGATTGGGAGACCGTCGGCGCTGCGAACGAGTCCGATCAGGTCGGATTGTAGCCGCACGAAATCTGAAAGCAGCTGCTCCCGCGTCTGACCACCGCGCGGAGTGAACGGACCGGTGGTCTTTACGCGTCCGAGCTTGAACTTTCCGATGTGCTTCATCGGCCGCATCATGAACGCGAGCAGTCGCCCCGCGAAGTCCATGCTATAGCTTCCCGAATGTTCTTTGCGCAGCGAGCGCGCTTCCGCGATCGCGTTGCGCAGCAACGGAACATAGGCTCGAGAAGTCAAATTCAGATGCTCGACGCAATCAGCAGCTGACCACGCGTCGGGCGCTGGATGTCTGGTAAACTCCTCGCCCGACACTTTATCGCTGAGCAATCTGAGCTTTTGCTGCGCCGACTCGAGAGAGTCGACGACCGCTGCTAATTGTTTTTGCATTTCGATCGCTCGCCTACCGCATTCGCGGAGTCGATGGCGCGAGCACCAGCGTATCGCCAGTTACCTGGAGCGGCACACTCGTTACGTCGTCTGAGTTTGTTCCGGCGAAGATTGTGAATGTTCCCGGCTCGATCACCCGCCTCATGTCGCGATCGTACAGCGCGAACGCATCCGGATCGAGCTTGAAAGTCACAGTACGCGTTTCTCCAGGCTGGAGCGTTACGCGGCGAGCGCCTTTCAGCTCTTTGATCGGTTCCTCGACGCTGGCGACGTTGTCGCGCGTGTAAAGCTGCACGACTTCGTCTCCGGTTCGATCCCCCGTGTTTCTCACTTCCACCGAAACGGTTACCGAGTCGCCTGTGCGGATCGTTGACGACGACAATCGCAAATTAGAGTATGCGAACGTCGTGTAGCTGAGGCCGTACCCAAACGGAAAGAGTGGTGTCCAGGGCAGATCCAGATACTTAGAGGTATAGTGATTTGCGCTATCCGCTGGACGCCCGGTGTTGCGGTGATTGTAGTAGATCGGGATCTGCCCCGTCGCTCGCGGGAAGGTGACGGGCAATTTGCCGCCGGGGTTGTAGTCCCCGAACAGAACGTCGGCGACGGCGAGGCCGTGCTCCGTACCAAGGAACCAGGTCTCGAGAATGGCCGGCGCGGAAGCAGCGAGCTCGGGGATCGTCAGTGGTCTGCCGTTCATCAGGACGACCACGACCGGTTTGGTATCCCCGCCCGGTGAAGCACGTGCTGCGCGAATTACAGCCAGCGCGAGATCGCGCTGCGCACCCGGAAGCTCGATCGAGGCTCGACTCGATGCTTCCCCACTCATGTCAGCGCGCTCACCGATCACCAGCACCACCGCATCGGCCTCCGACGCGGCGCTGCGCGCCTGTGCAAAGCCGGTGGTATCGACGGTGTCCACCGGCGCACCGCGAGCAGAAATTATTCGAGTCGAGCTGCCCAACGCCGCGCGAATTCCGGCCAACACGGTGCTCGCCTCGCTCGCGTGGCCGTCAGCCGCCCAGCTGCCCATCGACGATGCGCTGTCGTTTGCAAGCGGACCGATGAGGGCTATCGATCGCAAATCCCGCCTCAGCGGGAGAGTCTTGTTTGAATTCTTGAGCAGGACAATTCCTTCGCGGGCCGCTACTCGGGCTGCGCCGAGATGACCCGGCGCTAGGGTGTAGAGCTTCTCACGTCCAGCGTCGCTGAACTTGTACGGATCTGTGAACAGTCCGAGCAAATACTTTACACGCAAAACGTGCTTGACCGCCGAATCGATCAGCGCAACCGGAACTCTCCCCGCGTTTGCCGCGACCGCCATACTGTCGACGTAGACGTGATCGGACATGTCGAAGTCGACACCCGCACGAAGGCCGAGAATTCCCGCCTCACCCAAACCATCAGCGACGTGATGGGGAACCAGCTCGGAGATCGCGCCCCAATCGCTCACGACGAGTCCGTTAAACCCCCATCTCTTGCGCAGGACATCGCCGAGCAGCCAGTCGCTTGCGTGTGATGGAGTGCCGCCGATTTCGTTGAAGGAAGCCATCACCGTCGCGACGCCAGCTCTGATCGCAGCTTCGTACGGCGGCATATAGGTTTCCCACAGCGTCCGCTCAGACAACTCGACCGTGTTGTAATCGCGCCCGCCCTCGGCGGCGCCGTACGCGGCAAAATGCTTGACCGTCGCCAGCATCGCGTCGGGCGCGCCGAGACCAACTGCGTTGTCGCCACCCTGAAAACCGCGTACCCGTGCAGCCGACATCACGGTGCCGAGATACGGGTCTTCGCCGGCGCCTTCGACAATTCGTCCCCAGCGCGGATCCCGCGCGATGTCGACCATCGGAGCAAATGTCCACATCAGCCCGTGCGCTGTCGCCTCTATTGCAGACTGTCTCGCCGAGAACTCCGCGCGCGCCGAGTCGAAGCTGGCCGCCTCTGCGAGCGGCACCGGGAAGATCGTGCGGAAGCCGTGGATCACGTCGTGCGCGAACAGCAGAGGAATCTTGAGTCGCGTCTCGGTGACTGCGATCCGTTGCAGCTCGCGCGTGAAATCCGCACCGAAGACGTTGAGGAACGATCCGACGCGCCCGGCGCGCAGAGCCTGCCGGTCATTGGCGGAGATCTGCTGTCCGCCGCCGGGCAGCTGATTGAGCTGCCCGAGTTTTTCCTCGAGCGTCATCAGTCGCAAAACCGAATCTGCAAATTGAGATGCGCGGGCTGAGCTGAGCGGTGATTCGCGGGTCCCCTGCGCGTCGAGCGGCAATGGAAGGGCGAGAAACGCTGCCGTGGCCGATGCCGCGACAATGCTGCGGAACTGTTCGAATTTTCTCATGCGCGTTGAGTCAGTCTCGCTGATGCTTCGTCGGCTGCCCAGGTAGCGGTGTTGTCGCCGATGATCAGAAAGCATTCATCGGGCAACGCCTGACGAGATACAGTCTTGTGCGATGGGACCGGTGAGAATGCCGCGCGCGCGGCTTCGAGCGCGCGGTCATTGAGAAATAGCTTTACCGATTCACGATGTACCGGCGAGCGTGCCCAAACCTCCACTCGCTCCTCACCGGCTGCCGATGTCGCTGGGGTGCTTACAAAACGAGACAGCGCCGCGACGAAAGCGGCGGCTTCGTCGTGGTGGTCGAATTCGAGAATGTGGAACGCATCGGATTTCTTTGGGTTCGAGTGCGATGCATGCGCAGTCAAATCCTTCGCCAGGCGAACGCCAGTATGCTCGTACTGGCGCTTCTTATAGAACTCGTGCGCTTCGAGGCGACGGAGATGGGATGTCAGCGAGAGGCGCTTCGCTCCCTGCCGCCGCGCCCAGTCTTCCGCGTGTTCTACGAGCGCAGAACCAACACCCGTGCCGCGTACAGATTCATCGACGACTACCGCGGTGAGCCAGGCAACGGGCTCGCTCGTGTGCAGCGATGGGAGAAGATGGACCGTTACCATTCCGACGGGCGTGTGGCGCTGCACCGCGACAAAGACGGTGGTACCCGGCCGCTCCGCCATGCGGGCGAGGCGGCCGGGAATTTCAGCGGCGTCGGTCGGGTACCCGAGCTGACCGAGCATACTCGCCAGCGCAGGTGCATCGCTGGCGACGGCGGATCGAATGGTGAAGTTGTCCATCCGCTGCAAGTATCAGCAGCGATTGAGAAATCCACAACCCGTTACACATTCGCCCGCCGTCGAGGGTTCGATTAGTCGGGCTGACCCGTGCCGTACGTGCGCTGAATTGCCTGCCGCGCATTGCGGGCGAGAACTGTCTGGCCCTTCGCGCTCGGGTGTACGCCGTCCAGGCTAATCAGATCGCCGTAGGGGTTGTTCGACTTCAGATATGTTTCGAGATCGAACGGAACGTCTTCCTTTGAGCGATCGTAGAGCGATCCGATCGAGAAGACTGCGTATCCGTTTTCCCCGGCCTTGGCTTCGATGTAGTCGCTCATTTGGGCGGCGAGCGCGTTGAGTTGCTCGATGTCGTTCGGGCTCAGTACGAAATCGACGGTGCCGGGAACATCAGCGCAGCTCAGATCATACGGACTGAGGCCCATGCGTGCACGCGTGATGCCGGTGACGATTGCGGTGAGAACTTTGCCGCGCACGAAGATGAAATTCGGACTGACGTCGCAGTCGGCGTTGACCGTGACGTTATAGCCGGCGAATGCAGCTCGCTGCGACGCGACTTCCTGCGAGGTGCGAATCGTCGGAAAGTTCCGCAAGTCAGTGCGCACCGTCACCAGCAGCGCTCGTGCCCCAGTGGCTTTGACCTGATCGATGATCTGATCGTAAGTCGCACGGAACGATTCAAACGGAGTGTAAGTGATGCCGGGCACGAGCAGACCGACCTGTGCCGTCAGTAGCTCGTTCCCGCCAAGCTCCACCGACACGAAAGTCGGATTGAGCGAGCGCATCGTCGTCACCTGCGTCATACCGGCAGCGAGAATTCTGCTGGTGACGGGTCCGCGTCCCTGCGATGCAGTGGCGGGTGTCGCGTTGAGCGCTTCTGCCGCGGTCGCGTTCTCCACCGCGAGGTTGTGCGTCGGCAGCGTGACACCCGCCACGTTGTCGGCACACACAGTAGAACCGGCGGCGGAGCCACCGTCGACGCGCGCGAACGAGATCAACGGCGCCGCGAGCGGGGGCTTGCAGCCTGGCGCGTCGATCTGGGGCAGGGTGAATTCGACACCCGCTTCATCAGCGAGCTGCTTGGTCCATGCATTGTTCTGGGAGCCGGCGAAGACACCGTCGCTCGCCCAGCCCATACTGATGCTGGTGCCGATCGCGACGTAGTTGCTCATGTACGATGCAGCCTTGGGGGAGAGCTTCGCGGCGGGCTTGAGGTCCGTCGAGACCGGCGAAGCTGAATCGTTCGAGCATGCTGCCAATCCGATTGCCGACGCTATGACCAGCGCCAGCACGCTGCGAGGTGTTCCCATTGTTCGCTCCGGTGAAGTGTTTTTGACGGAGCGAGTCTACCCAGCCCCGATGGACGGAGCGATACGTATGATTACGTAGATTACACGAAAATGACGTAGGAGCCGGCGTGCGTCTTCACGACCAAGTCGTCGCGAACTACTCTCTTTTCAGCGCAGTCCCTGCGCGGGGAGCTCGTACCATATCCCGACCTCGTAGGCGTCCGGGTCTTTGAAGAAAACGTAGGTCGCACCCGGAGAGAACTCGCTGCGATCGGTGATCTTCCCGCCCGCCTGCTCCGAAAACATCGTGATGGAACTGGAAAGAACGATTGAGATCGCTCACCGCAATCGCGAGATGAGTGAGACCGCGGGTCTTGACCATGGTGGTGGTTTCCTCATCGGCGGGTCTGGAGGCAGGCAGAATCTACACGCTGTAGATTGCTCCGCTGTGAACGAGCTGAGTCGAAGAGATAGATGACTCCCGAACGACTGAACGCGTTCAGCGACGGCGTAATCGCGATCATCATCACGATCATGGTGCTCGAGCTCAAAGTGCCGCACGGCACCGATATCGCGGCGCTGTCCGGGGTGTTCCCTGCGTTTCTGGTCTATGTTCTCAGCTTCATTATCGTTGGCATCTATTGGAATAACCATCACCACCTGATGTACCTGACCGATCGGGTTACCGGTGGTGTGTTGTGGGCCAATCTCCATTTGTTGTTCTGGCTGTCGCTGATGCCGTTCGTGACAGGTTGGATGGGCGAGAACCACTTCGCTCAGGTGCCAACCGCGTTGTACGGAGCGGTTCTCCTCATGGCTGGGATCGCGTACTACATCCTCGAGCAGGTCATAATCCGCAACCAGGATATTGATTCTCGCTTGGCGACCGCAGTGGGCGCCGACACCAAAGGCAAAATTTCGATCGTGCTCTACGCGTCGGCGATTCCGCTGGCGTTCATGAATCAGTGGATCTCCGATGCGATTTACGCACTGGTCGCGATGGTGTGGCTGATTCCCGACAGCCGTATCGAAGCCTTGTTTGATGGAACGGCGGAGACGACCGCGAGGTGACCGGCAACTGGAGGAGAGACTGGTGACGGAGCACGAGGAGTCGTTAGACCGTTTGACACGCAGAGAGTTCGTCGGTCGCGCCGGAATGATTGGGCTCGCGGCTACCATTGGCCATAAGCCATTCATTCCCTGGCTAAACGACAGGACTCCGACGAACGCAGCCGCGGCGGAGCGGGGCATTCTCTCGGCACCAGTTTCTCCAGATCTCTTCTCGGGTCTGCGCTGGCGCACGATCGGGCCATTCCGTGGCGGACGAGTCGCGGCGGCGACCGGAGTTCCGGGTCGGATCAACGAGTTCTACTTCGGCGCCGTCAACGGCGGTGTCTGGAAGACCATCGATGGTGGACGCGTCTGGCTGCCGGTTTTCGATGGTCAATCGACGGCGTCAATCGGAGCGATCTCAGTTGCGCCGAGCTCGCCCGATACCGTTTACGTCGGGAGCGGGGAGTCGACGTTGCGCGATTCGGTGGGCTACGGCAACGGAGTCTACAAATCGACCGACGCCGGAAAAACGTGGACGCACCTCGGACTCGATGAGACGCACCACATCGGCAAGATCGCAATCGATCCGCGAAATCCGAACAACGTTTTCGTCGCAGCGATCGGAAAACTTTATGCGGCGAATCCTGAGCGCGGCGTCTTCCGCTCTCGTGATGGTGGACGCAGCTGGCAGAAAGTTCTGGGCGACGACAACGTCGGCGCGGTCGAAGTCGTGTTCGATCCGTCGAATTCCCAGGTCCTTTACGCCGGGCTCTGGAACACGCGCCGCCCACCATGGTTCACCTATGCGCCGACCAACGGACCCGGCGGCGGAATCTTCAAATCCACGGACGGTGGCGCGACGTGGACCCGGCTCACCAACGGTCTGCCGAAGGAAGGCATCGGGCGGACAGGCATTGCTGTCGCTAGCACAAATCCCAATCGCGTCTACGCGATTATCGATTGCCTGGTTCCTGAGGCGCCCCCACAGACCGAGCCGCCACTCGGTACTCCCGTGCCGACGCCGTCGCCTGCAGGCGCTCGGCCGTCTTCTCCGCCTCCGGGACAAGGGGGCTTCTTCCGTTCTGATGACGCCGGCGCCACGTGGACGCGGCTTTCCAACGATCCCGCGCTCTGGGGACGAGGCTGGTACTTCGAGAAGCTGACCGTCGATCCCAGCGATCCTGACACCGTGTACGTGCCAAATGTCGCCGTAAATCGAACGATGGACGGCGGGAAGACGTGGGTCGTCCTGCGCGGCTCGCCGGGCGGCGATGACTACCATCAACCCTGGGTTTCGCCCAACGATCCGAACACGATGATCGTGGCGAGCGACCAGGGTGCAATCATCACTCGCAACGCGCGCACGCGTGATCCACGCGACGTGACGTGGACATCGTGGCTCAATCAGCCGACCGCGCAGATCTATCATCTGTCGGTCGACTATCGCTTTCCGTATTGGGTGACTGGTGCGCAGCAGGACTCCGGCGCAATTGCGGTACGGTCGCGAGGGAAGTTCGCCGAGATCTCGATGCACGACTGGGAACCCATCTCTCCCGGAGGCGAAAGCGGATACACCGCCGGCGATCCGCTCAATCCGGGCGTCGTCTACGGCGGGGATGGCCAGCGCTGGAATCTGGACACCAACGTTCCCGACGAATCGACGTCGCAGCCCAGCACGCCCGAGCCGGCGCGCAGCGATTGGACCCAACCGTTGGTGTTCTCGAAGGCGAACAAGCGCGATCTCTACTACGCGAACCAGTTCGTGTTCAGAACGAGCGACGGCGCCAAAACCTGGTCGAAGATCAGCCCCGACCTCACTCGAAGTGAGATCGTCATTCCGCCGACGCTGGACGAGCCGGCCGCGAATGCAACCGATCGCAATGGCAAGCGAGGAGTGGTATATACGATTGCGCCCTCGCCACTCAGTGCGCCGATGATCTGGGTCGGCACCGATGACGGCCTGATCCACATGACATCGAACGGCGGCGGGAACTGGCAAAACGTGACCCCCAGTGCAATTGCGCCGTGGAGCAGAATTACGATGCTGGAGGCTTCGCACTTTGATGTTAATACGGCGTACGCCAGCGTCGATCGGCACCAGCTGCAGGACTTCGATCCCTACATCTATAGAACACGCGATATGGGTCGCACGTGGCAGAGAATCACGCGCGGCCTGCCGGCGGGCGTGTACGTTCACGTCGTGAAGGAAGATCCGCAGCGGCGTGGCTTCCTCGTCGCCGGAACTGAGCGTGGCATCCACGTCTCGTTCGACGACGGCGATAACTGGCAGCCGTTGCAGCTCAACGTGCCAGTAACATCGATGCGCGACTTTGAGTTCTACGGCAACGATTTGATCCTGGCGACGCATGGTCGCGGATTCTGGATCATCGACGACATCTCACCGCTGCGGCAGCTCAGTGACGCGGTCACGCGTGACGATGCGTTTCTCTTCAGGCCCGCGGACGCGATCAACTACATAGAGGGCACCGACAACGGAACGCCGCTGCAGAAGGATGAGCCACAGGCAGAAAACCCGCCCAACGGTGCGGCGATCGATTACTACCTGAAGCGGTCCGCGACCACGCCGGTAACGATCGAGATTCTAGACGACGCCGGCAAAGTCATTCGCACTTTTTCCAGCGTCGCGAACCCTGCTCCGGCTGGCGGACAGCGACAACCGTCGAACGGTTTGCCACGAGTCTCGCCGCTGTGGCAGGGGTCGCCGGAACCGCTGTCAACAGCGGCCGGAATGCACCGCGTTGTCTGGAACCCACTGCGCGAGCGCCCACGAGGCGCGCCTCCAGCCGATGAGGGCGGCCCACTCGACCGGCGTTATGTCGGCACCTTTACCGCGCGACTCACCGCGAACGGTAAGACGTACACCCAGCAGTTCGCGGTTAAACCCGATCCGCGACGTATTGGGAGAGACTGAGGGCTCGCCAGCGCAGCACCTAGAAGGTCCGTTCTGCCAGCCTATTGACAGCATGTCAATCTATTGACATCTTGGCGCCACATCGCAGATCATACGAAATGGAGCCATTCAATGCATAAGCGCGGGCTGGAGCACCTCGGACGCCGAGAGCGACAGATAATGGAAATCGTTTATCGCCGCGGCAGCGCCACCGCCGCTGACGTTCTCGCTGATCTGCCTGACCCGCCGACTTACACCGCAGTCCGAGGCATGCTGCGGTGGCTCGAGACCAAAGGCCACCTTCGGCACGAGCAGGACGGGCCCCGCTATGTCTATCATCCCACCGTCGATCCGGATCGGGTCAGCATGTCTGCCATGCGCCACCTCGTACGAACCTTCTTCGACGACTCGGCGAGCTCCGCGGTGGCGGCGATGGTGGGTATGTACGAGGATCACCTTACTGACGAAGATTTGGACGAGCTCGAGCGACTGATCGAGCGCGCGCGCACCAAAGGAGGTGCAGCATGATGGCGTTCATTCCCGCGTTGCTGATCAAAGTCACTTTGCTCTTCGCCGCCGGTCTTTTCATCTCAGCGACCATGCGCACGGTGTCTTCTTCAGTCCGGCACCTGGTTTTACTGGCGACGCTCGTTTGCGGGCTCACTCTGCCCGCGCTGATGCTCGTCTCGCCGCGCTGGGACGTACGCGTCCTGCCGCAGTCATCGAATTCGCTCATCTCGAGCCTCACCAGACCTGTCACGTCTGAACGACTGGAGCTCCCCACGGTTGCAGCACCAGCGGCGACGCCGAATCCCCCGCAAGGTGGAATCAGCGTCCAGCCAGCCAGTCCAGTCGCACCCGATCACAGCTCAGCGCTTCCGAACGTGGATTCCGTATTCGGCCTGGCGTGGATTATCGGATGCATCGCCATTCTGGCCTGGCTCGCGATCGGGCGCCTTCGCCTCCGCAGAATCGCACGCGACGCGTGGCCGCTTGGTGATGCTGAGTGGCGGCGAGTTCTCGAGCAAGCCAGGGCGG
>JADMIO010796628.1_pt1 | contig 16206 bp, 12 predicted proteins | sample 8958161 | NCBI WGS metagenome assembly JADMIO01 (sample SAMN16585339, study PRJNA669376) | soil metagenome | isolation source: Crop rotation soil | place: USA: Cullars Rotation, Alabama | collected 2011
CTTTCCCGGGAGCGGCCGGTGTACGGTGCCCTGCGGCCGGGGGGAGGGGAAGCCGGGCGGGGCACCCTCGCCTGCCGGGACTGCTCCGGCACCGGGCGAACCGCCGGCGTCGGCCGGCGGGTGGTGGCCGAGCACCCGGTGGAGGTGGTCCGGCTGACCGACCGCGAGCCTGCCGAGGTGGACCGCTCGACAATCGGGGCTGACACGGTGGGTGCGATGGCCCACCTGTACCATTGGCTCGGCGAGGCGGATCGTTTCTGGATGTGGATGACCGACGTGCCGCCCGACACGTCGGGGGGACTGACCGGGCAGCCGCGGGAGCGGTTCCCCGACAGCTTCATACCCGCGGCCGTCTTCGACGACACGCTTCGCCATCTCTGGGAGACGCGGGGGGAGGCCGACGACGCCGTCTCCGCCCGCCTCATCGCGTGGGCCAGGTCGCAGCCGGCCGAAGCTGCGACCTGACGCCCCGCGCATCCGGCCCGACCGCCGCGGCCGACATTTCCGCCACCCGCTCCACCGATTACCAGCCAGGTGACCCCCTCGCCGCCCCGGGTAAGTGTACCGGGGTGGGAGCAGATGCGGGAGACGGGGTGGCGGGTGATGTAAGGGCGGTCATGGGCGGAGGATGTCGAGCACGGCATCAAGGTCGTAGTTCAGCGGCAGCGGGTAGCATGGGCGCACCCGAGAAAGCATCGTAGAGGGGTCGTACCCGGTGGCCATCTGCCGCAGCTCTTCGAGCCACTCAGGTGTTCCGGATGATGTTCAGAAAATCGTCGCTGTACAGGGCTGCGAAGGCGGGTGACGACTTCCGCCACGCCCGAACCGCCTCCGCCGCCCACTCGCCTCCGACCAAGCTGGCTACCTGCAAGAGGTCGATCATCTGTTCCAGGTCGAGGTGGGCCAGGTCCCGCGGGTGGCGGCTGGCGATCTCGCTCCTGTGCCAGGCAACCCCGATCCAGCCGCGGTCGCCGGCCTCGAACGCGAGCCGGAAGTACCCCACAGCCTGGGAGAGCGGCACGTCGGAGAGCCGTTCGGGGTTGAGGGCGAAGGAGCGTCCCCAGATCTCGCGTGCGAGTTCGGGCTCGCCGAGCCGCCGCGCCAGGCGCGCGAACCGGGCGGCCTTGGCCGGAGGAAGCGTCCGGAAGACGTCCGAACGGAGGGTGTGGTGGAGGTAGTCACGGACCTCGGCGGAATAGCCCTGCTCCGCAGCCTGTTCGAGGACCTTGACGGTCGAGTCCAGCCCGGCCGGGAGCGACACTCCGTACTCGAGGGTCACCCGCCCGAGGACGGGTTCCACCAGGTAACGGATGACGTCTCGCACCTCGAGCGCGTCAGCCTGCTCCGCCAGGCGGGCGATGAGGTCCGTGTCCAGCACCCCGGAGCGGCCCAGCCGACGGGCGGCCTCCTCCAACACGTCGCTCGCTAGGCCCGGGTTGCCCAGTTGCCGGGCACAGGCCACCACGGACAGCACGAGTTCCGGGTCGTCGACCATGTCGTCGGGCATGAGGGAGTTCAGAGACCGCCGGAACAGGGACTCGAGTTCGTCCCGTTGGCGGGTGTTGATCTGCTCCTCCAACATGCCCGACACAACATCGAGGACCGCCAACCGATCCGCCCGAGCTGACCGCCGCCGCTCCAGCTCGTACTCGAGTCGGCTCGTATCGTCGCGCTCGCGCAGGCGTCGGTACAACGGGGAGAGGAGCGCCCGCCGGTACGCCGGGTTGATCCCGAGCTGGCGTTCGTAGATCCGGGTGAGCCGGACGAGGTCGACGATCAGGGCCTCGTGTGAGAGATCGAGAAACGCGTCCCGAGCGTGGCCGACGCCCACCGACAGGCCCCACAGGCAGTAGGCGACCACGATCGGGGGCGCGGCGGCCAGGACCCACGACTGCGTGACGTGCGGCTGGATCTGGCGGAACAAATCCTGCGCGAGGCCGTGGCGGAGCAGCAGGGTCAGCAGCCGGAGCTGGGCCGGGTGCTCCCGCTCGGGCTGCTTCAATATCAGCTCGACCGCCGAGGAGACCGTCTGCTTGTCTACCTCCCCGTCGGCCTCCATCGTGCAGACGAGGGCCGTGAGTTCGAGCGGCAGTGCGGCCGTGCGGACCGCCCGCTGCGTGGCCTCGGCGTCGGCCCGCGTCCGGTCGCCGAAGCAGGCCCCGGACAGGGCGCGGGCGAGCGGGTCGCCCAGGGCCTCCGCCACACTCTTCACGACCTCCTCCCTGGAGGGGTCGCCGGCCCGGGCGTGGTCCTTCCGGTAGGTGAGCTTTGGCGTCCCGTTCTTCGAGACCAGCTCGGTCGAGACGAGGTTCGCCAGGGGGCCGAGATTGGCGAGGGAGAACCACGACCGCCACAGGTAGGTGAGTTGTTCCCACGGGGTGGTGCCGTCCTCGTGGGCGCCGACCACGTCGAGGTTCGGGCGGTACACCCCATCGACGAGGGCAGTGCGGATTAGGACCAGGTTCAGGGTGTAGACGGCAAAGTGGCCAATCACCGGGAACCGCGGGAACGGGGTCGGCCGCTCCTCGGTGAACAGGACGGGCGGGGTCGTATTCTTGAGGACCCGTTCGAGCTGGTTCTCGACGATGACGTCAAGCCCGTGGGCGAGTTTTCCCGGGGTGAGCCCTCGTCGGGGGGCCTCGTGCCGGGACCACTCGTGGAACATGCGGAGCACGACCGGCCGGGTGTGGAGCGGGGTGTGGGCGAGGCAGGCGTACCACTCCGGGGGAAACGCCGTCGCCTTGTCGAGCCGCTGGCCGAGCCGGTTCTTGCGGCCTAGCTTGTCGGCGGCCGCGTCGTCGTTCACGTCCTCCACCTCGTTCGTCACCCGCCGAAACAGGAATTCGGCCGTCAGGTATTCACCGAACGTGTTGTGGAGGAACTCGAACGACGCCGCCGGCTGGGCAGCCCCCGTCTCGCCGCCGCGGGACTGGTGGACGAAGAAGAAGCTACCGAGAAGCTTCTCGGCGGCGGTCAGGAGCTTGCCCGGCCCGGCAGCGGCCGGTTCCTCCATCTGAAAGAACTTGATGTCCTGGTTCAGATCGCCGCTCGCGATATGGAGGGCGCGGCGGTTGAACATCCCGACGGCGGCGACCCCGAGCCGCTCCAGGTCGCGGTCGATCTCCGCGACCTGTTCGGCCGACTCCAGGGCGTTGAACTCGTCGCCCGCGTCGCCCTTGGTCCGCTCCCGCCGGATGAACCGGCGGAGCAGGTCGTCGTACAGGGCGGTCTGGTCGAGCGCCTCGGACTTGGAGAGGGCGTTGTCCTCGCTGTCGTAAAGGGCCAGCATCAGGAGGAGCAGCGGCTGGGAGGCCAGTTCCGCGACCTTGGCGTTCCCCTTGGGGAGGGCGAACGGCTTGACCTTGTCTGCGTACTTCGCGAAGTACCCGTAGTTCGCGGCGTTCCAGATCCTGACCCACTCGACCTGCTTCTTGGCGTCGAAAGGGTCGAGCCGCACCACGATGGTGTTCTCGGGGATGACCGCCTTGTCGATGAGCGTCATCCGGCTGGTGACGACCGCCCGCGCGCACCGGCCGAGCAGTTCCTCCCGCTCCAGGAACCGCTGTACGTTGACGACGTAGGTGGCGAACACCCGGCCGCTCGCCTGGAGCAGTTCGTCGTACCCGTCCAGGATGACCAGCGGCGGACACCCGAGGTCGGCGAGCCGGCGGGACAGGTCGGTCCAATTGCAGCACTCGCCGGTCTCCTTCCGCACCCACTGTTCGATCTGGTCCTGGATGTCCGCGTCGGCGTTGATGTCTCGGAGTTGCACCCGGATCGGGAACATCTTGTTGCCGAGCAGCCGGCCGGCCAGCACCTCCGACAGCAGCGACTTCCCTGATCCCGGGTGGCCGAGGATCACCAGCGGGAGGTTGAAGCTGTGGGGGGACTCGAGAGTGTGGAGTAGGAACGGGCCGAGCTCGTCGTACGACTTCACTTGATTCCACATCGCGTCCGATTCGAGTCGCGTGTCCTTCCGCCGGGCGACCGCCTTGAACGATTGGGGGATGAACAGCTCGCGGATCGGCGGGAATGTCAGCTCGGCCACCGCCCGGGACGAGGTCTCGCGGACGATCGGCTCGTCGAGCCGCGCCGCGTACCGCCGCCGGAGGGCGTCGATGATTTTGTCCGCGGCGTCGTTCTTAAGCTCGAGGGGGAGCGCGCGGACGAGTTCGGTGAGGTGGCAGAGGCCGACATCGATCGTCGCCTTCGATTCTCGGACGATGGTCAACAACTGTTCAATGCCCCCGGTCGCACCCGCGAGCTGCTTCTGGACCGCCTCGTCCCGCGCGAACTGCAACCAGACGTTGAAGTCGGCGAACTCCCTGGCTAGGGCGACCAGGTTGGCCCGAAAGTACTCCTCCCCCTTTCGGGGCAAGGCGGAGATCGCGGCCTCAGCGCCCTGCTGCCGGTCCTTCGGTGCGGTCTCGTATTCCTGCGTCGACTTGACGACGACGGCGACCTGCCGCGCCGCGTCGCGGTAGCCGTCCGCCAGCGAGTTCAGCACGACCGCCAGGCCGTCCGTGGCGACCGGGAACGAGTACACGCGGGCATCCACCGGGCCGACCGGGTCGCCCGGGTCGCCCGGCTTCGGCGTCACGCGGGTGAGGTGGGCGTCCGAGTGGAGCTTCAACTGCTTCTTGACCTCCACCACCGTCACCGAGACCGCCTCGCAGACCGAAACGTGACAGGTGGCCGCAAACGCCAGCTGGAGCAGCTCGGCCCGCGCCAGTGGCGTCTCGCGGTCGTTCCGGGCGGTTGTCAGCTTCGAGAAGACGTACTCGCCCGCCTTCACCAGGGCTTCGCGAACTGGGGCCAGTGCACTCACGACCGCGCCGGCTGGCCCGGCGACGAATGGAAGTAGGGCGAACCCGACGCCCGTGAGGACGTCGAACGCTTGGATCAGCGGCGGATCTTTCGGATCGATCTTCTGCAAGAGCTTTTTTACGTCGGCGAAGGTATACGCGGTCTTCATGGCCGTGCGACCGGGGGTAGGCGAAAAATGGGGGCATCGGTGCGCTGTTCGAGCGGAAAGTCTAACTGACTACAAAGCATGTCGGCAAGTACCTTCGCCAAATCGCCCAGCGCGGGTACGAGTGTTGGCCACGTTGCTCGTGTGGCAGCGGCTGGCCAGCGCGAGATGGGTTGCCGCTGGCGGTCGAGGGTGCTGGCGGGTAGGGTGGGGTGGTCACCCCGAGGGCTTCGCCGTGGTCCGCCCCCTGTTCACCCTGCTGCTGGTGCCCGCCCTGACCCGCCTCGCGCCGCGCCGGACGAGGATTGCCCAGCTTACCGCTCGTCCGGCGCGGGCGAGGCGGGCAAACCTACGGTGCTGGAGCGGGCCACCGACTGTCGGGTAAAGTCACCTCCGGCACCTTGAACCGCCCGGAGTCCGACCGATGAGCACGCCGAAGGTGATCCCGTTCGACCGTTCCGCCGAGATCGCCGCTGCCCACCGCCCGCCACCCCCGGAGGTGGCCGCCAGGTTCCTGCCCGGCCAGTCGATGGGCTTCCTGCCGAAGGTGTACCAGGCGGGTACGGTGTTCGTCACCCAGGACGGCACCCTCTACGTCGGCCCGGCCGACCGCCCCACGCTGGCCCCGGACGGGCTGAAGGTGGTCGCCCGGTCGCTCGTCACCAACCACGGCACCCGCACGCTGTTCATCGAGAAGGACTGCCCGCCGGGCCTGAGGGAGCAACTCAAGGCCGAAGTTGTCGCCGCCGCAGCCGCCGGTAAGACGGCCGCCGAAGCGGGCATCTGAAAGCGGGCGGGCCGGGGGCACCAGCGCTGGTGCCCCCGGCCCGCCACTCGCTCGCCCGTCCGCCCGCCTACTTCTCCTCCTTCTTCGCCTCCGCCTTCTTGGTCAACTTCACCTCAAGGGTACTCTTCCCGCCGCCCATCGTGGCGGTGTACTCGTTCCCCTTCGCGTCTGTGACCACAGTGCCCTTGTCCATCCGGCCCTCGCCGACGAACTCAAGCCGCCTGGTGGCGGTGGACCCGTTCAGGCCGTACAAATCGAACTGGCACACGTCGCCTTTGACTTCGATGCGGCGTGCCCACACCACCTGCGGGGTGAGGTACTTCCCGTTCAGGTCGCCGCTGCCCTTGTAGAGCACCTTCACCGTCACTACCTCGTCATACGTCGTCTCCCCCACCTTCAGCACCTTCGGCTCTTCGGCGGCGGCGAACCCGGCCATTGTGAGCGCTCCCACCCATGCCGCGAAACTTGCCCCCTGACGCATGGTATCCCCCCGCAGACTCGGTGTGGCGGGGTCCGAGTCGCCCCGCGAGCCTTCAAGGGTAACGCGCTCGGACAGGAACGGGAACTCCGTCCACGGGGCGAAGTAGAAGGCGGCGTGCTTCCGCCCGAAGCTGTGGGGCGTACTCTTCACCGCCAGCCGGTCCAAAGGGAACAGCTTCGCGGCCAGCACGGACGGCCACGAGTCGATGCCCACGTACCCCACGGCCCGCTTCACCACCTCCACGCTCTGGGGGAGGGTGAGTTGCCCCTGCCGGTCGATCAGCCGCGGGTGATCGGGTAAGCGAACCGACAGCCCGCACACCACCACCCCGAGCAGGTCGAGCCGTTCCAGGGTTGCGAGCACTTCGGCCCAGTCGTTCAGGTCGAACGCCCGCCCGCGGGGGTTATACCGGGTGGAGTGTGAACAGACGGCGACGAAGGGGCGGTCGGGCAGGCTCACCTCTGCCAGCGTCCCGGCCAGCGCGGACGAGCCTGTGTACGGGTGGTTGAGCGGGATGCGGTTGACGATGGAGCTGTCTTCCACCCCCTCGAACGCCCGCCCCGTCTGCCGCCGCACGTCGGCCAGCGAGTCCGGCCACCTCGCCCCGACCGGCACCCGCACCACCCGCTTCAAGTTCGGGTAACCTGGCAGGGCGTGAATAAGGCCGGCAAGCTCCGGCTCCGCCACGTTCACCACCTCCACCCGCTCGCGGTCGGCGGGGGTGAACGTGGATTCCACGGCCAAGAAGTCGCCGATGCCGGCGGTGGTCAGCACCTCGGTACTGCTGATCGTCCGGGCTGTCACACTTCCCCCTCGGAGCGGGTCACGGCGGGTTCACGTCGAACAGTTTTCGCAGGTCTCGGCAGAAGTAGAGGCCGTTGTTATCCGGGAAGGTGGACGGGGGGTAATACGTCCCGTCCACCGAAGCCGTGTAGTACCCGGAGTTGGCCGGCGTGCCGGGGTCGTACACGAAGAGCGAAAGCCAGCCGAGCGGAGCGAAAGCGAAGCGAAACGACGCGTCGGCCCGCTTCCCCGCCAGTTCGTTTTCACCCAGGGGCGAGACGTGATCCGTGAAGTCCACATCCTCCAACAGCAACGTGCCCGGCGGGTAACTGCGGCCGAGTGACCCGAACTCCACCGTGTGGGTGTTCACCGCCCCGCGGTAGCCCCGCTGCTCGCGGAAGGGGGTCGCCGACACGTCGGCCGGGTCGCCGAAGTTCAGCCGCTGGAAGAGTGCCCCGGTGTCGGTGATCAATTCGTAAGGGAGCTTTGTCCAGACGGCCGCGAACTTCTCCACCGGCCGGGTGATGCTGAACGAATAGGGCATCGGAACCCCGCTCAGCCCGCCCCCGCCGCTCCGCGTGGCCTTCAGGCTGCCGCCCGGCAGCGGCCCGAACACCTCGCTCTCGCCGCGGATCGACCCGTCCAGGCGGATGAAGCGGTCCATCTCTTGGCGGGCGGGGGTCGCATTCGGGCTGCCAATTTTCATCGGCCAAAACTCGTAGTAGACCGTCACCTCCGCCTTGCTGTACGCGGGCATCCCGTCGCCGTCGTCCACCCCGGCCCCGTGGCCCCGCATCTCCTCAATCCGGGTGGCCATGATCTGGGGGTAGCTCGGGTGCCGCCCGTAGGTCACGTCCGGCAGGATGCGGGACAGCCGCTTCTCGGCGAACGTGTGGTACTCGTCCAACCAGTGGTTGAAGAGCTTCTCGTTGCCCAGCACCAGCTCGGCGAAGTTGTATCGCTCGGTCCACTTGCAAAAGAATGTGCGGGTCATGCCCCGCCCGTCCCACTTAAACGTCTCCGTCGGGTGAGACCCGTCCCTGATCCGGAACGTTTCGATCTCCATCGCGGAGATTTCGGGGGCCGTGAACAGCCGCAGGGAGCCGTCTTCGTTCTCCGGCATGGTTGACCCCTCCCTCATTCACCGCCGGAACAGGGCGGTGAGGATGTTCGGTTCGGCCTGCGTCGGGTTGGGCCGGCACTCGTCTTCAAAGCTGTTCGCCATCACCGCCCGGTAGCCGAGTCCGTGGAACAGTTCGCCCAGCGTGCCCGCGTTCCAGTGCCACAGGTGTTCGCCCGGCTTGCGGTGCTTCCACGGGCCGAACCAGTTCCAGTCTTCCGGGCGGTGACACCACGGCACCGACACCATCACCCACTCCGCCCCCAGCGCTGACACGCACCCCGCCGGGTCGGGCAGGTGTTCCAGGCTGTCGAAGAAGGTGACGGCGTGCCACCCGCCGGACGCCACGGCCTGAGCGGGGGTGAGGAAGGCGCGGTCCCCGGTCACGTCGCACCCGCTGGCACGCCACCCCGCCGCCTCGGCCGCGTCCACCACCCGCCCGGTGCCGCACCCGAAGTCGAGCAGCTTCCGCCCGCCGCCGGATCCGGCGAAGGCGTTCAGCACCCCCACCCGCTTCGCCGCCAACGCCCGCACCCGGTCGTCGATGGACTCGTACCAGCGGAGGTAGCCGGCGTCGTACACCTGGCCGACGGCCAGCTCCCGCTGGCGGGTGCCGATCCGGGTGTGCAGGTAGTCGCCTTCGCCCAAATCCACCGCGGTCCCCTCCGCGACGACGGCCCGACTTCTACTGTACGTCGGTACACTCACTGCTGCCCATGCTGGTTTTGGGCGTGGGAGCGTGGGTGGCCGAGGTGATGCGAGCTGCGGCGGGCGGCGGCTACTCGGTGACGGGCTGCTTCTGGGGCAGGTAGATGTGCGTCTGGGTGGTGCCGCCGGTGTGCTCCACCTGCTGCTTGTCGCGGTACTTCGGGTCGTGGGCCTTGAGCAGGAAGATGAGCAGCGTGTCGCTGTACTCGCGGACGGTGCCCACCTGCACCCCGCCCTGGAACACCGGGCGGTCCACACCTTCGACGGCCCTCCGCCTCGCCTCGTCCTCCATGAGTTCGACCGCCTCCCGCTTCGCCTCGTCCCACCGGGCGGCGAAGGTCGCGTCCCTCTCGCGCTCGGCGTAGGCGTTGGCTCGGGAGCAGGCGGCGGCCTTGCACGCCCCGCTGACGCTCCCGCGGGCGGCCAGCTCGGTGAGGAAGGTGGTCTGCCAGTCCCTTTTTTTGGGTGTCCGTTTCGTCCGCTCGGTGGCCATGCCGAAGTGTACACCCGATCAGACATCCGGGTGAGGCGGGTTCTCGCCCACGGCGGGCGAGAAATTCCGGCCCAAGTCACCGTCAAGTTCCGGCGAACTTCTGGTAGACTCGGGGATTGGGTTCCATTTCACAGAGGGGTTCGGGTGCTCACAGAGGAAGAAGCCGGGTGGCTGGTGGCGGCCCACGAGGGGAACGGGCACATGGAAGACGTGTGCCGCGAGGTGAACGATCGGCTGGCGGCGGCGGGGCGAAAGGAGTGGAAGGAGAGCACGATCAAGACCTACGCGAACGGCCTCCGCAAGAGGGGCGTCGAACTGCCCAAGCGGAAACGCCGCATCAGAGCGGCCGACGCGGATCCGGGTGTAGACCGACTGAACGACCTCATCCGGCGGATACAGCACGGGGAGAAGGTCGAGGTCCAACCCCTTCAGCCGGCACCGCCCCGACCGGCCCCGGCGATCGACCCGCGGCCCTCCGTATTAGGAGTGGTCGAACAGCTCAAGAGGGAACAGGAGGCACGTCGCCCTGGTACGGGCTGAATCCGCGTATGGGCTAGAAGTCGGGGCGGCGGGAGGTGTGCTCCGTCCGCTCCTCCCGCCGGAACCTCAGCATTCCTCAGCAGCCAGCCGTCGCGGGACGGCCGGAACCTTATGAGGTCTCATGAGGAGGGCGACGACGTTACAGCCCGTCGATCAACTTCAGCAGCTCGGACACCACGAAGGAATACTCCCGGTCGGCTTCCGCCTCCGCCATCAGGACCGCCTTCAAGGCGTCACGCTCCGGACCGGGGTCGCGTGCCAGTACAGTCTGAACCAGGCCCATCACCTGCTCGATCCTCTCACCCCGCCTCTCAAGAAGCCGTGGGCGGTTCAGCTTCAGCTCCTTGACCGTGACCTGCCCTCGGACGCTCCCCGCGTACCAGTGGAGGAGAGGACCGAGGGCGAGCAGGTGCTCGGCGGGGTCGTCGTTGAACGGGTGTAGTAGCGGGAGGGCGGCGACAGAGTAGTCGTCCTTGCCCTGGTTGCATACCGAACACGCCAGGGTCAGGTTGGTGTAGGTGAGCCGCAGGTGCGGGGCTTTCGACTTGGGCTGCAGGTGTTCTACGTCACCATGATCGACGTGCTTAATGTGACTCTCGCAGTACGCGCACTTGGCGTGCGTCTCCCGCTCGAGCACCCCTTTCACCCGCGGGTCGCGGTAGCTGTTCGCCAGACTGTCCGGGATTTCTGCCCCGGCGGCGCGCAGCGCGTCGTACCGCTCCTGCCTGGCGGTCAGCCAGGCGTCGTCGTCGGGGGGAAGGCCGCTCCGGCTCAGCCGAATCATGCGGGCCTCTTGCCGGCGGCGTAGCGGGCAACGGTCTCCGGCACGTACTGTCCCAGCCCCACCTCGGTCAGCCGCTCCCTGAGTCGCCGCAGGCTGTCCGACGTCACCGGCTCGCGCTCGAACTCAGCCACTATGTCGTCCAACTTGTCCTCCACCCACACGGGTAGGGTGACCGGAAGTCCGAGCACGTCGCGGAGGATTTCGTTGGCCGTGCCGGCCCGGTTAACGGTGTCGAGGAAGTGGCTTACCACCCGGTGGGTGGGGTCGTACCGCAGGGCGTACACGTGCGAGTCGGGCACCGAGCTGATGATGAACGGGTTGTGGCTGGCCACCACGAACTGCACCGCCGGGAAGGCCTCAAGCAGGCCGGGAAGGAGTGACCGCTGTAACTCCGGGTGCAGGTGGTTCTCCGGTTCATCGAAGGTGACGGCGAACTCCTCACCCGGCGGGGCGAAGGTGAACAACTGCCAGGCCAAGTCAATGATCGACGCCATCCCTCCCGAGACGGCATCCAGGGAGAACTCCCCGCTCCGGGTGACGAGTACCACTTCGGGGAGGCGGATGGTCAGCCGCTCGAACCCGACCGCCGGCGGGAGCACCCGTCTGAGCACTCCCTCGAAGCCGTCGAACACCGCGAGGGAATCGGCGTCTGGCTCGATCGCCGCGTTACCGTGGCCGTGAACGGCGAGGCCGATGAGCGCTTCCTTGATGAAAAAGTTCGGGGTGGGGCCATGGTGGTTCTCGCCGAGCCAACGGGATCGACCTACCTGGGAGTGCGTGCCGAACAGCTCCGCCCGCCTCCGTGGGACCGTCGGGATGGACCCCACCGCGGTATATGCGTAGTGCGGGCGGTGGGAGGGGATGTGGAAGCCTTTCACCTCTTTGAGATTGACACCACGAGCCTCGTACACACTCTGGACGGCGGGCTGAACCTGGATCGCGCCCCTGCTCCCATCACCGTACTCGATCTCACCCACGGAACGATACGCATTGGAGGCGGTCGCCGCTCTCGGTCCGATCGGGTCGTACCGGCCGTTCCGGGACCAAGTAAGGAAGGCATCGACGAGAGCCTGGATGCGCTCCGGAGGTAGATTCGGGAAGTGTTGGGTGAGATTCTGAGCCAGGAATAACACTTGCCCGGGGGAAGGATTCTCGCCCTCGGGAGGCGGCCATATGACCGTCCCAAACTGCGCGAAGAGGTCTGCCATTCTGGCCAGCTCGGCATCCCACAGGTCGGAGAAGTAGCTGAGGGCGGGAGAGCGTTCCGGACCCGACGCCCGGGGGGTGCTGACCAGCCGGGCCGGCCAGCCGAAGTGCTGTCCCAGCAGGCCAAGGAGTGTGGTCTTCCCGGCCCCGTTCGCGCCAGTCAGCACGGTGAGCCGAGGGTGGAACTCGACATCCACCAATTTGAACTGCCGCCACCCGGTGACCTTCAATCTCCGGAATCTCATGGCAGCGCTCTTGTGGCCGACTGTGGGACGGGGCCGGCGGATGTCAGTCTACAGCGCACCCAATCCCCCTCCCAGCATGTCAGACTGCCCGTGGGGGGCCTATCCAGCCCACTTGGCTGAACACCTCCGCTCCGGCTCCGCCTACTTCCCTCGCCCGGCGGGCGAGGCCACCCCACCATCTGACGCCGGCTTGCAGGAGATGCAGGAGATGCAGGAGTTAGTAGTGGGGGTGGCGGGGTCCGGGGCGTTGGCGCGCACGAAGCTGGCGGGTAGGGTGTGGGGGTCTATCCCTCGGAGCCGCCCCATGCCCCGCTACCGTGATGACGACGACGACGACGACGACGACGACGACGACGACGACGACCGCCCCCGCCGGCGGTACCACGGCCGCCCCCGGCCGCAGCCCTCCGTCCGGGTGGGCCTGGGGGTCGTCATCGCCCTGCTGGGCCTCTTCCTCTTCGGCGCCGCCCTATTCGCCGTCGCGTCCTACGCCAACTGGAAGCGGGAGGCGGCGGCGACGGCGCGATCGGGGAGGACGTACACCCGCGACCGGTTCGTGGGGCTGGTGATCGGGAAGACGCCAGACGAGGTGCGGGCGGCGGTCGGCGCCCCGGACTCGACGCAGTACGTGGGGCGTCAGCAGTGGTGGTACTACTATGGGGTCACCACCGACCCGGCGACCGGGGAGGTGGACAGCCGGGTCCAGGTGGCGTTCGGCACCGACGGGCGGGTGGAGCGGGTGAACTACCACTGACTCACCGCCTGCCGCGTAGCCCGCCGAGGAGGCTGGCGCACTGGCGGCCCGTGGCGGGGCGATCAGTCGCCGGGGAGAACTGCCGGCTGCAGCGCCGATCCCCGCACAGCAACGCTCAGCGGGGCAGGGGAGGGGCCAGGAGCAGCTCGGCCAGCCGCTCCCGCTGCTCGGGCGTGAGGGAGGCGACGAACGCGGCCATCTGGTCGGAATCGCCCACTGCACCGGAATGTGCAGCGCCCGGCGGGGCGGTCTGCCCGGAAGCCCTGAAATCGTGGGCGGCGGCGTCCTCGGTTCGAGTCCCACCTTGGCCACCTCAGTGTCTAACCCCCGTCGGTCCGGAGCCGACAGAGGCGACCGGAACCCCTGGAATTGGTGGGTTCAGGTTGCCTTTGTCCGCTCCAGGGCGTATAGCCTGCTCTAGTCCGGTCCACGTTTTGGTCCAATCGTGGACCGCCCATCCCCCGCTTGGATTTCAGGAAGCCTCCTCCAGGGTTTGCAGGTGGTGTGCAGTTGCCCGCCCCCTCCCGCATCCACAGTCGCGGGCCGGTGGGTTGTACGCCCTCCGCACGGGCTGGTGTGAGTGATTTCGCGTGGCAGTTCCTTGCAAACCGGCCAAATCGTCACGTACACTGAACTGATTGTGATCGTTCTACTTGGTCCCATGTCCGCTCCTCTGGCCTGGCACCTGACCCGCACTGCCGCAGCCGGTTTCGCCGTGCTGTCGCCGATGACGATTTCGCCGCACGAGACCCACGCCGGGTGTGGGTGTTTACACCCCCGTACTCACTCGCCGGGTGACCCGCCTGCCGGGTGTCGCCCTGGCGTCCGTCTCCACCCATCGCTTTATCCCAGAGGGTGACCATGAGAGTGAGATTGCGTTCACGGGAGAAGTCGCGGCTGCTGATCTGGTGGCTGAAGTGGCGGAAGAAGGTGATCGTCGGCGCGATCGGTGTGGGTACGGTCGCCGCCCTGACCTTCGGCGTGTGGTTTATCATCTCGCTCTTCCGCCCCCTCTCCGCGGTGGAGTGCCGGGCGCGTCTGGCGGAGGGGGGGCTCGCGAGCGACCTGCAGGACAGTGGCGGGTCGGTGACAGGTACCTCTTGGGGGGCACCCGGCCCCGGCGGGGTGGTCATCTTTCAGGAGTTGACCATCGTCGGCAGCGGCGACAAGTGTAAGTCCGTCACCTCCGAGGCCTTCTCGTCGACCGACGGGAGGAAGTCGCCCGCACGCAAGCAACTGGCTACCTTCACCTACACGCCCGCGTCCGGCGTGGAGGTGAAGGAGACGAAGGCCGGGGCCCCACCGGCGCACGTCGCTTTGGCCCGCAAGGAGTTCGAGCAGATCACCACGCTGCTCTCCCAACCGGTTCAGCGCAAGGACGAGTAGGCCGGCGAACGGGACTGGCGGGCACGGTCCGCACGGCGTCGTGCGGGCCTGCCGTCCGAGTTCATCAGGACAGCATCCGTGCCCCCGCGCGTGCCGGTCTCCGCGGCCGAACTGCTCGCGTCGCTGCGCGAGCTGCGGTGCCCGATCGACACCCCCACCCGGTCCGACGAATCCGCCCGCGAGCTCGCCGACCGACTGGTCACCGCCGGTCACCTGACCCGGTTTCAGGCCGACACCCTGATGGCCGGCGAGGGCGAGCGGTTGGTGTTGCGGCAGTACTGGCTGCTCGACCGAGTCGGCAACGGGGGCATGGGGCAGGTGTTCCGCGCCCGCCACCGCGCCCTCGACCGCATCGACGCGGTGAAGGTGATCCGCCCGGACCTGCTCGGCGACGCGGCGGCGGTCGAGCGGTTCCGCCGCGAGGCCCGCGCCGCCGCCCGCCTCAGCCACCCCCACCTGGTGACGGTGTTCGACGCCGACGACGCCGGCGGCCGGCACTACCTGGCCATGGAGTACGTCGATGGGCCGGACCTAGCCGACCTCGTGCGGGCCCGCGGCCCGCTCCCCGTCGGCCGGGCGTGCGCGTTGACCCGACAGGCGGCCCTGGGGTTGCACCACGCCCACGAGCGAGGTCTCGTCCACCGGGACGTGAAGCCGTCCAACCTGCTGCTCGCCGGCGGGCGGGTGAAGGTGGTGGACCTCGGTCTGGCCCGGTTCGCGGCCGACGACGGGCAGACGGAGGCCGGGGCGTTCCTCGGCACCCCGGACTTCGTCGCGCCGGAGCAGGCGGCGAACGCCCGATCCGCCGACGCCAGGGCCGACGTGTACTCCCTCGGCGGGACGCTCTTCTACCTCCTGTCGGGGCGGCCGCCGTTCGCCGGCGGGTCGGCGATGGAAAAGCTGTTGCGGCACCGGACGGAGCCGCCGCCCCGGCTGGCGAACCTGTCGGCCGAACTCAACGCGTTGCTCGGCCGGATGCTGGCGAAGTCGCCGGCCGACCGCCCGCAGACCGCCGCCGAGGTGGCCGAGTTGCTCCGACCCTTCGCCGACCCGGATGCCAGTGAGGCCGAGTCGGTCAGCGACCGGGCGGACACCACCGGGTGGGCACCGTCCGGCCTGCCGGGGGCGACCGCGCCGCCCCTGCCTCCACCCCGCCGGCCCCGGAGGATCGGTCGGTGGTGGGCTGTGATCGCGGTCACTCTCGTCGTCGCGGGCGGTGCCACCTTCGCCTGGTTGAACTGGCCGCGTCCGGACCCGCCCCCGACACTCTCAACCCGAGCCAGCGACCTGCCCTCGGAACCAACACGCTGGGTGGCCGGACACCGCATCCACCTGGAGGACTACGGGGTGTACGGGCTGGCGTTCGACGGCGGCGGGCGGTTCCTGGCCGTCGGGTGCGGGTCGGCCTCTCGCCCGCAGCGGGCGGGGTACGTGTTCCTCTACGACGTGACCTCCCAGAAGGAGCGGCTGCTGGGGGAGTTGAACGCCCACGTCGCCTGTGTGTCGGTATCGCCCGACGGCCGGTACGTCGCCGCCGGGTGCGGCCACCCCACCGACACCGTCCGTGGGCAGGTGGTCGTCTGGGACGCGAAGCGCGGGGACGTCATCGCCGACTTCGTGCCGCACGAGGCCGGGGTGTCGGCCGTCCTCCTGGTCGGGGACGAGTTGTTCACCGCCGGCCGCGACGGGGTACTCGGCGTCTGGCGGCTCGACCCGCCGAAAGCACCCTCGAAGGTGACCGGCTACGGCGAACCGGGCGGCTCACCCCTCACCGGGATGGCGCGGTCAGCGAACGGGTTGCTCGCCACCGGCGACGAGTTCGGGCGCGTCCGCCTCTGGCCGGCGGACGGTCGGCCGGAGTTCGACGCGGCCCGCGGAGTCGTCCGCGACCTGGCGTTTACCCCGGACGGGGCGACTCTGGTGGGGGTGGTGGACGCCGGCGGAAAG
>JADMIO011276633.1_pt1 | contig 16206 bp, 15 predicted proteins | sample 8958161 | NCBI WGS metagenome assembly JADMIO01 (sample SAMN16585339, study PRJNA669376) | soil metagenome | isolation source: Crop rotation soil | place: USA: Cullars Rotation, Alabama | collected 2011
GAGCGTCGGCGGCTGGACCATCCCGCCGATGAACTTCCGGGCGAGGATCGAAAACCGAACCGCGTCGTCCGTTACGAAGCAGCGCATCCGCCCTTGCCGGTTGGCCGGCGGGCGGAGCAGGCCGGCACTTTTCAGCCGCCGGGCGACATCTTGGGCACACTGCTGGGCAGAGTCAATCACCCTGACCATCGGCCCGACCACCGCTTCAATCGCCGGGCGGAGAATCGGATAGTGCGTGCAACCCAGGACGAGCACTTCCATGCCGCGGCCGATCATCGGGCCGAGGTATTGTTCCAGCGCGAGCTTCACCACCGGATCGTCGCAGTCGCGGCCTTCTTCGACCATCGGCGCCAGCAACGGCGCCGAGCGGAGGAGCAGCCGGGCATGTTGCCGGCGGGCGAGAATCGCGCGCTCATATGCCGCCGAGCGAACCGTGGCTTCCGTCGCGAGCACGCCGATGACCGGCACTTTCCTGCTGCCCGCGGCGGCGACGGCGGCTTTTGCGCCGGGGTCGATCACGCCGGAAATGCTGAGTTCCGGAAACGCCTCGATCACCGCCGGCAATGCCAGCGCGGTCGCCGTGTTGCACGCGACGACGGCATGCTTGGGATCCAGTGGCGATAGGTGCCGGATGATCTGCGTGACAAATTGCGTGACGTTGCCGGCGGTTTTCGAGCCATACGGCAGCCGGGCGGTGTCGCCGAAGTAAACGATGTCTTCCAGCGGAAGCGAATCGCGCAGGGCCTTGGCGACGGTCAGCCCGCCCAGCCCGCTGTCCAGAACGACAATCGGCCGAGTGGCGGGGGAGTTGGGAATTCTCGTAGTCAGGTGCATTGGTCTTGTCCCCTCCTCCGGTACTCCAGGGGAGGGTTAGGGAGGGGGCTTCTTGCAAAACGCGCCTGTCGTCCGAGCCCCCACCCCAGCCCTCCCCCGGGAGTACCGGAGGAGGGGGTGAACCGGCTCGCGCTGACGCTCCTCCGCCTTCATTTATCGGACGCCTCCCAACATCCGCTTGACAATTGCTTTCCGCGGCTAGAATTGCGTGCAAGGGCGTTCTGACAAGGGGCATTGTTCTCGGCCTTGCCCGTTTCCCACCTACTGTTTTGCGAGGCGGCCATGAGTGACATCCTGAAGGACAAGCACATTCTCCTCGTCGATGACGATCCGGATATTCTCACCAGCATGCAGGCGGCGTTCGAGCCGACCGGCGCGGTGGTCGAGACGGCCAGCAACGGCAACAAGGCCGTCGAGATCAACGAGAAGAACCAGCCGGACCTGATCGTCCTGGACATGATGTTGCCAGGCCGCAGCGGTTTCCTGGTGATGGAAAAGATCCAGCAGGAAAAGCGCAACGCCAAGAAGCCGCGAAATGGCCCGCCATACGTGATCATGATCACGGGCAACCAGGGCGGCCGGCACAAGATGTTCGCCGAGAGTCTTGGCGTCAGCGAGTATCTGAACAAGCCGTTCAAGATGGACAAACTGATTGCGACGGCGGAGAAGGTGCTTGGGAACGCGGCGCCAAAGACTTGATACTTCACTGAAGACTTTGCCCCGGAGACACGGAAGCACGGAGAGTCGCTCGAAGAATCGAGCGGCTCTTCTTGTTTTTGTTTCTTGCGTTCATTGCGTACTGAAGCGAGCGGCGAACTCATAGTTCGGAAGGTGTACGGATTCTCGGCAATGCGGGTAGAATGCATCTGAACGGATGAGCGATGAAGAATTTCAACAAGCTCTCTTGCGATTGCGGGACTTGGAGTATCGCGAGGATTTCGAAGCCGCTTTATGCGAGCTCTATATAGCCTGCGAAGCCTGCCATCGTGATCAGATACGAGCAGACGTTGCATCTGGAGTGTTAAAAGATCCGCCTTCGTGGCGAGATCCTACGGATTGTTCACGATTGAAGACGCCTCGCGAACAGCGCCACAAACAGCAGCTCATTCTCCACTCGATTCGCGGCGCCGGAAAGGATTTCCGAGATGACTTATGTGGCTTTGCATTCACCTACCACAACCTCCTTCTGATTGGCGTGGACGCTGACGCTTTCTTTGAGCGTGTTGCGAGCTTGTCTGACGAAACATTTGGCGGATTTGTCCGCTCCTTCGTGCGAAGGAAGCCAGAGGACAAATCGATGAAAGCTTTCTGCCTTGCGGTCTTTCAGGCACCCGACGGCTCGGCAGTAGGTTTCAAGTAACCAACACTTCGATGCAGCCCATTCCTCTCAACATCAAAGGCCGCGGCGCGGGATACAACCCGCCTAACCGGTTTGAGACCGTGCGCATCGAGGCCGATCCGGAAGGCTACGTGAGGGACGAGGACGATCCGGAACTTCCGCCGCAGACGACTTATCTGCGCGATTCCAGCAAGTCGATCATCGCGACAAACAACTCGCCGGACATTCCGTTTCGCCAGAGCGTGAATCCCTATCGCGGCTGCTCGCACGGATGCATTTACTGCTTTGCCCGGCCGGGCCATGAATATCTCGGATTCTCCGCAGGGCTCGACTTCGAAACCAAGATCATGGTGAAGGAGAACGCGCCGGAACTGCTGCGCGAGGAACTGTCGGCGAAGCGCTATGTCCCGGACATGCTCGCGATCAGCGGCGTCACCGACTGCTATCAGCCGATCGAGCGGAAGCTGGAGATCACCCGGCGGTGTCTTCAGGTCTGCGCCGAGTTCCGCAACCCAGTCGGCATCGTCACCAAGAATCACCTCGTCACGCGCGATATCGACGTGCTTTCGGAACTCGCCAGCCATCGCTGTGCGGCGGTGATGATCTCCGTTACTTCGCTCGATGCGAATCTCACGCGAATCCTGGAGCCGCGCACCAGCGTCCCCAAACGCCGGCTCGCGGCGATCGAAGCATTGGCCAAGGCGAAGATCCCGGTCGGAGTCATGGTCGCGCCGGTCATTCCTGGGATCACCGACGAAGAAGTGCCGGCGATTCTGGACGCCGTGGCGGCGGCCGGCGCGACCTTCGTCGGCTCCGTGACATTGCGGCTTCCATTCGCCGTCGCGCCGCTCTTCGAAGACTGGCTTGAGAGGCATTTCCCCGATCGCAAGGAGAAAGTCCTGAATCGCATCCGCGGCATGCGCGGCGGGAAACTCAATGATGGAAACTTCGGCACCCGCTTCCATCCCACCGGCGTTTTCGCCGACCAGATGCGCAAGATGTTTGACCTGGCGGCGCGGAGGGCAGGGATCACCGGGTCTTTCCCGAAGATGAATCTCCATGCGTTCCGGCGACCGGCGGGTCCGCAATTGTCGCTGTTTGAATAGCTGTGGGCCGGTCGCGAGCGGGCTGATTCGCTGCCCGGCATTCGCTTTCAACTTCCCGCGGCATGCGGTCGATAACCCATTACCGGGCCGCCGACCGTTTGCGGAGGGTTGGCCCTCTTTTTCGCCGGCGACTGGTGTTCATCGCCGCGGCTCGCTCGACAGCAGCAAGGTCATCTGCGTGCAATTGCCGATTCAACATTATGGGGCGATCCTGGATGCGCTTCGCAAAGTGGCCGACGGCCGCAGCAACGAAAAGCGCCGGCACAATCGTGTTGAGATCCAGGCCAAGATCGATTTGGCGCTCCTTTCCAATTCACCGACCGGTAGCCACGTCACCCGTGTCTACTCCGGACTGACCCGCGACGTATCGATCGGCGGCCTGGGCGTGATGCAGTATGTGCCGATCGAGGTCGGTCAGCTCTTCCTGGCCTGCCTGCCGACCGAGAAGCAATCCGTTCTCTATCTGGTTTGCAAATCGGTTTTCTGCCGTGCGCTTGCGGAAGGGATCTTCGGCATCGGCGCGGAGTTTGTCGTCGAGGCCAAGCCGGAAGTCGTCGACCAGGTCCTCGGCTTCCGCGGCTCCGAATTGCAGCGGATCAGCCAGACGATGTTCGCCTGATTCTGGAAGAGAGAATCACCTCAGCGACGCAGAGGACGCGGAGAGACAAACAACAAGCGTCTGCTGCTTAAGCGAATGTCGAGAAAGCCCGTTCGCCCTCATCCTTTGATCGATTCTCGAATGGCCCCGACGTTCTCGTCGTAAAGTGCTTCCACCATCGACATCGCTTTCGTCACCTTCTTCTTTGCGACGTCGGCGTTGGTGAGGATCTCCAGCAGCGGCTTGGCGATCCGATCGCCGCTGGAGTCTTCGATTTCCTGGACCCATGGCGTCAGGCCGATGTCGCGGAAGATCTGCGCTTTGTGAATCTCCGTCGGCTGGTGGAGATAGATCGCCGGCACGCCGGCGCTTAGCGCGAGGATCGCCGCGTGCGTCTCGAAGCTGACGATGGCGGCCGCGCGGGCAAAGACGCTCGCCGCCTCGTCGGGAAGCCAGAACGTGCCGCGCTTCGCCACGTTTTTCTTCACGTCGTCGGGCAGTGGATTGATCACGTGCTTGTCGATCAGATCGATCTCGTAACTCATCTCCGGACACGCCAGCACCTTCATCCCGGTCTTGCGGACGGCGAGTGTGATCGCATCGCGCAGCTTGCCGTGGTCGATCTCGGCAAACTGTTCGTTGGTCGCCGTGCGCTGGCGGAGCACTTCGGCGGGGAAGCGGCGGAACGGCGTGAAACGCAGACGCGGCACGACGCAGAAGAAGCGGCCGTCCTCCAAGCCCGCGGTTTTCAGGAATGCTTTGGCGGATGCATCGTCGCGAAGGTCGAAGAAGAACGAGGAGTCGGGGATGACGCCGAGCGTCGGCCCTTTCACGCCGGCTTTCTTGATCGCGTTAAGCGTGCTGCTGTCGCGGGCAAATGCGAACTTCGTATTGGAGAGAAGGACTGCCTGCTTTTCATCCACGTCGCCAAGACCGATGCCAAGCACGCCGAACGGCTTTTTGTTCGTCTGGCACCATTGCAGCAGTTCGGGCGCGATGAGATTCGGCGCGGCGCCGTGGATCGCGAGGTCCGTCTGTTCCAGGGCCTTCCGCAACTCGTCGCCGGTGATCTGGAGAGTTTTCTTGTCGATCGACCCTTCGACGATCTGCAGCTTCGGGAACGCACTGCGGATCATCGCGGTGATCGCGTCGGTGGTCTTGTAAAGCCAGAGCGTGACCTCGGTGTCGCGCCAGTGCGTTTCAAGCAGCCGAAGCGAAGCCGGCGTCTGACTGATGTCGGCGATGCTGATCCACTGCCAGCCGCTGCAGAGGAGAATCTTTTTTGGACGCGCGGCGGCGGCGAAGTTACTTGAGGCGAGGATCCCTGCGAGTCCGATGCCCAGAGCCTGTTGGAGACAGTGCCGGCGGGTGATCGCGCGGGTGGGGGTCATGGCAATATTCTAGCGAATGCGTGAGTGCTCGGGTGCCACGGCTTGGTACTCCTAGCCGTGGAGGGGCTAAGCAGTGGAGAGCGATCCCTCGTTCGAGGTCCCACCACGGCTAGGGAGTACCCAAGCCGTGGCACCCGGACACCCCACGCGGAACTGTCGTTTACGACGCGGCGCGTTCCGCGACGCGCTTGGGGACCTTTTCAACCGGCACTTTTTCCGGCGGCTTTTCCTCCGCCGCGGACAGCGGGTTCTTCAGCTCTACCTTCACGCGGTTCACCCGCTGCGGCTCGGCTTCCAGGACGGTGAACGTAGCGCCTTCGTAGTCGAACTTCGTTCCCGCCACGGGAATGTGTCCCACGGTCGTGCTGACGAACCCGCCGAGCGTGTCATAGCCGGCATCTTCGGGCAATTCGAGACCGGCCAGGCGGTTAAACTCTTCGACGTACATCCGCGCATCGGCCTCGAAGGTGTGTTCGTCCAACTTGCGGAACATCGCCTGGCCGACTGGCTCGTGCTCATCGCTGATATCGCCGACGAGTTCTTCCAGCACGTCTTCGATAGTGACCAGGCCGGCGGTTCCGCCGTACTCGTCGAGGACGATCGCAATATGAACCTTCTGCAGACGGAAGTCGTCGAGCAGGTCGCGCAGCGGCTTGGTTTCCGGGACGTAGTACGCCGGGCGCATCGCCGAGCGGATGTTGAACGAGTCGGAGGACTTGCCGAGATGTTTCAGCAGATCGCGCGCGTAAAGAACGCCGACGATATGGTCGAGCGTGTCGTCGTAGACGGGAATTCGGCTGTGGCCGGATTCCTCCAGCGCGACCTTGAGCTCCGCCAGCGTCGAATGAGCGCCGACCGCGACGATTTCCGGGCGAGGCGTCATGATCTGGCCGGCGGTGGTGTCGCGGAAGCTGATCACCGAGAGGATCATGTCCCGCTCTTCTTCGTCGACGACGCCCTCCTTTTCGCCTTCCTCGACGACGGAGATGATTTCTTCCTGGATTTCCTGGCCGATCTTTTCCGCGTGAGGAATCGTCGACGTTCCGGCGGCGCGGACGACGATCGAATCAAGCACGTGCATCAGCTTGGCGATCGGCCAGAGCAGCCAGCGGAGAAAGTGAAGTGGCCGAACAAGGGATGCGACGATCAGATCGCCAAAATGCCGGGCGATCGCGCTGGGGAGCATGACCGACGCCACGAGACTGACGAGGGTCCCGATGACGATGGCCAGCGTATAACTGAGGGCGCGGTCCTGACCCCAAAAGTCTTCGGCCATTTCCAGCGAGCAGAGCAGGATCGCCGTATTGAACAAAAGCCGGAGGACGGCCGTGCAGAAGGCGAGGTCATTGAGGTTGTCGAGGGTGGCGTCGATCCACTTTTCACGGCCGCGGCGCTTGAGGGCGTCGCTTAAGCGGATGCGCGGCAGATCGCGCAGCGAGTAGGTGAGGGTGGTAAAGACGAGCGACCCAAAAGCCGTTCCGGCAAGGGCCACCCCAATCAAAGGCGAAGCCATCAGTCGGCTCCCGAAGTGTCAAAGGCCCGCGAGAAAAGCCGGGCGGACGAAACGGCAGCAGTGGATGGCGCGGCGGTCATTGGCATCGCTCATTCTACAGGCAAAACGGCTTGGCGCGCATCCCTGGAAACCGTTTTGCATGCTAAATCTTGTTTACGCCACGACTTATTTATTGTGGCGAAGATGTTTTGAGCGGCTTTTCCGACGTTCCTGAGCATCGGAACCGTCCGCGGCGGCGAAGACCCGGCCGCGTCCGATAATCTCCAGGATTCGATCTTCCTCGCGGTGGATTGCCTTGAACTTCGCGGGGGTGGTGTCGTCGAAGCCACTCAGATGAAGCATTCCGTGAAGCGCATAGAGAAGGATTTCATCGCGCAGCGCTGTCCCCTCGGCTTTGCTCCGCCGACGGGCTTCCGGGATACAGACGATGACTTCGCCGGAGAGTGCACGGCCGCGGCGGTCTTGATCCAGGGGAAAAGTGATGACGTCGGTCGGGCCGGAAATCCCCATGAACTGCTCATGCAGCTCCGACATCCGCGCATCGCCGACCAGTGCCACCGAAAGCTCGCTCAGTCGCGGATTCAGGACAGTGTGTGCTTTGAGCAAATATCGGCGCAGCCAGGGGACAAACGCCTTGCCGGCGTGCGCGGTAATAGTGAGGTCGAGGTTGGACACGCTGTGACGATTTTAGTCGAAATTGGAGTTCGATTTTGGATTTTGGATTTGTGATTTTGGATTGAGCGGCAAAGCCGTCCGAACGCCGTATCTCAACTGCGGGTCGAAAACTCCGGCTTTCACGGATACAGTTACCCGTCTACTGGAGGTCTCATGCAAATGCGACATTGGTGTGGCGTCGGGGTCCTTGCGGTTGCCGCCGCGGCGCTTCTGTTTGAAGTGACAGCCTGTGCGAAGAATGAGTCCACCACGCAACCCGCAAAGGAGGGCTCCGTGAAGGTCTACGTCTACGACAAAGAAGGAAAATTGGTCGGCCCGGTCGATTCGCCGCGCGTGGTAAAGACGGACGAGGAATGGCAGAAACTTCTGCCGGCCGAGACCTACAAGATCGTGCGCGCCAAGGGAACCGAGCGTCCGTTCTGCGGCACGCTGCTCGACAACCACCAGGAAGGCACGTACGCGTGTGTCGGCTGCGGATTGCCCCTCTATTCCAGCGATTCCAAGTTCACGTCCGGCACCGGCTGGCCGAGCTTTTTCAAGCCGGTTGGCGACGGGAACATCCTCTATGACCGCGACGAAAGCCACGGCATGGTCCGCACCGAGATCATGTGCGCCCGCTGCGGCGGCCATCTCGGCCACGTCTTCGACGACGGCCCGGCGCCGACCGGCAAGCGGCATTGCGTCAATTCCGAGTCGCTGAAGTTCTACGCGAAGACGGACTTGGCGAAGCTGGCGGATCCCGCGGCGGAACAGAAGCCGGCGACGCAGCCGGCAAAGTGATTTCGCAATAGCAGATGAGAGCTACGTCTTTTCTGTCCCGTTGATTTCCGCGTCAAGATCCGGAGGTGGAAACTCCACATCTTCGTAGATCTCTCTCAAGGGAATCGAGATGTCGATGCTGCGCAGGACGAGTTCCGCATCCAATCCCTGTGCCGATCCAAAAGTCCAAACACCGCTTTGGCGAATAAAGGTTTCGATAGTTGGAGAGTATTGCGAGACCAGCACATACTCCTGCATTGAATCAAGTTCCCGGTAGTAAGAGAACTTTTTCCCGCGGTCGTAGGCCTCGGTTGACTTCGAGAGCACTTCAAAGACAACGCGCGGCGACTGAATGCTGCCCCTCGTGCGATCGGCGGGATCGAGAACCACGCGATCGCAGTGGACGAGCAAGTCGGGATACAGGTAGCGGGAAATCGAGGGGATGTTGACCCGGATGTTGCCGTTCAAGGGACGGCAAGGTTTACCTTTAAGCCGAACTTTGATCGCACTATTCAGGTTGGAAACGATCACACTGTGGTCATACGAATTGCCAGCCATGGCAAGCACTTCGCCATCATGGAACTCATGACGTTCCAGCGACGCCTCTTCCTGGCGAAGATAATCTTCGACAGACACACGCTTTTTCTCGGCTGGTAGGGCCATGGCAGTTTTCATTTTATCAGTTATTCCGGGAGTGCGTAGCATAAGTTCCTCTCCCTTTGGCCTCCGCCCGATTCGTCACTACAATCCCCGCCCATGATCATCACGATCGACGGTCCCGCGGGGACCGGAAAATCGACCGTGGCACAGGCCGTTGCCCAGCGGCTTGGCTTCGACTTCCTTGACACCGGCGCGATGTATCGCGCGATCGGCCTGGAAGCGCTGCGCCGTGAAGCGGCGCTCGACGATCAACGCGAGCTGGCGTTTATCGCCAGGCATGCCCGCATTGAGTTCGATTGGTCGCGGCGGCCGCCCGGCGTGTTGTTGAAGGGCGAGCCGGTTGGACATCTGCTGCGCGGCGCGGACGCGACGCGGGCGGCTTCGTATGTCGCTGTGGTGCCGGAGATTCGCGAGATCATGGTCCGCGAGCAGCAGCGGATCGGGCGCGAGCGGCCAAGCCTCGTCACCGAAGGGCGCGACCAGGGAACCGTGGTCTTCCCTGAAGCCGGGCGGAAGTTTTATCTGGATGCGACCGCCCACGAGCGCGCCCGCCGGCGCGCGGCGCAGCTCCGGGCGCGAGGCGAGATCGTCGATCCGCAGGAAATCCTGCGGCAGATCGAGGAGCGCGACGCCCGCGACAAAGGCCGCAAGATCGCGCCGCTGGCGCCCGCCGCCGATGCGCAGGTCATCGACACGACGCACATGGCGCAGGACGAGGTGATCGAGGTGATTGTCGCATCGGTGCGCGAAGCGATTGGGCCGGAGCGGGCGAGCGACGCCGCGAGTGCACAGTCCGCGAACGCGCAGCCCGCGCCGCTGGAGGACGCGACGCGATGAGCGATGTGTCGTACGAACGCGGCCCGGCGCCGGGCTCATCCCTCGGACTGCGATGGTATTCCGGAGAGGGCAAGCCCGCGTACCGCCTGGCCCACGCCTTCACCCGGTTTCTCCTGACCACGCTCTTCGATCTGAAAGTCAGCGGCGTGGACCACTTCCCCCGGCGTGGCGGCGTCCTGCTGATCTCCAACCATCAGAGCCATCTCGATCCGGTCGTTCTCGGCGTCGCGGTCCCGCGGCCGCTCAGCTACATGGCCAAGAACGAACTGTTCAAGAACCCGCTCTTTGGAAAACTGATCCGTTCAATGGGCGCTTTTCCAGTGCGGCAGGGCGGATCGGCGGCGGGGGCGATCAAGGAGACCATCGAGCGATTGCAGCAGGGCCGCTCGCTGAACATCTTCCCCGAAGGATCGCGATCGCCTGACGGCGAAGTAGCGCCGTTCCAGAACGGCATCGCGCTGATCGTTCGCAAGGCAAAGGTCCCAGTCGTGCCGGCGGCGATCTATGGTTCTTTTGAATCGTTCCCGGCCGGCAGTCCATATCCCTGGCTGGGACGGATTCGCGTGCTGTTCGACAAGCCGATTTATTTCGACAATGCGCCGGCGGAGCAGATCGTCAGCACGCTGGACGCGAAGGTCCGGGAATTGTTCGCACGATTGAAGGCGATGAACCCCAGAGCCGCCGAGCAGCAGAAAGCGGCGAGGAAACGCGTGCGGCGGCGTTAACTGGATCAGGTGTTACGGGTGGGTCGCCCGGGGATCATTTCGCTGGAATCGTCTTCGTCGCCGGAGCGGTCGCGGGTTTCGTGCTAGGCCTTGTCGGCGGCGGCGGGTGAACGAGCATGTTCACATCCAGCATCGTCGTGTAATAGCGCCAGCCGCGGCCGAGGAACGCCTGGTCCTTCATCATCTCTTCGATGCTCGGGCGGACGACGCCTTCGAACCGCGAGCGGCCGTTCACTTTCACCTCGATCGGTTCCTTCAGCTTCACCATCTGATCGTTGAGGTAAATGCGGAACGAGTCCACGTTGTCGGTGGTGATCTCGATTTTCTGACCCTTGATCGTTCCCTGCACCCGCCAGGTATTGTCGGTATAGGTCATCGTTCCGCTGCCGTGCTGCCAGAGCGCTTTGTGCTCCTTGCCGGTGTCGATGGGCTGGTAGATCTGCAGCCAATCGTTGCGGTTGAACATCGTGTCCGGACGGCTCGACTGGAGCGAAACCAGCGGCGGATAAAGTTGCCGCACGCGGGCGCGCATTTTCTCGTACAGCCGATTGGCGATCTCCGGCGTCGGGGCGTGGCCGACGCCTTTGGTCTCCTGGTACTCGACGTCCACTTTTTGCGTCTGCAGCGCCTTCACCAGCCCGCTGGTCTCGGTCACCTTGATGACCTTGTCGTCGGCATCATGCCACGCGACGGGAAGCACGTTTCGCAGGTTGATGATCCGCACTCGCTGCCAGATGTCGCTGGCGCCGCCGGCCAGCGGGTTAATCGCGGCGAAGTAAGTCGGGTAGTGCAGCGCCAGGTTCCAGGTCGCGTGCGCCGACATCGAATGCCCGATGAGATAAACCCGCGCCGGATCGATGTTGACGCGATTGGCAACGTGATGCATCGGCAGCATCGCGCCGTTCATGCCGGCGTAGCTCGGGCCCCACAGTTCACTGAGGTTCAGCAGCGGCATGACAACCACAGCATCTGGATGCGCCGCGAGTTCCTCCTTGATCCACTTCGTGTAGATGTCGGTGACCTGCTGTGCGTCCGGCGGCGGCTCCACGAGGAAGGCGTGCGCCGTCGGCAGCTTGATGACCAGCGGCCAGCTTTTTGTGCGGTCGTAGTCTTTGGGAACGCCAAAGAAGTAGCGGGTGGGGAAGACGCCGGTCTTCTCGTTGACGTAGTAAACGCCGCCGCCGTCAAGCTGCGGCCAGTACATCCGGATGCGGCATAAGCGGCCGATGACTTCCGCAGGCAGGCCGGTTTCTTCCAGGTCGGCGGCGATCTTTTTTCGCGGCGAGGAGCCAACCGTCTCGAAATATTTCTCGATCAGCTCCTGGGCGCGCAGATACCGGTCGTCAAAATCCGGCCGGAACTTGTCGCCAAGCTCCGCGCGATACATCTGCATCAGCGTGTCACGCGGGATCGGCGGCCAGTTCGGCCGGCTTGCCGCCTGCGTCGCCGAGGGATCTGTCGGCGGCGGGATCGCGACAGTCGGCCGCGGCTTGGGCGCGGCGACGATCGCCCCGACGAATCCCAGCGCCACCAGCAAAGCGCACGCGTTGAAGCGGAGTGAGGTCATGCGTATTGAGTTAAGACGTTGAAACGTCCCAAAGGTAAGGCGCAACCTCGCAAATAACGAGTAAAACGTAAAGACGTAAGGACAACGCCACGTCCGCCTTACGTCTTCACGTTTTACTCGCTACGGACCTCACTTCTCCTCAATCGTCACACTCTCCAGCACATCCCCACCCTTCACCGCGTTCACCACATCCTGCCCGCTCTTCACCTGCCCGAAGACCGTGTGCTTGCCGTCGAGCCAGTCGGTCGCGATGTGCGTGATGAAGAATTGCGAGCCGTTGGTGTTCGGGCCGGCGTTGGCCATCGAGAGGGAGCCGACCTGGTGCTTGCGGTACTTGCCGGGCTGGAGTTCGTCCTTGAACTTGTAGCCCGGGCCGCCGCGGCCGGTGCCTTCGGGGTCGCCGCCCTGGATCATGAAGTTGTCGATGACGCGATGGAACTTGGTTCCGTTGTAGAAACCCTCGCGCGCGAGGAAGACGAAGTTGTTGACGGTGTTGGGCGCGGCGTCGGGGAAGAGGTCAACCACGATCGTCCCCTTCGACGTCTTGAAGGTCGCGGTGAAGCTCTTGGAAGGATCGATCGTCATCGCCGGCGGGGCGGAGTAGCTCTTGGCCATGGGTGGTTCCTTTGCTTACAAAACAAAACGGGGTGCACGAGGTGACGGTTTCGCACGGCGCGAGGGAGTTGTCAAACTCCGTGGTGAAAAACCGCTCAAAGCCGCGCGACTTCATCGAAAAACGCCTGCGACAGTTCTTTCGCCTGTGCTTCGTTCAGCAACGCCGTGCGATAAGTCAGACTGACCTGCAGGTCGTTCCCCAGCGAGGTAATCGCCAGCGCCACGGGCGCCAGCGGCCCCGTTGGCGAGATGCGGAGGTAGCCGCTGATCAGATCGTCCGCGGTCGAGACCCACGTTCCATTGAGATTCACATTCGACACCCCCGCGACGACCGGCGTCTCCTTGCGAAGGAAGCGGTAGACGTTTTTCGGCGGGACAAGCGGGCGCGTCGCATTGGCCGCCATGAGCCAGCCCGTGGAGGTCGACCAGATTCCCCGGTGGCGATGCAGCCGGTTCTGCCGCGCGATCGATCGGACCAGCGCATCCGGATCTTTCAGCTCGCGCGGGCGGCAGATGTTCTCCGTGAATCCGAGGAACAGGCCGAACTGCCCTTCGAGCGATCCGCGGACCATCGGTCGGAGATCGACGATGGATCCCACCGCCAGGTCCTGGCGTTTGCCGCGGCGCTGCGTCGGTACGCGGGCGTCGCAGGCGCGGGCGGTGGCGGCCAGGAGCAGGTCGTTGACCTTCACGCCGCGCCGCCGGGCCGACTCCACCAGCTTCGGCACGATTCCCTCCCCGCGCGACATTACCACCGCGACGGGATAATCGTCCTTTCCGCAAGTCCGCACTTTCCGCACGTAGCGAAAACGCAGGTGCCGCCGCAGCAGCGACAACAGCGTCTGGCCCGGCGTGAGATCGCCACGCGCCCGGCCGGCAAGTCGCACATATCCCTCGCCGGCGTGTTTCAAATCCGCCGCCGGCAGCGGCCCTGTCGCGAAGACGCGCTGCACCCAGCGATGGAGCAGTTGCCGGACGGCGACGCTGTCGGCGACCCAGTGCTGGTAAATGACGCCGAACCGGCAGGCCTCTCCGCCGCCGGGCGAAACGAGAAACGGCCGGAACGGCGGCTCCTGCGGATCGGTGAACGGCCGGTTCAACTCCGTCGCGATGAACTGCTCGAGAGACGTTTCCGCCGGCAGCGATCGCACGGGGTAATTGGCCAATTCGCCGTTGAGGCAGATATGCCGATACGACCCGCCGGCAACTTCGACGCGGCCGAGTCCCGCTTCTTCCAGGGTCTGGCCCCATGCCGTGGAAGCCGCCGCGGGTTCGATATTCCGCTTTAGCTCCAGCACCTGCGCCGCGTTATACGGATGCACGCGGTCCCAGTGGCGCAGGATGCGCTGGAACGCGTTAAGCGGCAGGGCGGAAGATGTCGTGGATGAAGACAGCTCAGTCCTTCCAGCGAAAATCTGCAGCTATGTTCCGGTTCTGCTGGCCGATGGCAAGGGACCAATCGCCTTGCGCCAGCGCGACCCTGTCAACTCGCGCGGTAGGCCCGCAGCCCTCGCGGAACGATGCGTCCCACACGGCGCTGATATTCGCGATACCCGTCGCCATGCACCGCGACGAGGTGGCGTTCCTCGCGCACCGATTCCCAGACCAGCAGAACGATGTGGAGGCCGGCGGCGGCGATCATCAGCGGCGTCGGCAGCGCGACCGCCGTCGCGGCCATCATCAGCGCGGAAAGCGAATAGATCGGATGCCGCACGTAAGCAAAAAGGCCGTCGAAGACGAGCCGATTTTTCTCCGCCGGATCGATCCCCATCCGCCAGGCCTTGCCCATTCGCCGCCAGCATCGGCGGGTGACGACGAAGCCGAGGAAGACGATGCCGGCGAGCGGCCAGCGCGCCCAGGTGGAGTCGAACAGCGGTCGCAGAACGGCCGGCGGGTTTTCAATGAACGGCGCCGACAGCGGATGGGCGATCCAGACGACGATGACGGGCACCCAGACGATCCGAAGAACAAGCCCGAGCTTTTCCGCGGGGATGAGGTTCGCTGCGCGGCCGGTTTGCTTGCGCTGTTTGCGCGCCATGCGCAGAACGCGATACCAGTACGCGCCCATGATCGCGCCGATCAGGAGCAGCGGAAGATTGTCGAGCAAAAAGGGCATGACGTTGTCTACACTAGAACCCCGACTTCCGCGCCTTCTTCACTTCTTCAACAATCGCCGCATGAATCTTCCCATTTCCCGCGATGGTTTTGTGGCTCATGTCCGACGCGTTCAGGTCGGTCCGTTCGCGCACATTGATGTTCTCCAGGCCAGCCGGAATGCTGCCCTGCAGAGCTTTTGGATCATGCTCGACCGGCACGCCGCGCAGCCACGGGAAGACGTCCCACACGCCGTTGGGCTGATAAAAGTTCACGCATCGGCGGACGAATGGCACGTAGCCGGGCGTAACAGGATCGATCAACACGAGCAGCCGCACGGCGCGGTTTTCTTTCGCCAATCTGCGGGAAATCTCGATCACGTCGTCTGCGCCGTAGGAAAAGCCGACCAGGATGATCGGCCCGGCGAGCCGTTCTCCCTTCCACCGGCTCATAAGAACGTCGGAGACTTCCTGCCACTGCGATTCCTTGTAAACCTGCGCCGGGATTCCCTCTTTACGAAGTGAATCGGCGAGCCGGTCGATCCCATCCGAGTACAAATCCCGCCAGCCGCGGATCAGGATCACCGGCATCGGCGACTCTTCGCTCGCCGGCGCGGTCTTGATCGCCTGCACATCCCCAGCGGTGAGCGAATTGCATCCGGCGGCAAGGAGCAGAAGCGCGCAGACAGCGAGCGGCGTTGGCGTCCCGGGGAAGATGAATCGCTTCCGAAAGATCATTTGGCTGTCACATGTCCCGCGACGACCGCGTGCACGACGCCGTCCGCGCTGCGAACCCGCAGCCGGCCGATCTCGTCGAGCCCTTCGCACTTCCCGCTGATCGCCCGCTCGGCGGCCGGTTCCAGCACACTGACCCGCCGGCCGATCAACGCATGGTGCTCATCATACTCGGCCAGCAACACGCCGAAGGGATGCTGCGTGCGCCGGCGCATCGTTTCGCGCAACTCGGCCGCGAGCGCAATCACCACGTCGGTCATGTTGAACGATTTGCCGGCAATCTGCCGAAGTGACGTAATTTTCTGGCGAATATCCGGCGGGGCGTCGGCGGGATCGTTGTTCACATTCAACCCCACGCCAATGAGATCGACCTTCCGCATCCGCTCGCAAAGTAAGCCGGCGAGCTTGCGATCGCGATGGAGAAGATCGTTCGGCCACTTGAGCTGAATCGAGTCATCGCCGGCGATTCTTGCCGCCGCCCGCCGAACCGCGAGTCCGGCGAGCAGGGGAATCTGATGCGCTTCGACGGCATCATCGATGGGCAGGACAAAGGTAACGGTGAGCGATCCGTCTGCCGACCACCAGCGATGCGCGCCGCGGCCGCGGCCGGCGAGCTGATGTCCCGTTAGCACGATAGCAGGTGCGAAAAGATTACCACGTTCGCGCAGAACGGTGGCGTGGTCGTTCGTGCTTCGCAGGCGCGGGAACCAGTGCAGCCGAAATGGCTTGAGCCCCTGGCGGAGCCGCCGGAGGTTGAAT
>JADMIO012807561.1_pt1 | contig 16206 bp, 8 predicted proteins | sample 8958161 | NCBI WGS metagenome assembly JADMIO01 (sample SAMN16585339, study PRJNA669376) | soil metagenome | isolation source: Crop rotation soil | place: USA: Cullars Rotation, Alabama | collected 2011
TTAATTATCGCGGCCGGGGCTTCGATTTGCGCATCCTGGCGACCTATCGCGGCGAATACCTCGTCAGCAATTCGACCACGCCGGCGCTGGTGCAGTATCAAGTGGCGAAGACGACGTGGAACTGGCGTTCGCGTTACGCCTTCAACCGCAACGTCAGCGTGTTCTTCGACGTGGATAATATTTTCGCGGTGCCGCTCGACGATCGCTACCGGCTCTACTCGGACCGCGGGGACAGCTGGCGGAACTTTGCGCAGAAATTCGTGGCCGGCGTCACGGGGCGATTCTAGTCCAGTCCCAACGCTCCTCGGCATGTTCGCGAGCCCGGGCCGGAACGCTCGGGCTCGATTCCGTTAAACCCCGCGTGAAGATTTCTTCGACAAAGCATCTCCTGGTTCTTGCCGCGTTAGCGGGCGGTCTCTGCGCCGCCGGTGAGGCATCGAAGTTCCAGGCCGGTCTCGCCAAGGCCGATATCACCCCGGATCCGGCGATGCTGAATTGGACCGTGGCAGCCCCGCGACCTTACAGCGTCGTGCACGATCCGCTGTTCGTGCGGGCGCTGGTTCTTTCCGACGGGGAAACGAAGGTCGCCATGATCGTGTGGGATCTGACCGATGCCCGCGAATTCGCGGTGACCCGAGTCCGCGCTGCGGTCAAAACCGCCACGGGCATTGCCGAGGATCACATCATGATCGCCGCAACGCATAATCACTCGGGCCCCAAATCCGAGATGGGCGCCACCGGTACGACGCAACGCGAGCAGCGGACGTCACGCCCGAGCCAGGACGGGCCGGTTTATCGCGAGTGGGCCGATCGCCTGGTCGGCACGTGCGTGGAAATCGTCCGGAAAGCAAATGCCGCGCTGCAGCCGGCGACGTTGTCGATCGGGCGCGCTTATGTGGGCGAGTGGCTGTTCAACCGCCTTTCCCAAGCCGTTACGACGACCTTTCTGCCCAAAGATCCTTATGTGCTCAGCGACGGTCTGCGCTTCGGCCTGGTTGATCCCACCCTGACGGTGCTTTCCCTGCGCGGAAACGATCGCAAGGAGTTCGCGCTGCTCTTCCACGTGCCGATGCATGCCGTGGCGGTGTATTCGGATTATCCCGGCCTGTCCGCGGATTGGCCTGGCCGCGTGATGGACCGCATCCGTGAGAAAGGCGGCGCCGAGGCGATGTTTTTTCAGGGTTGCGCCGGTGATATTGTTCCAGGACGGCGGGGATTCGAAGCGGTCGAAGCCATGTCCGACCTGATTTCCGCTCGCGCGATCGCGGCCGCGAAAGCGGCAACTCCGCTCGCTGTCGGCCAACTCCGCGTGGCCTCTGCACGAGTGGGATTGCCGGCGACGCCCGCCGCTGCCGCCGATTTGGCCAACCCGACCATCGCCGCGGAAATCGACGTGGTGAATTTCGGTCCACTTGCCCTGGTCACGCTCCCCGGCGAACCGCTGCAGGAAATCGCCACCGCGATTCGCGATCGTTCGCCGTTTCCGCACACGATCGTGCTGGGTTATGCGAACGGCCGCGGCGTGGGTTACGTTGGCCTGCCGGGCAACAAGGCGAAGGGCGGCTACGAAATGAGCGAAGTGGGCACAGGCACGGACGAGGCCGGCGGATTTCTGGTGGAGACGGCGGTGCGGCTGTTGCGCGACGAGTTTGCGGCGCAAGCCCTCCGGTCGACGTCGGCCAAAAAATGAACGGTTTCATCCAGCGAATCTCTCCATGACACACTCCCGGATACGCCGGTTCTCGGTGATATTGCTCAGCCTCGGCATAGGCCTCTGCGGCGCCCGGAGCCAGGTCGGAGACAAGTCGGAACTCGATCGCTCGGTTCCGCCGGATCGCTGGCAAATGCCGGACGGCAAAGTGCGTTCCCCGGAGGAATCCATGGCGCTCTTCGATCTGCCCGCGGATTTCCGGGTCGAGGTCGTCGCGGCGGAACCGCTCGTGCAGGATCCCATCGCGATCCAATTCGACGAACGCGGACGACTTTGGGTGTTGGAATGGCCCAGTTACAACTGGCCGCTGCGCGACGTGATTCCCGGTTTCGAAAAGCTCCCACCACCCAAGTCACAGCTCGCGATTCTCGAAGATACGGACGGCGACGGACGGATGGATCGTCGGACGGCTTTCCTCGACGATATCGATTGGCCCCGTGGCCTGCAGATTATGAAGGACGGTGCGCTCGTCCTGAGGCTGCCGCAGCTGGTTTGGGCGCACGACGAGAACGATGACCGCCGCGCGGATAAACAGGACGTGCTCGTGAGCGGCCTGGAGATCCCGGTGAACCCGCACGGCGCGCAAAGCAATTTGTTCCGCGCGATGGATAATTGGGTTTACGGGTCAAGATTTCCGCAGCGTTTGCGGCTCGTATCCGGAAACTGGGTCACGCAGCCGGCGCCGAGCATGCGCGGCCAGTGGGGACTTTCGCAGGATAACTATGGACGGCTGCTCTACGCATCGAACGGCGACCATTTGCGCGGAGATCTGGTCCCGGGACATTACTTCGCGCGTAATCCCAATTACCCCGTGACCGCGGGGCTCGATGTGCGTTATGCCGCCGATCAAGTGACGACCCCGCAGGGCTCCACGCCCGGGGTGAACCGGCGCAATCAGTTGCGCGACGAAAATGGCCGGCTGCAGGTTTTCACCTCGAACACCGCGCCGGCGGCTTATCGCGGCGATCAATTCCCCCGCGAATATGTGGGCAACGTTTTCCTCGGCGAAGTGGCCGGTCGATTTTTGCGGCGCGATGTGTTGACGGAGGCCGACGGTCAGATCATCGCACGCAACGCGTACGCCGACCGCGAATTTCTTTATTCGGGCGACGAGCGGTTTCGCCCCGTGTTCACCACCAACGGCCCGGATGGAACTTTGTACGTCGCCGACATGGGTCGCGGGATCATCGAAGGCGATATCTTCGTCACGAGTTTTCTGCGGAACCAGGCGGTGAAACGCCAGCTGCAGCAGCCGTTCAACGGGCGTGGCCGCATTTACCGGATCGTTCATCGCGGCAAGCCGCGCGCGAATCCGCCGGTCTTGGCGCGCGACGACGGTGCCGGCTGGGTTGCGCGTCTCGCACATCCCAACGGTTTCTGGCGGGACACGGCGCAACGTGTCCTCGTGGAAAACGGCGATCGACGCGTGATCCCGGCGATTCGGAAAATGGCGCTCGAGCATCCGGACGAATTCGCCCGGCTGCATGCGATCTGGACGCTCGAAGGCCTGGGCGGCATCGACGCGGATTTCGTCGCTCGCGCCACCAAAGACTCGTCGCCGAAAATTCGCGCGACCGCGATCCGTGTGGCGGAGCCGCTTCTGGCCGATGCGAAACTGGGCGAACAGATTTTGGTGCTGGCTCACGACAGCCAGGAAGAAGTCCGTCGCCAGCTGGTATTTTCGCTCGGGGAAACCAAAGGAGGCGTTTACGAAAAAGCGCTCGCGGAGATCCTGGAGCGCGATGCGGCGAAACCAATCTTCGTTGAAGCGGCGCTCAGTGGCCTGCGCGACCGCGAGTATTCGTTTCTCCAACAGTGTTTGAAAGCGCCCAGCTGGAGGGAAGAAAACCAGGGCGGGGCGAAGTTAATCAGCGCTCTGGCGCACGCGTTCGTGAACTCCGGACAGAACCTCGGCCCGATGCTCGCGCAGATTGGTGACGGGAAAGAACCCCGCCAGTGGGTGAGGCTCGCGATTCTTGAGGGTCTGACGGCGGCGCAAAAACGAGGAATGACGGAAATACCGGGTGAGTTGCGAACATTGGGATCGTCGCAAGATGACGCAGTGAAAAGTCGCGCCCTGGCGCTGGCCAAAGCCTGGTCGACGCCGGCCGCTTCCGTGGCGAGCGCACGTTCGCTCACAGGTCCGGTGCTCGAACGCGGTCATACCGTGTTTGCGATTTGTGCGGCGTGCCACGGGCCGGAAGGAAAAGGACAGCCGGCGCTCGCTCCGCCGTTGGAGGGTTCCGCGGTATTGGCGGCGGCACGGCGGATGAATTGCTGCGGAGTATTTTGAACGGGCGGAATCTCGATCGGGCAAACAAAGCGTTTCCCGATATGCCCTCGCTGGCCGGACTGCCTGACGAAGATATCGCGGCGGTCGCAAGCTACGTCCGCGCCAAATGGGGTACCGGCGGCCGGTTAATTACCGTCGGGCAAGTGCAGCGTGCCCGCGGTGGCGAGGGAGCAGCAGCGAAGGTCGACGCTCCCGCGACCTCATCGGGCCGTTAGCGGTTGTCCGGTCTGATTCCTTGCCAACGTCCAAGGTTCGGTGTCGCTTGCCGTCTTCGACCCACCGCTGTGAGCCGCCCCCTCCAGTTTCTCCTGCTCGCGTTGACCGGCATCGCCGCTGCTGGTCAGGACGCGAGCTCGGCGAAAACCTATCGGGACTTTGCGCTGCGTCGTGACGGGAACGCTGAACGCGGTCAGGCGCTCTTTTTTGCCAGGGAGAAAACGGCGTGTGCGTTTTGTCATTCGATCGACGGCACCGCCAGCAAGGCGGGCCCTGATTTGTTCGCGGCCGGAGATAAATTTCCGCGCCGCGATCTCATCACCGCGTTGCTCGAGCCGTCCGCGACGATTGCGGTCGGTTACGAAACGACACTGGTGGAAATGAATTCGGGTGAATCGATGGTGGGTGTGATCAAGGAAGCAGGGCCGGAGTGGACGGGCCTGATGGGACCCGACGGTCAAATGGTGCGGCTGCGAACGGCGGATATTCGGCAGCAACGGACCTCGCCGCGTTCGCTAATGCCCGAGGACATGTACACCGCGTTGACGCTGCAGGAGTTCACGGACCTCGTGGAATTTGTCGCACGTTTGAAGCAGCCGGAGAACTCGCTCGCGAGCAATCGAGGCATGCCGGCGGTCATTCCGGAGTTGGCGAAACCGGTGTTGTTGCGGCCATTTTTCAAAGAGGAATCGCGGCTGCCGTCGTCCGTGGTGAAGAAACCAGGCGACGTGCGCTCTGGGATGGTTTGGTTCGGGCAAGTGCCGGGAAGCCCGGACGTGTATCTGGCCGTGCAGCAAGCGGGACAAATCTGGCGGCTGGAAAAGAATGGTGGTGAGGAGCGCAAAACGCTCTTCGCGGATTTCAGCGGGGAAATCTACTCGCAGCGCGGGCCGAATGGGCTGCTGGGGCTCGCCTTTCATCCCAGCTTTCGGACGAACCGAAAATATTATCTCAAGCACCAGGTCATCGAAGAGGGGAAGATCGCCACCGTATTGGTCGAGAAACGCGCGGCGACGAATTTCCGGGCCGACTCGGGCGAGCCTTCGCGCCGGTTGTTGACGATTCCGAGCGTCACAGAAAACCACAGTGGCGGCTGCATTGCGTTCGGGCCCGACGGGATGCTGTATTTGGGAATGGGTGACACGGGTCCGCAACAGGACCCCGAAGGTCACGGCCAGGATTTTTCGCTGCTGCTGGGGAAGATGCTGCGGATCGACATCGACCATCGGGATGCGGGGCTCCCGTACGCGATCCCGCCGGACAACCCCTTTCACGGGCGGGCCGGGGCGCGACCCGAAATCTGGGCGTTGGGTTTTCGCGAGCCGTGGCGTTTCAGTTTCGATTCGGCCACGGGCGATCTGTGGGTCGGCGACGTGGGGCAGGATCGCGTCGAGGAAGTCACGATCGTCCGGCGAGGCGAAAACCACGGCTGGAACGTCTACGAAGGCTTCGAGCCGTTTTCGAATCGGCGCCGGCAAGCCGACGCGGTTTATGTTCCACCGGTCGCGGCCTACCGGCGCAGTTTCGGCAACTCCGTCACGGGTGGCTATGTTTACCGCGGGGGCCGGGCTTCGTCCTTCTATGGCGTGTACATCTTCGGCGATTACACCTCGCGAAAAATTTGGGGGCTGATGCAGGAAAACCGCACGTTGAAAACCATCCGGCAGATCGCCACCTCGCCCGAAGGCATCGCGTCGTTTGCCACGGACGAGCAGGGGCGGGTCTTTGTCGTGGGCTACGAGGGCATGGTCTACGAAATGGATTTCGCGTCGGGCATGTTTGAGCCGGCACCCTTGGCTAACCCGGCGACCGTGATGCCCCCGCAACGTGCGGCCCGGCCCGCGCTGCTGCGCTAGCTCCGATTGCTGCAGATGAAACGTCCGAAAAGACCGGCGAGATTTTGGTTTTGGCGCGCCGTGATCGCCGCTGCAGCGCTGAGTTATGCGATGGTGAAGGTTGACGCGGCTCCCGCGCCACCGAGGGCACCCCATTGGACGCGGCATGCGTTCGCGTTGCCTGAGTCGATCTGGAGCGTCGAGGCAATCGATGTGAACGGTGACGGGCAGCGCGATCTGATCGCGATGGGCGTGACAAAAGTCTTCGCGCTGGTCGCGCCAGATTGGAGCGAACGCATCCTCGTCGACTGCAAGGAAGGCAAGATGCTCTACTGCGTGGCGATCGATGCCGACGATGACGGCGATCAGGACCTCGCGCTCGGCCGCTATGCGATTCCGTGGATCGACTTCCGGCAGGCCAAGGCGCAGGGGAAGGAGGCGGCGCAACCCCAAGGTCCGGATTTCAGCGTCGCGTGGATAGAGAACCCGGGGCGCGGGCGATCGAGCGCGCCATGGGCGCTGCACGTCGTCGACCGTGAGCTCAATGGCATTCACGGTTTGTGCGTCGGCGATGTGAACCGGGATGGCAAATCCGACCTGATCTCCGACAGTATCAGCGGGCCGTTTTTCGCGAATAGTGTGGCGTGGTTTGAATTACCCACGGGCGCTCGCGGCGAGCCGCGTCGACATGTCGTCACGAAATCCGGCGCCGATGGCCGGCCGCATTATCTCGATTTTGCGGATGTAAACAACGACGGGCGTGGCGACATTCTCCTCGGCGATTCGGGTGGCGGCACGTTCACGTGGTGGGAACGGGCGAACGACGTCTCGGCGCCATGGACGCGGCACTTGATCGCGCAGGAAAAAGGCGCCACCAACATCAAGGCGGCCGACATCAACCACGACGGCCAGCTCGACGTCGTTGGTACCTGCGGACACGGCAAGGGCGTTTTCTGGTTCGAAGGACCCGCGTGGAAGAAGCATGTGATCGACGCCGAGTTGGCCACACCGCATGCGCTGGCCATCGGCGACTTCGACGGCGATGGAGACGTCGATGTGGCCGTCGCGTCGTATACGGCGTTTGTCGTGCGCTGGTATGAGAACGACGGTAAGGGTGCGTTCATCGCCCACGATATCGATGTCGGGAATCGTCAGGAAGCCTACGACATGAAGACCGCCGACGTGAACGGAGACGGGCATCCCGATCTCGTTCTGGCCGGGCGCGAAACGAAGAACCTCGTGCTTTATCTCAACGAGAACGGGAAATAACGTCGGAGCGGGAAAACTCCCGGGGAAATTCCCCTGCTAAAATCGGTGCATTAGGCGGCATATGGAGCGTTGCGTGCCTCGCGCCAGCGACTACGGTGACGCGGATTCCCCACGGCGTTTACCCCATGCCCTCCATTAGAATCTTCGCGACCCTTGGCTGCGCGCTCGCGTCGCCGCTGTCGACCTTCGCGGCGAACGCCATCGCGGACGAATTTTTCCGGCAAAAGGTCGAGCCGATCCTCCGGGAGAATTGTTTCAAGTGTCACAGCCACTCCGCGGAAAAAATCAAAGGCGGGCTACTTCTCGACTCGCGCAGCGCAGCGATGGAAGGTGGTGATTCGGGGCCGGTGCTGGTGGCGGGACATCCCGAGAAAAGCCCGCTGATCGAAGCGGTTCGTTACGCGAACGAGGACCTGCAGATGCCGCCGAACGGGAAAAAGCTTTCGAACGAACAGATCGCCACGCTGACGGAATGGGTGAAGCAAGGCGCGGTTTGGCCCGAGGAACCATCAGGCATGGCGCCGATTCGCCGGAAGAGCGGAATTACCGCTGAAGACCGACAGTGGTGGGCGTTTCAGCCGGTGAAAAAAATTACCCCACCTGAGGCGGGAGGGTGGGGCGCCAACGAAATCGATCGGTTTATCTTCGCGCGGCTAAAGACGGAAGGTCTGCAGCCGGCACCGCGCGCGGAAAAAACCGCGCTGCTGCGCAGAGTTTATTTCGATCTTATCGGCCTGCCGCCTGCTCCCGCGGAAATCGATGCGTTCGTTTCTGATCGCGCGCCCGATGCCTATGCCCGGGTGGTCGATCGGCTGCTCGCGAGCCCACGCTATGGCGAACGGTGGGCCACGATGTGGCTCGATCTGGTGCGCTACGCCGAAAGCGATGGCTACAAGGCCGACGACTATCGGCCGAACGCCTGGCGTTATCGCGATTACGTGATCCAGTCGTTCAACGCGGACAAACCGTACGACCGATTCGTGCAGGAACAGCTCGCGGGCGATGAACTCTGGCCGAATCTCCCGGAGGCGCGAATTGCGACGGGGTACCTGGCGCACTGGATTTACGAATACAATCAGCGGGATGCCGTCGGCCAGCGGCAGACGATTCTCAACGACATCACAGACACGACGGCGGATGCGTTCCTCGGCGTTGGGCTGCAATGCGCCCGCTGCCACGATCACAAATTCGATCCTCTGCTGCAGAAGGATTATTTCCGGCTGCAGGCGTTTTTCTCGGCGGTCGAACACAACACCGACTTCCCCGTCGCGACCGCCGAGCAGCGCGCGGCCTACGCGCAGAAGCTCGCGGCATGGGAAGCGAAGACGGCGGACTTGCGCCGACAGCTCGAAGTGCTCGATGCGCCGTACCGCAAAAAAGCGGAAGACGAATCGATCAAGAAATTCCCGCCGGAGACACGGGCCATTCTCGAAAAACCGGCCGCGGAACGCAGTCCGTTCGAGCAACAGATCGCGACGTTGATGTGGCGGCAGGTGGATTACGCCTGGGACGAAAAACGTTTTGCGAGCACGGTGAAGGAGCCGGCGAAATCGCAGCGGAACGCGCTGCTGGCGCAGTTGAAAAAGCACGACGCGGAAAAGCCCGAGCCGTTGCCCGCCAGTCTCGCGGTGACCGATGTCGGCCCGATTGCGCCGCCGGTGACCATTCCAAAAAAAGCGGCGCTGGGCGACATTGCTCCCGGCTATTTGACGCTGCTCGACCCCGAGCCGGCCAGGATCGAGCACGTGACGACTCCGACCACCGGCCGGCGCGCCGCGCTCGCGCATTGGATCACCCAGCCGGACCATCCGCTCACAAGTCGCGTGATCGTCAATCGCCTCTGGCAGGCGCATTTCGGCCGGGGTATTTCGGCCAACGCGAGTGATTTTGGCCGACTCGGCCAGACGCCGTCCCATCCGGAGTTACTCGACTGGCTCGCGCGCTCATTCGTGGAGAACGGCTGGAGTCTGAAGAAGCTCCACCGCTTGATCGTGACGTCGGAGACTTATCAACAATCCAGCGCGAGCCCGATTGCCGCGATGGCCAGTGTGAAAGATCCCGAGAACCGTCTGTTGTGGCGGGGATCGGTCCGTCGCCTCGACGCGGAACAGATTCGCGATGCGGTGCTCGCCACGACGGGCGAGTTAAAACTTCGCGGCGCCGGGCCGAGTGACGAGATGGACGCGCCGGTGCGCACGGTTTACCTCAAGGCACGTCGCAACCGCCGTGATCCCGCATTGGAAGTTTTTGATTTGCCGGAGCGGTTTGTGAGCAACGCCGAGCGCAACAGCACGACCACGCCGACGCAGGCGTTGTTGATGTTGAATAGTCGTTGGGCGCAGGAACGAGCCGGCGCGTTGGCGAAGCGTCTGCGAGGCGAGGGCGGGTTGGACGAGCCCGCGATGCTCGATGAAAGCTACCGACTCGCTTTCGGTCGCCGCGCCACTCCGACCGAGCAAACGCAGGCGCGCGAATTCCTGGTGCAGCAGGCCACGCGTATCGCGGCGAAAGAGCCGGACGGAGAAATCGTTCCGTTCGTCGGCGAAAAAATGCGTTTTCGCGATGGCTCCGCCGCGGTGCTTTTGCCCGAAAGCACGCAAGAGCGTCTCGTCGTCCCCGGCGCGCCTGCCCCGGCGAGTGAGTTCACGATCGAAGCCTTCATCACGATGAAGTCGGCAGCCAATGGCGAAGAAGTGCGCACGATTGTTTCGCACGGGGCGACGACGACCGATGATCCGGGCTGGGTCTTCGGCGTCACCGGCAAGCGATCCCATGCTCCGCAAACCCTGGTGCTGAAACTGCGCGCCGGCGGCCCGGAAGCGACGAAACTGCGGACGGACGAAATGATTTTCTCGGGGCTGCACATCGACACGGACGTGCCGTATTTCGTCGCGGTGTCAGTGCGCCTGGACGACAGCACCGAGCATGGTGTGACGTTTTATGCGAAGGATCTCACCGACAACGACGATCCCTTGCGCAAAGTGGAGGTCATGCATGCGGTGCGCGGCAGTCTGCGGACATCAGCTCCGCTCGTGATCGGCGGTCCAGCCCAAGGGCGAGAAAATCTGTTTGCCGGCATGATCGATGACGTGCGCCTTTCCGAGGCAGCGCTGAAGTCCGACCTTCTTCTGCTCACCGATGCGGTCGTGCGTCCGGAAACGGCCGGGTATTGGAAGTTCGAAGTGAAGGAAGATCCTTTTGCTGACAGCTCGAAGCGCGATCATCCGATTGCGGCAGCAAAAGTCCGGGCACTCCGACCCGATCCGCGGCTGATGGCCTTCGTCGATCTCTGCCACGTCATGTTGAACGCGAACGAGTTCATCTACCTCGAATAATTTATGAGTACGAACTCATCATTTTGCGGTCGCCGTGACCTGGCCCTGACGCGTCGCGATTTTCTGGCCCGCGCTGGCGGCGGGTTCGGCGGGTTGGCGCTCATGGAGCTTTTGCAGCGGACACCGCTTTCCGCGGCGGCGGTGAATCCGCTTGCGCCGAAACGCCCGCCGCTTCCGGCGCGGGCGAAAAGCGTTATTTTCCTTTTCATGGAAGGTGGGCCGAGCCACATCGATCTATTCGACCCGAAACCGCTCGTGAACGAACTCGCGGGCAAGCCGATCCCGGCGAGCTTCGGCCGGGTGATCACCGCGATGGGTGAATACGATTCGCCGATTCTCGGCTCGAAGCGCACGTGGAAGCAGCACGGCCAGTCGGGTCTTTGGATCAGTGATTGGCTGCCGCACACCGCCACGATGGCCGACGAACTTGCCGTAATCCGGTCCTGCGTGGCCGACGGTATCAATCACTCCGCCGGTGTGTGCCAAATGAATACCGGATCTGTCCTGGCCGGCCGGCCGTCACTCGGATCGTGGGTCAGTTATGGTCTTGGGACCGAGAACCAGAACCTGCCGGCGTTCGTCGTCATGCAGGATGAACCGGCCACCGTCATCAACGGACCGCGCAACTGGGGCAGCGGTTTCATGCCCGCGGTTTACCAAGGCACGCGCATCACACCGAGTTCGGAGCCGATCGCAAATCTCAACCCGCCCGAGGGCGTGAGTGACGAGCAGCAGCGCGGGAAGCTGGATTTTATCAACGCCCTGAACCGGCAACATGCCGATGCCCACAGCGGACAAACTGAACTCGAGGCCCGGATCGCCAGTTACGAGTTGGCGTTTCGGATGCAGGCGCAGGCACCCGAAGCGGTCGATCTCACGAAGGAGTCGGCGGCTACGAAGCAGCTCTACGGCATGGATGAAAAACCGACGGCGGAATTCGGACGCATGTGCCTGTTGTCGCGGCGTCTCGTGGAGCGCGGCGTGCGTTTCGTTCAACTCTACAGCGGCGCGGGCAGCAAGTGGGATGCGCACAGCGATATCGAGGGCAACCATTCCAAGCTCTGTCGAGCGACGGACAAACCGATTGCGGGTTTGCTGAAGGATCTAAAAGCCCGCGGCATGTTGGACGATACGCTTGTGGTGTGGGGCGGGGAATTTGGGCGGACACCCCAGAGCGAGAAAGGGAACGGGCGGGACCACAATCCCACCGGGTTCACGATGTGGATGGCAGGCGGCGGCGTGAAAGGCGGACAGGCGATCGGCGCGACGGACGAAGTGGGATTGCATGCCGTGGAGAATCGCCTCCACGTGCACGACCTTCACGCCACGATTCTCTGGCTGCTCGGCGTCGACAACATGGGACTCGTTTACAGCTACAAAGGTCGACCGGAACGGCCGACGCTGAACGAAGGTGAACCGTACCGGAAGATTGCCGGCGCCTGAACAAAATCAGAAACGCGTGCTCACACCGATGCGAAGCGCGCGGGGAGAACCGGGCGAGATGTTCGTGTTACTGTCGGCGTTCGCATAATATTTTTTATCGAGAGCGTTCTCGACATTGAGCTGGGCGCGCCACGTGTCGTTGAAAGCGTAGAAAACGGCGGCATCGACCCGCGTGTAGCCTGGCAGAACGACGGAGTCGTCGATGGTGGCGAACACGGCGGACCGTTGCACGACGCCGAGCCCGACTCCGAGTTTGGGCGATATCTGGAATTTATTCCAGAGCGAGAAACTGTGCCTCGGCACCTGGGCTACGATGGCGCCCGCCCGTGCGGCCGTTGTCGCCCGGTTGATGAAGGCGTCCTGAAAGGCATAGCCGATGGACGCCGTCCAGCTGTCGGTGATACTTCCATTCAAACCGACTTCGAGTCCGCGGGTGCGCTGGCTGCCGGTCTGCACGATCCGCGTCGGGTCGTTCGGGTCGGTGGCGCGGGTGTTCGTCCGATCGAGCTGATAGATGGCGGTGGTAAGAAACACGTCACGCCGTAGATCGAATTTCGCGCCGACCTCGTAGTTGGTGAATTTTTCCGGCTTCACCTGCTGCGTGATGTTGGTGAGAGAGGAGAACTGATCGCCCGAGCTCGGTAGTTGCGAGACGCTGTAGCTGCCGTAGAGCGACACGGATGCGGTCGGCTTGAAGATCAGTCCGGCCCTGGGGGAGACCAGATTGTCGCGCCGACCGAGGTAATCGTCGTTGCGATCGTTATGATACTGCAGCGAGAACGCATCGAAACGCAGTCCGAGCACGGCCTGCCAATGGCGGGAAAACTCGATCTGGTCCTGCACATAAACAGCACCAATATCGGTTTTGAGATGGTTGGCCGCGTCCGTCGCGCTCTGCCGAAAGATGACCGGTGTCGTGATGGTGGGGCTGGCGTACGGCACGTTGAGGCTCGTGGTGGAGTCGTTGAAGAAACCTGTTTGGCGGAAATTCTCCGTTCGCTGCCGTCCCACTTCGATGCCGCCGAGCAACGTGTGCTGCAGGCCGCCAATGTTCAGACCGTACACGAGATCCGTTTGGTTGAAAACATTCTGCCGCTGCGTGGCGTTGTTGTAAGCGGTGAGAGCGACGAGCGCCTGTGTCGCGTTCACCACACCGGGAACGTAGTTCTGATAAAACCGATCGTAGTCGCCGAAAACCGTCCGGTTGCGGATCGTGAGTCCGGAGTTCGTGCGATGCTGGATCAACGCGTTCACCAGATGCACATCGGCGGCCACGTGGCTGTCGTCGGGGTTGCCGTAGAAAAGTTCCATCGGTACCGACGCCGGGCGTCCCCGCCACGAGGTGATACCGCGATCGGCCGTGCGGCGGTCGCGCGAGTATTCATAACCGACCACCACCTTGGTTTGCGCCCCGTCGCGGAGCGTCAGCGTCGGGTTGACGGCGGTGCGTTGAAGTCGGACTCCATCGCGGAAGCTGCCGAAATCCTCGTGCAATGCATTCAAGCGCACCGCGGCCCATTTCGTAAGCGGCAGGTTGTAGTCGAGCGTCGCCCGCAGCTGGTCGAACGAACCCCAACGAACGGAGACTTCGCGTAGTGGCGTAAAGTCGGCTTCTTTGGTGGAGCGATTGATTACACCCCCGCCACCGCCCCGGCCGAAGATCATGGCGTTCGGTCCGCGCAACACCTCCACCCGGTCGAGATTGTAGACGTCGCGATAGTATTGGACGTCGTCGCGCACGCCGTTGATGAAAAAATCGGCCGACGAACTGTTGCCGCGAAAGATAATCTGATCCCGGTTGTTCTCCCCTTGGTGGGCGCTGACGCCTGGCACGTACTGCACGAGGTCAGCGATACTCGTCACCTGCTGATCCTCGATTTGCTCGCGGGTGATGACGGTCAACGACTGCGGCACATCGATCAGCGGCGTGTCCGTGCGCGTAGCGCTGGAGCTGCGATTCGCTTTGTAAAACTCATCGCGCGCTCGATCGCTGCGAACTTCGATGCGGTCGAGTTCAACCACCGGTTCCGACTTACTGTAGTCGCGCACGGAATCGGCGGCGCTTGCGGATGCGGTGATTAAGGCGCCGAAGACTACGGCCGTGGTAGCCCACATGCGAAGACGTCGGCAGGAGAGAGGAAGCGAAAGGACCCGGTTCATAATGAGACAGAGTCTTATTCGCAGGAATGCGTCAAGCGCAGTTGAGACCTTGTCTCATTCCTTTCGCTAGATATTATGATTCAAGGTCTTATAATCTAAAACGCGCCTTTTTATACAAATCCTAAAGCACGAAAAAGCCTAGTGCGTTGCGTCGGATTACTTACCGAACTTAGGGCAACGCTGAGGAAAACGGCCCCGCCGAGGCATGCGGACGGCCCCACGCTCCGCGCGCTAAGGTGCCTTCGGACGCGGAAATAATTCGGTCAGCAGGCGAACTGCGGCGGTGGCCAGGACTTCGCCGCCGCCCGGCGCGACGCGCGCGCTTTCAACTTCGTAGCTTCCTTCCGGAAAGGCCCGCTCGGTCGGAATGTAACTCAATGAGCCATTCGCGGACTGCTCCGCCACAAAGGTCAGGCCGAACGGCGAATTTTGTTTCATCGACAGCCCGAGTTCGACGAACGAGTCGCCCGGATAGCCGACGAGTGCGAGGTCGCGGCTGAACGTGATCGCCTGCACCTCGCTGGGCCAAAAACCCTCCGGCGCGTACTGTGCCACATCGAGATCACGCCACGCCCGAATCACATCCGCGAAGGGCGCACCTTTCCAGTGACGGCGCACAATTTCACGGGCTTCGGCCTGTCGCTTCGCATCCGGTACGGGTTGAGTTGGCACCCGCACAGGGCGCGATACCGCCTGCAAACCGGACGGGTCGATGGGGCGAAGATCACGGTAGGATTTCAGGACGACGCCAGCGAGCACCGTGCCGATGCGAGCGGCTTCCGCCTCGCCGCGGAGGCGGTTGCCGCCGAAGACGTCGAGATGGTTGATGTTACCCGCCATTCCATTCAGGAAAAGTGTCAACATTTCAGAACCTTTCACGCGCGCGAGCTGCTCGGAAAGCACATGGGGATAATCCGCGGAGATGCGACTTCCGCCGACAATCGCGACGTGCAGGGCGAAGTTCACGATCGTGACGAGAGGCGTGCCGCTTGCTGACTCGATGTACACAATGCCGACCTCCGGATCGATGGGGCCAATCGGTCGCACCACATTTGGGCTTTTCCCCGGATTCATCTTTACGCTGCCGTCGCTCAGCAGGAAACGGCGGTTGAAACTCAACGACGATTCCTGCCCATGCCCCGCGAAAATTTTCGCGGGCTGGAGATCCGCTTCGGCGAGCCGCACGCTTTCTGCGATCTTGCCCGGCAGTTCTTCGACATACCGCTCGCTGAGTTGACGGGCCGCGGGTTCCGCCGGTTCAAGCAGCATTGGATGCATCTGCGGCCCGGCATGGCAGTGCGTGGCCGCAATAATGACCCGCTCGGGCGCAATCCCCGTCCGTTGAGCAATCAACTCCCGCGCGCTTTTGATAATTTCTGGACGAAGGCTGATAAGATCGCAGCCAACGATTGCCGCTTTGACGCCGCCGCTGTCGAACACAGTCGCTTTCGCGTGAAGATCAGAGGACACCCCCGTTACCGTGGTAATCCCATACGAGTTGCCCATGATGCTGCCGATGGGCGGTGTGATCACGACTTTGGCGCGACCCGCCCGAAACTCGGGCGCCGGCGCGGCACCGAGCACTGCAGCGCAAAGGAACACCTGGGTCGCGAAAAAAACCAGGGCGGAAAAAGCGCGGCGGGAAACAAAGGGGCGGGAAACAAAGGGGCGGGGCATCATGTGCAGAATGGGGGAAAGGAAAAAGCCAGAGCAATTATCGCTCCGCTGTTCATGAAGGCATGACGTTAGTACGACAATTCGGTTCGCTCGGACTGAATCGTTTTCTTTACCGGGCAGATGTATCGCGCCGTTTGCGGGAAGGCGGGCAAAAATCTATCATCACCGCTTCGGCGGGTTTCGCGCCATGAATGCCTTCCCTTCGCGCAGCTCGGGAAGATTCGCGTCGGCTTCCCGCCACACGTCGAGAAAACGCGCGTAGGAAAG
>JADMIO010980273.1_pt1 | contig 16203 bp, 15 predicted proteins | sample 8958161 | NCBI WGS metagenome assembly JADMIO01 (sample SAMN16585339, study PRJNA669376) | soil metagenome | isolation source: Crop rotation soil | place: USA: Cullars Rotation, Alabama | collected 2011
CACCGACCCCGCCCCGACCCTGGCCCAGTTCCAGGCCGACGTGGCCGCCGGGCGCATCCACTTCTTCCTGGCCGGCGGGCTCGGCGGCGGCCCGGGAGGCGGCGGGACGGCGACGGGCGCCGCCACGGTGACGACGGCCAGCCAGATCACCACCTGGGTGACCGGCCACTTCTCGGCCACCAACGTCGGGGGCGCCACCGTCTACGACCTCACCGGACGGGTCGCCTCGTGACCGGCGTTCAGAGCACGTTCGGAGGAAGCGCAGAGGCGGGCCGCAGCTTCGGGCCGGACGATGCCGGCATGAGCACGTCGCACCTGACCTTCGAGGCGGCCCGGCCGATGCCGATGCCGGTGACGCCGGCCACTGTCGACATCGTCGTCCCCGTCCACAACGAGGCGGCCGGGCTGGAGCTCTCCATCCGCCGGCTGCACGCCTACCTGGTCGACCGGTTCCCGCTCACGTGGTCGGTGACCATCGCCGACAACGCCAGTACCGACGGCACCTGGGCCCTCGCCTGCCGGCTGGCCGACCGCCTCCCGGGCGTGCGGGCCGTGCACCTCGACGAGAAGGGCCGGGGCCGGGCCCTGCGGGCGGCTTGGCTCGGCAGCCCGTCGCCCGTGGTCGCCTACATGGACGTCGACCTGTCGACCGACCTCGACGCCCTCCTCCCACTGGTGGCTCCCCTCGTCTCCGGGCACAGCGACGTGGCCATCGGCACCCGGCTGGCCCCCGACGCCCGGGTGGTGCGGGGGCCGAAGCGGGAGCTGATCTCCCGGACGTACAACCTGCTGCTCAAGGCCACCCTCCACAACGGCTTCTCCGACGCCCAGTGCGGCTTCAAGGCGGTGCGGGCCGACGTGGCTCGAGCCCTGCTCCCCCTCGTGGAGGACGAGGCCTGGTTCTTCGACACCGAGCTGCTGGTGCTGGCCGAGCGCAACCGGTTCCGCATCCACGAGGTCCCGGTCGACTGGGTCGACGACCCCGACTCCCGGGTCGACGTCGTGGGCACGGCCAAGGCCGACCTGCTCGGCATCTGGCGGCTGCTGCGCCGCATCGTGGCCGGGCAGGACGCGGTTGACGCCACGGCAGCCGCAGCCCGCCCGCCGACGTCGGCGTCGGCCGCGGCCGCCCCGGCCGACGACGAGCTGGCCGGGCAGCTGGCCCGGTTCGCGTCGATCGGCGTGGTCAGCACCCTCGTCTTCGCCGCCCTGCTGGCCGTCCTCATCGGGCCGCTGGGACTGGCCGGGGCCGACGTCGTCGCCCTCGGCCTGTGCGCGGTCGCCAACACCGCCGCCAACCGGCGGCTCACGTTCTCGTTGTACGGCCGCTCGGGCCGGGCCCGCCAGTGGGCCTCCAGCCTGGAGCTGGCCGTCCTCCCGCTGACCCTGACGCTGCTGGCTGCGGCCGGCCTGCGGGTGGTCGGGGTCGACGCCCGCGGCGCCCAGGTCGCCGTCCTCGCCGCTGCGTCGGCCGCCGCCGCCGTGGCCCGGTTCGTCGTGCTTCGCCGCTGGGTGTTCCGGCCGTGAAGTGGGTGCGCTACGGCGCCGTCTCCGTCGTCTCGACCACGATCAGCCTGACCGTGCTCGGCGTCCTGGTGTTCACCGGGACCGCGTCACCCGGCTGGGCCAACGTCATCGCCACCGCCATCGGCACCATCCCCTCGTTCGAGCTGAACCGCCGGTGGGTCTGGGGCCGCACCGGCCGCCGGTCGGTCCTGGCCGAGGTGGGGCCGTTCTGGGCCCTGTCGTTCGCCGGGCTGGGGTTGTCGACGGTGGCCGTGAGCATGGCCGGCCGGTGGGCGGCCAACGCCGGGCTGCACGCCGGCATGCGGGCCCTCCTCGCCCAGGCGGCCAACGTCTGCGCCTTCGGGTCGCTGTGGATCGCCCAGTTCGTCATCCTCGACCGGTCCGTGTTCGGCCGGCCGACTCTCCCCGCCGCCGCCCCCCTCGAAGGAGCCGTCCATGTCCACTAGCGCCGTCGACCTGATCGACGCCGAGGTCCTCGACCCGGCCCCGCCCCGCCTCCCCGGCGCCACGGCGACGGCAGCCGCAACCGGCTCGACCGCCTCCGCCGGCCGACCCGGTCGGGCTGGATCACCGCCGCCATCGGCGCCTTCACCGCCGTCCTCTACAGCTGGAGCCTGTCGAGCGTCGGCATGGGCAACAGCTACTACGCCGCCGCGGTCAAGGCCATGTCGGTCAACTGGAAGGCGTTCTTCTTCGGCTCCATCGACCCCGGCAACTTCATCACCGTGGACAAGCCGCCCGCCGCCCTCTGGGTGCAGGCCCTGTCGGCCCGCATCTTCGGGTTCAGCTCGTGGAGCATCCTGCTGCCCGAGGCCGCGGCCGGGGTCGGTTCGGTGCTGATCCTGCACCACCTGGTCAAGCGCTGGGCCGGCGACACCGCCGCCCACCTGTCGGCGCTGGCCTTCGCCCTCACCCCCGTCGCCCTGCTCATGTTCCGGTACAACAACCCGGACGCCTTCCTCACGTTCCTCGGCCTGGCCGGCGCCTGGGCGGTCTGGTCGGCGGTGGAGACGGGCCGGACGCGGCCGCTGCTTGTGGCCGGCGCCATCACCGGGGTCGCCTTCCAGGCCAAGATGCTCCAGGCCTTCCTGGTACTGCCGGCGTTCGGGCTCGTCTACCTGGTCGCCGGCCCGCCCAAGCTGGGGCGGCGGATCGTCCAGCTGCTCCTGGCCGGGCTCACGCTGCTCGTCTCCGCCGGCTGGTGGGTGGCCATCGTGGCCCTGTGGCCGGCCGCGTCCCGACCGTTCATCGGCAGCACCAGCGACAACTCCATCCTCAGCCTGGTCTTCGGCTACAACGGCCTGGCCCGCCTGTTCGGCCGCAGCGGCCCGGGCGGCGGCGCCGGCGGGCCCGGCGGTGGTGGCGGGGGGACCGGCTTCGGTGGGTCGCCCGGCTGGCTGCGCATGTTCAACGCCGCCAACGGGGGCCAGATCGCCTGGCTCCTGCCCCTCGCCGCCCTCGGCCTGCTCGCCGGGCTGTGGGCCACCCGCCGGGGCGCCCGGGCCGACCGCAGCCGGGCCGGCTGGATCCTCTGGGGCACCTGGGCGGTGGTCTGCTACCTGGTCTTCAGCAAGGCCAAGGGCATCTACCACCCGTATTACACGGTCCAGCTCGCCCCGGCCGCGGCGGCGCTGGCCGGCGCCGGCGGCGTCACGCTGTGGAAGGTCGGCCGGATGAACCGGTGGCTGCGCCTGGCCCTTCCCGCCGCCCTGGCTGTCACCGGGGGCTGGGCGGTCAGCCTGCTCGACCGGGCGCCGACGTTCCACGCCTGGCTGCGGCCCGGCATCGTCGCCGGCGTGGCCATCGCCGCCGCCGGCCTGTGGTTGGCCTGGCAGTTCCGGAACCGGGCGCTGCTGCTGGCTGCAGGAGCGGTGGCGGCGGCCACGGTGCTGGCCGGTCCCGCCGCCTTCGCCGCTGCCACCGTCACCAACGCGGCCACCGGGTCCATCGTCGCCGCCGGCCCGGGTGGCGGGGGTGGGTTCGGCGGCCCCGGCGGCGGGCGGGGCGGGCCGGGAGGCGAACGGGCCGACGCCGCCCTCATCTCGTACCTGGAGGCAACCGCGGCAGCGCCACCTTCCTCGTCGCCACCTTCGGGTCCGGGTCGTCGGCGCCGATCATCATCGCCAGCGGGCAACCGGTCATGACCATCGGCGGCTTCAACGGCGGCGACCCCGCTCCCACCCTCGCCCAGTTCCAGTCCCTCGTCGCCCAGGGCAAGGTCCGCTTCGTCATCGTCGGGGGCCAGGGCGGCGGCCAGGGCGGCCCGGGCGGCAACGGGTCGAGCTCGATCACCTCGTGGGTGACACGAAACGGCACCCCGGTGCCCGCCAGCACCTATGGCGGCACCGGCACCTCCAACCTCTACGACCTCGCCGGCGCCCGATGAACGGCGCCCTGAACGACGGCCGCACCGACTCGAAAGGAATCGCCATGGACCAGCACGTGACCCTCGCCGACGACGAGCTCTGGGGCGCGCCCGCACCCGCGCCCGCGGGCGAGACCGGGAAGAGGTCCCACGCCCGCCGGTGGGTGGTGGCCGCCTTCGGCACCGTCGCCATCGGGGTGGCCGCGGTGGTGGGCGCCAACCTGGCCAGCTCCAGCACCCAGGGCCTGGCCACCGGCGGCCGGGGCGGCCCGGGAGGCGGCCCCGGCCGCTTCGGCGGCTTCGGCGGCCCCGGCGGCTTCGGCGGCCGGGGCGACAACGGCACGATCGCCAGCATCGACGGGTCCACCATCAAGCTGACCACGAAGGCGGGGACCACGGTGAACGTGGTGACGTCGGCCTCGACGACGGTCAGCGTCTCGTCGACCGGGGCGGTGAGCGACGTCAAGGTGGGTGACAACGTCCGGGTCCTGGGCACGACGTCGGGCACGACGGTGGCGGCCGACCAGATCACCGACAGCGGCGCCACCGCGCTGGCCGACGGGCCGGGCGCCGGACGCGGTGGCCCGCCGGCCGGGGCCTTCCAGGGCGGTACGCCGCCGAACGGTGCCGCCAACGCCAACCGGACGCCCGGCAACGCCAACGGTGGGCCCGCCAACGGCACACCGCCGAACGGCGCCGGCGGGTTCCGTGACGGCGGCCCTCCGACCACTGGTGTGGTCAAGACCGTCAACGGTGGGACGTTCACGATCACGGCCACCGACGGGACCAACCTCACCGTGACCACGTCGTCGGCGACGCAGGTGACGATCGTCAAGCCGGGCACGTTGCAGTCGCTCAAGACCGGTGACGCGATCCAGGTCAACGGCACCACGGCCTCCGACGGCACCATCACGGCCTCGAGCATCCGCAGCGGGGCGGTGACCGCCGGTCGCTAGCCCGCCCGTCTCCCCCGGGGCGGTGAAACACTCCCGAAACCAGACCGCAACGTGGCCTTGATGGATGGCTGACACCGGCGAAACGAAGCCCACGTACGTTCCTGTTTCATGATCCGAACCCGATTGCAACGACTGAAGCAGCGCGACACACGGCGGCTGGTCATGACGATCCTGGGGGGCAAGCTCCTCGGGATCGCCTCCCTGCTCGCGATCATCAAGGGATTCTCGTGGTTCGTGGAATCGGCGGCCGGAGCGGCACCGCTGGCCCAGGTGGCCCACGAGGCCAACGACTTCGTGAGCCCGATCAACACGGTCTGGGTCCTGATCACCGCCTTCCTCGTCTTCTTCATGCAGGCCGGGTTCATGGCCCTGGAGGCCGGTTTCGCCCGGTCCCGGGAGACGGTCAACATCCTCATGGAGTGCGTGTTCGACACGTGCCTCTGCGGCGTCCTGTACTGGGCCATCGGGTTCGCGTTCCAGTTCGGCGTGGGCAACGGCCTGATCGGCCACTCGAACTTCTTCCTCCACGGGATGACGCCGGCCTACGGGACGACGGGCGTGGCCTTCCTCGCCTTCTTCCTCTTCCAGTTCGCCTTCGCCGACACCGCCTCGACCATCACGTCGGGCGCCATGGTCGGCCGCACCGGGTTCAAGGGCGACATCCTCTACAGCACCGCCGTCTCCGGCTTCCTGTACCCGATCTTCGGCCACTGGGTGTGGGGGCCGGGCGGCTGGCTGGGCAACACCATGGGCTGGTTCCACGGGGCGACCAACGGCGCCGTGTTCCGGGACTTCGCCGGCTCGACCGTGGTCCACACCGTCGGCGGGGTCATCGCCCTGGCCGGCTGCATCGCCCTCGGCCCCCGCCTGGGCCGCAAGTTCAAGCGGGACGGTGGCGGCCCCATGCCTCCCCACGACCTCACCATCGGCGCCCTCGGCGGCGTGATCCTGTGGTTCGGCTGGTACGGGTTCAACCCCGGCTCGACGCTGTCGGCCATGGACTGGGTGGGCATCGGCAGGGTGGCGGCCAACACCACGCTGGCCGCCTGCTCGGCCGGGCTGGTCGCCGTGTTCTTCGTCTACCCGAGGTCGAAGAAGTGGGACCTCGGCATGTCGGTGAACGGGTTCCTGGGCGGCCTCGTCGCCATCACCTGTCCCTGCTACTGGGTGTCACCGGCGGGTGCGCTGATGATCGGCGCCGTCGCCGGCGTGGTCGTCCCCCTCGGGGTCGACTTCATGGAGCACCGGCGCTGGGACGACCCCATCGGCGCCGTCGCCGTCCACTTCTTCTGCGGCATCTGGGGCACGCTCAGCCTGGGCCTGTTTGCCACCGGTCAGTACGGGATCCCGACCGCCGACGGGGCCGACACCAGCACCGTGGTCAAAGGCCTCTTCTACGGTGGCGGCCTCGACCAGCTCAAGGCCCAGATCATCGGCAGCGCCTCGTGCGTCATCCTCGTGGGCGGCGCCGCATTCGTGGTGATGATGATGGTCAAGAAGATCAGGGGCGAGTGGACGCTGCGGGTCTCCGAGGACGGCGAGCTCGAGGGCCTGGACATCCACGAGCACGGTTCGCCGGCGTACCACATGGAGTTCGGCCAGGGCATGACGTACTCGACCCCCGCCGGCCTCCCGGGGACGGCGACCAAGCTGCCCAAGGCGTCCCCCAAGGAAGACGCCCCCGTCTAGGCCGTGTCGCCCATGCAGCCACGGCCGGGACCTCCACCGTCCCGGCCGTGCCTGCGTTCCGTCCCCATTCCCGCCCGCCCGCTGCAAGAAGAGAGAGGCACATGCCGCATCTGGTCACCGCCATCATCAAGCCGTTCAAGCTCGACGAAGTGAAGGAGGCGTTGCGGGGGGCCGGCGTCCTCGGCCTGACCGTCTCCGAAGTGCAGGGCTACGGCCGCCAGGGGGGCAAGACGGAGTCCTTTCGGGGCTCGGAGTACAAGCTGGATTTCGTCCCCAAGGTCAAGGTCGAGGCGCTGGTCGAGTCGGGCCAGGTCGACAAGGTGATCGACATCGTCGCCGCCGCGGCCCAGACCGGCAAGATCGGCGACGGCAAGATCTGGGCCTACGACCTGGACCGGCTCATGCGGATCCGCACGGGCGAGTTCGGTGACGACGCCGTCTGAGCCGACGGTCGCCCTCTCCCACCAGATCCTCCCCGACGACGACGGCGCCGATGCGCCGTCGCCCGCACCTCCGGTCGCCCTCGTCCGGTGGCCGGAGGAGGCGGGCAGCATCGACCGGCTCCGGGCCGCGGGGACGCCCCGGCTGCTGCTCGTCGGCCCCGGCGCTGCCGCCCCGGTCGGCACCGACTGCACCGAGGACTGGGTGCGCCTGCCCGCGGCCGACAGCGACGTCCGGGTCCGGAGCCGGGCCCTGGCCGCCCGGGCGGCGCGCCACAACCCGTCGCCCGAGGTCAAGGGCGACGGTCGGCTCGCGTTCCGGGACCGGTGGGTCGCCGTGTCCCAGACCGAGGAGTCGATCGTCGCCCGCCTGGCCGACAGGTTCGGCGAGGTGGTGGACGGCGCCGGGCTGGCCGCCGAGCTCGGCCTGACCGACAACGCGGTCCGGGTCCAGGTGATGCGCCTGCGCAAGCGCATCCGGCCCCTCGGCCTGGTCGTCCGCACCGTGCGCGGGCGGGGGTACGTCCTCGAGCACGAGTAGCGTGCGAACATGTGTTCGTGCGTACCGAGGCGTCGATCCTGCATGCCGACCTCGACGCCTTTTACGCGTCGGTGGAGCAGCGGGACGACCCTCGGCTGCGGGGGCGGCCGGTCATCGTGGGCGGCGGGGTCGTGCTCGCCGCCAGCTACGAGGCCAAGGCCTTTGGCGTGCGCACGGCGATGGGCGGTGGCCAGGCCCGGGCGCTGTGCCCGCGCGCCGTCGTCGTCCCGCCCCGGTTCTCGGCCTACTCCGACGCCAGCAAGGCGGTGTTCGAGGTCTTCGGGCGGACGACGCCCCTGGTCGAGGGCATCTCCATCGACGAGGCCTTTCTCGACGTCGGCGGCCTGCGCCGCGTCTCCGGCACCCCGACCGAGATCGCCGCCCGCCTGCGCCGTGAGGTGCTGCAGCACGTGGGCCTGCGCATCACCGTCGGCGTGGCGCGGACCAAGTTCCTGGCCAAGGTGGCCAGCGGGGTGGCCAAGCCGGACGGGCTCCTCGTCGTCCCGCCGGATGGCGAGCTCGCCTTCCTGCACCCGCTGGCGGTGGAGCGGCTGTGGGGGGTGGGGGCCGTCACCGCGGCCAAGCTCCACGCTCGCGGCATCCGCACGGTCGGGGAGGTGGCCGGGCTCCCCGAGGCCGCCCTGGTGTCCATGCTCGGGCTCGGGTCGGGCCGCCACCTGCACGCCCTGGCCCACAACCGCGACCCCCGACCTGTCACCGTCGGGCGGCGAGGCTCGATCGGGTCGCAGCGGGCCCTCGGCCGGCGGTCGCCCCGCACGCCCGAGGCCCTCGACGCCGTCGTCCTCGGGCTGGTCGACCGGGTGACCCGCCGCATGCGCACGGCCGGGCGGGCGGGGCGCACCGTCGTCCTCCGGCTGCGGTTCGACGACTTCGCCCGGGCCACCCGTTCCCACACGCTGCCCCGGGCCACGGCCGACACCCGCACGATCCTCGCCGCGGTGCGGGCGCTGCTGGCCGGGGCCACGCCGCTGATCGAGCGCCAGGGCGTCACCCTCATCGGCATCGCAGTGGGCAACCTGGACGACGGCGGCGCCGTCCAGCTCACCCTGCCGTTCGACCGCCTCGGCGGCACCGCCCTCGACGCCGCCATCGACCTGGTGCGCGACCGGTTCGGCTCGGCGGCGGTGACCCGGGCCGCCCTGGCCGGCGAGGATCCCGGGTGGTCGCCGCCGATGCTTCCTGATTGAGCCGCTCGGGCGCGGCCCGGCGCCCTCAGCCGCCGGCGCCCCGGAGGGGGCGGGGCGCCCGGCCTTCGGCGACGTCGGCGAACCGCAACAGCAGGCCGGACCACCCGCCCTCGCCGCCCACGCCCTGCTGCAGGCCCGCGGCCGCGGCACCGTGACGGTCGAGGTGGCGGTGCTCCAGGCGCACCGCCGTCCGCTCGGGGCCCTGCGGGGTGAAGGTGACCTCCACCTCGCTCTGCCGGGCCGGATCGTGGTCGAGGGTCCAGTCGCCCTGGATGTGCCAGGCCAGCACCAGGCGGGTGGGCGGCTCCAGGGCGAGCACGGTGCCCCACTGGCACTCGCCGCCTTCGGTGTCGACGTCGTAGCAGCGCCCGCCGACGGTCGGCTCGATGCGGAACGTCTCGATGGTGCGGTCGCCGAGGTGGTGCTCCGGCGGCCACCAGGTGGCGAAGTCGTCGACGAAGACCCGGAAGCAGGTCTCCGCCGGCGCGGCGACGACGACGTCGCGCACGACGGGTGCGAGGGCGGTGGCGTTCTCAGGCATGGTTGGTTCCTTTCGTCTCTGCACGGTGGGCGGCCTCCGCCGCCTCGGCGAAGCTGGCCAGGGCGCCGACCCACAGCCGGTCGAGGTAGGTGCGCAGCAGGGTGAGGCCGGCGGGGTCGAGCCGGTAGATCCGCCGGGTGCCGGCCGCGCTGTCGCGCACCAGCCCGGCCTCGCGCAGCACCCGCAGGTGCAGCGACACCGCCGGCCGCGAGACCGGCAGCTCGGCGGCCAGATCCCCGACCGCCCGCGGCCGCTCGGTCAGCAGGTCCAGGATGGACCGCCGCGTCCCGTCGCCGAGGGCGTCGAAGACCCGGTCGCTCTCGGTCGTCGGCGCTCGGTAAGCCGTCACTAACCGTCAGTAGACACTAACCGATCGCCACTGTCAAGCGGCGGCCGCCGCGGCTAGCCTCGACGTCGAAGGTACGACGGATCATTCGAAACAGCGGTGCGACCACGGTGCCTCGGCGGCCCGCCGTGAGGAGGCGGCGATGACATTCGTCCAGACAGCGTTGGCCGGCGGGCGCCCACCGTCGGTTCGAGACGTCACCCTGCCCCGCCGGGTCGGCGCCTTCCCGTCCCCCGCCGATTGGCGGGACGAGGTCATCTACTTCCTGCTGCCCGACCGGTTCAGCGACGGGAACGAGACGAAGCCCCTCCCGTTCGAGCTCGAACGCCGCTCAGAGTTCCGTCCGCCGCCGTTTGCCGTCGAGGGGTGGGCGAAGTCCGGAGGCGCACGCTTCCAGGGCGGGACCATCCGGGGCATCACGTCCAAGCTGGCCTACATCAAGGGGTTGGGGGCGACGACGATCTGGGTCGGCCCCACGTTCAAGCAGCGCGGGCACTGGGACTCGTACCACGGGTACGCGATCCAGGACTTCCTGGACGTCGACCCCCGCTTCGGCACCCGGCAGGACCTTGTCGATCTGGTGGCCGCGGCCCACGCCCAGGGGCTCCGGGTCATCCTCGACATCGTCTTCAACCACACGGGCAACAACTGGGTCTACGCCGACGGACAGGACAAGCCGCCGTTCCGCCCGTGGCCCGGCTTCTACCGCCGGGGAGCGTGGCGGGACGGGCAAGGCGGGCTGGTGCCCGAGATCGGCGGGGACGACGACGGCGTGTGGCCGGTCGAGCTGCAGCCGGAGAGCGTCTACACCCGCGCCGGCGAGGGCAATCTGGGTGCCGGCAACATCGACGACCCCCACGCCGAGCTGCGGCGCACCGATTTCGACGGGGACCGGGACGTCAACTACGACGGGACCCGAGCCCTCGAGGACGTGAGTCGTTGCTACAAGTACTGGATCGCGCTCACCGACTGCGACGGGTTCCGGCTCGACACCCTGAAGCACGTGGACGAGGACACCGGGAGAAGCTTCTGTGGGACGCTGAAGGAGTTCGCCGCCACCCTGGGCAAGGCGTCGTTCCTCCTCGCGGCCGAGGTCGCCGGATCCGACGATGACGCCGACCGCTACCTGCAGGTCCTCGGGAGCAACCTCGACGCCACGCTCGACATCGGCGAGGTGCGGCCCACCCTCACCGCGGTGGCGAAGGGCCTGGCCTCGCCCGACCAGTACTTCCGGATCCTCGACGCCTGGGACGACGGGCTCGGATCGCACCGGGAGGCGGGAAAGCGGCGGGTGTCGGTGCTCGACGACCACGACCACGTCGCCGGGGAGAAAGTGCGCTTCTCGAGCGACGCCTCCAGCGACCACCAGGTGGTGGCCGGCGTCGCCATCCAGCTCTTCACGGTCGGGATCCCCTGCATCTACTACGGGACCGAGCAGGCCCTGGCCGGGCCCGAGCGCAGCGTGCGGGACGGTCACCTGCCCGACTACGGCGTGGGCAACCCACCGCCGGACAAGTACCTCCGGGAGGCCATGTTCGGCCCCGTCCACCCCCGCCGGAGCGGCTTGGCGGGGATCGGCGACGGCGACGTCCTCGACCCCGACCTGCCCGGCTTCGGTCCCTTCGGGACGATGGGCGGGCACTGCTTCCGCCCGGACGCGCCGGCGTACGTGCGCATCGCCGCCCTGATCGACGTCCGGCGTCGCTTTCCGGTGCTGCGCTACGGGCGGCAGTACCAGCGACCGATCTCCAACTTCGGGGCGCCCTTCGCCCTCCCCGCCGGGGGCGAGCTGATCGCCTGGTCCCGCATCCTCGACGACGAGGAGGCGCTGTGCGTCGTCAACGGCAACGGCGTCGCCGCTCGCGGCGGCGACGTGGTCGTGGACGCGGCCCTGAACGTCGCCGACGCGCCCGGTCATCCCTGGGGCGACGGCGGGCCGTTCCTCGAGGTCGTCGGCAACTCCGCCGAGGCGGCACCCATCGCCGCCAACGACAGGTACACGGGGCCCCACCCGATCGGCGAGCGTCTCCCGGTGAAGGAGCGGGACGGCGCTTCGTACGTCGAGATCCGGGGGCTCGGCCCCTCCGAAATCCTGGTGCTGACCGACCGTCCCTGACGGGCGGCTACTGGCGGCTGGTGAGGAGGTCGGCCAGGCGGGCGACGGCGGCCACCGCCGGCGAGTCCGGGCAGGCGTCGATCGGCGACAGGCCCTCGCGCTCGGCCTGGGCCAGGTCGGGGTCGAAGGGGATGCGGATGTCCGGCGGCAGGCCGGGGTGGTCGGGCTCGTCGTGGAAACGGTTCCCGACCACGGTCAGGCGCCGGCCCTCGACCATGGGCAGGAGCCGGCGGGCGGTCATAGCCGAGCGCCACGCGGGCCCGACGACGATCACGACGTCTTCCGAGAAGGCGTGGTACCGCTCGAACGGGGTGGTGGGACCGGCCTCCAGGTCGGCGATTACGTCCCAGTCCGGGGCCCGGAAGCCGAGCAGGATCTGCAGCACGGCGGCGACGGACCGGCGGGCCAGGTCCTTGTCGACGGAGCCGATCTTGCCGAGGCCCAGGAAGCGCACGCCGTCCGGGGCGACGGCGGCGAACCGGTCGACGGCGTCGTCGGGCGCCAGCCCGGACGCCAGCTGCCACCCGTACAGCCCGGACGGTCCCTGCTCCACCGCCTCCGGCGGCAGCCCGGCGTCGTCCACCGCCAGCCCGAGCCCGAAGGCCAGGCCCGGGCACGTGTCCAGGTCGGCGGCGAACACCCTGCGGCCGCGACGGGCCAGGATGCGGGCCAGCGTCGACGAGACGACCGTCTTGCCGGCGCCGCCCTTGCCGATGATGGCCACCCGCAGGCCGAGCCGGGCGCGGGCCGCGGCCACTGCGTCCGGGTCGGCCGCGGCCAGCGCCGCGGTCGCTTCGGCCTCGACGGCCCGGAGGGCGGCGACGTACCGGGCCGACGCGGCCTCGACGCCCGGGGGGCGGGAGCCCCAGCCCTTGTTCGTCCCTGACTGGCGCAGCAGGCTGCGGGCCTGGCGCTGGACGCCGAGCCAGCCCAGGGGGTCCCGGGCGCTGCCGGGCAGGGCCTCGGCTTCGGCCCGTCGGCGCTCCAGGCCCTCGATCATCCGGGCCTGGCGGGCCGCGATCTCGGCGTCGGTGAAGGCCACGGTCAGGCCGGCCGGTGGGCGGCCCACCAGGCGTCCAGCCGGCGGCGCGCCTCCTCCTCGCCGAGCGGCCCCTCCTCCAGGCGAAGCTCGTAGAGGAACTTCCACGCCCGCCCGACGTCGGGGCCAGGCCGGATCCCGAGCTGGGCCATGATCTGGTTGCCGTCGAGGTCGGGCCGGATGCGGTCGAGCTCCTCGCGGGCCCGCAGGTCGGCGATGCGCTCCTCCAGCAGGTCCATGCGCCGGGCCAGCTCGGCCGCCTTGCGCTGGTTGCGGGTGGTGCAGTCGCAGCGGGTCAGCTCGTTCAGCCGGTCGAGCAGGGGGCCGGCGTCGGTGGCGTACCGGCGGACGGCGCTGTCGGTCCAGATGTCGTCCCCGTAGCCGTGGAAGCGGAGGTGCAGCTCCACCAGGCGGCGGACGTCGGCGATCTCCTGCTCCGGGTAGCGCAGGGCCCGCATCCGCTCCTCGGCCATGCGGGCGCCGACCACCTCGTGGTGGTGGAACGAGACGCCGCCGTTCCCGTACGACCGGGTCTTGGGCTTGCCGATGTCGTGCAGGAGGGCGGCCAGGCGGAGGATCTTGTCCGGCCGGGTCTTCTCGACCACGGCGATGGTGTGGGCCAGCACGTCCTTGTGGCGGTGGACGGGGTCCTGCTGGAGGGCGAGGGCGGGCAGCTCGGGCAGGAACTCCTCGGCCAGGCCGGTGTTGACAAGGAACCACAGCCCGTCGGCGGGCGACTCGACGACCAAGAGCTTGTCGAGCTCGTCGCGGATGCGCTCCGCCGACACGATCTCCAGGCGGCCCCGTAGCGACTTCACCGCGTCGACCAGGTCGGCGTCGGGAGCCAGGCCGTAGCCGGTGAGGAAGCGGGCGGCCCGCAGCATGCGCAGCGGGTCGTCGGTGAACGACTCCGTGGGCGACAGCGGCGTCCGCAGCCGGTAGCCGGCCAGGTCCGCCAGCCCGCCGAAGGGGTCGATGAGCTCGGCGCCTGCCTGGCCCGGGCCGTCGGGCGAGGGGAACAGGGCCAGGGCCATGGCGTTGACCGTGAAGTCGCGCCGGGACAGGTCGGCTTCCACCGCGTCCGAGAACTCGACCTCGGGCTTGCGAGAGTCCGGCACGTAGGCCTCGGCCCGGTGGGTGGTCACCTCGTAGCGGCGGCCGTCCTTCAGCAGCCCGATGGTGCCGAAGCGGCGGCCCTGGTCCCAGACCGCGTCGGCCCAGCCGGCCACGACCCGCTCGATGTCGTCGGGGCGGGCGTCGGTCGTGAAGTCGAGGTCCTCGAGCTCGTCCAGCGGGCGACCGAGGATGGCGTCCCGCACGCTGCCGCCCACCAGGTAGATGCGCCACCCCGCGGCGGTGAAGCGCTCGGCCAGCGGCGCGGTCTCCTCCAACAGGGGCTGGAGTCGGTCGGGAATCATCGGGGTGAGGCTATGTCGCCCGAACACCCGGCCCCTCCGATGGGGCACCGGTACGCTTGTTCCCAACGATGACCACCGTCGCCGCCGAGGTCCTGCAGTGGGGCTGGGAACGGGCTCGCACCGGTCCCTGGCGGGGCGACGGGCAGGTCGCCCTCCTCGCCCCCCTGCCGCCCGGGGGCCCGCCGTCGGTCCAGTTCGTCCAGCGCTGCCTGGAATCGCTGGCGGCGCGGGGCTTCAGCCGGGTGGTGACCAGCGCCCTGGCCCCGGCCGAGCAGGCCGCGTTCGTGGCCCTCGGCTTCGAGGAGTACGAGCGCCTCCACCTGCTGAGCCACAACCTGGCCGATGTCCCCCGCCCCGACAAGGAGGCCGACCGGCTGCTGCGCCGGGGCCGCACCGCCGACTGGCCGGCCGTGCTCGACGTCGACGCCGCCGCCTTCCAGCCCTTCTGGCGCCTCGACCGCGGCGGGCTGCGGGAAGCCATCGACGCCACCCCCGTCACCCGCTTCCGGGTGGCGGCGGGCGGCCGCGGCGGCCACGGCGTGCTGGCCTACGCCATCACCGGGAGCAGCGAGAACCAGGGCTACCTCCAGCGCCTCGCCGTCGACCCCGCCCACCGCCGCCGGGGGATCGGGCGGGCTCTCGGGCTGGACGGGCTGCGGTGGCTCCGCCGCCGGGGGGTGGCCGGCGCGGTGGTCAACACCCAGCTCGGCAACGACCCCGCCCTGGCCTTGTACCTCTCCCTCGGCTTCCGCCTCGAGCCGACGCAGCTCTCCGTGCTCCACCGGCGGCTGCCGTGAAGGCGGCGCGGGCAGCGAGGGCGGGAGCCGTCCTGTTGCTCGTGCTGGCGGTGACCGCCCCCCTGGTTCCGACTGCGGCGGGCGCCCAGCCGGCCCCGCCGGCCCCACCGGCGGGCAAGGGGCGGATGACGTTCGTGACCCAGACCCCGTGGGTCTCCACCGGCGGCGACTTTCTGTTGCGGGTCCACGTCGACCGGCCGACAGGGGCATCCAACCTGGAGTTCGACCTCACCCTGTTCCCCGCCGTCGCCACCCGCTCGGAGTTCGCCGAGACCCTGGCTGACCAGATGAGCGACTCGCCGCTCGTCGCCCTGGACCCGGTGCTGCTGTCGAGCCTGCGGCCCGAGAGCAACGGCGACGTCGTCCTCACCATCCCCATCCGTGACCCGGCCCTGCCCCGCGACCCGTCCCGGGTGCTGCTCCCGCCCCGCGACGGCGTCTACCCCCTGCGGGTCGAGCTGCGGGACCGGCTGACGGGGACGGTCGTCGACCACTTCGTCACCCACCTGCTGAACACGCCCGAGCTGCACACCACGCCCAAGCTGGGGATGGCCCTGGTCCTGCCCGTCCACGCCCTCCCCGCCCTGCAGCCCGACGACAGCCGCCAGCTCCCCGACGACGACGCCTTGACCGCCATGGCCCAGGGCCTCGACGCCGTCCGCAACACCCCGTTCACCCTGGCCCCCACGCCCGAGACGATGGCCGCCCTCGCCGCCAGCAACGATCCCAAGGCCAAGGCCCTGCTGGCGACGGTGAAGACGGCGGCCAGCGAACACCAGGTGCTGACCAGCCCGTACGTGCCGGCCAACCTGGCCGGCCTGTCGGCCGCCGGGCTCGACGGCGAGGTGGCCAGCCAGATGGGCCGGGGGGCCGCTGTGCTGAACGACGTGGTCGGCGCCCACGTCGACACCCGCACCTGGATGCCCCAGGACGGCCTCGACCCCAACTTCATCGACATGCTGGCCCGGCGGGGCTACGACCGCTTCATCACCGGCGAGGACCTCTTGGCCCCCGTGCCGGACCAGAAGCTGACGCTGACCCGCCCGTTCGTCCTCACCGGGCGCCAGACCAGGGTCCAGGCCGTGTCGGCCGACGCCGGCCTGGCCGCCCACTTCGACAGCACGGGCAACCAGTCGCTCCTCGGCTACCAGCTCCTCGCCGACCTGGCCGTCATCTACCTCGACCGTCCGGGCGACGACGAGCGGCGGGGCGTGGCCGCC
>JADMIO010814619.1_pt1 | contig 16202 bp, 11 predicted proteins | sample 8958161 | NCBI WGS metagenome assembly JADMIO01 (sample SAMN16585339, study PRJNA669376) | soil metagenome | isolation source: Crop rotation soil | place: USA: Cullars Rotation, Alabama | collected 2011
CTTTCCCGTTTCGATGAAGGCGGAGAACAGCCAGAGCAGGATGACAACACCCACGAGCGGCGCGTAAGTGACAATTGTCTGGTCCTTGAAAATTCCGGCAATGAGGCCCGGCCAGAATACCAGCAGCAGACAGGCCGCCACGCCCATGATCAAATTAAACAGCAGGATATTGAGAATGATCTGCCCGCGACGTCTGACGTCGCTTTCGCGCGGGAGGTAATAGTAAGAGCTCAAACCAAAGCCGAGCGGCAGCAGCGCCGTGGCGGTAGTGATGATCAGGAAGACCTGTTTGAACAGCCCGTACTCATTCTGGCTCAGGCTGCGGGTGAGCAAAATAGGCAGTGCAAGCGCGAACATGAACGCCATGGTTTTGGCGATCAGCAGCCAAAAGGCTTGAACTGTTAAGGAGCTGCGTTGTTTTTCGTGATGACTGGACACAACTAAGAATAACTAAACTAACAAGAAGTCGCACCTTCCACAGGTTCAGGCAAGCCGGCGATGATATAGACGCCATAAAATTTCCGGTGCGGTTCTTAAACCCAGGCAGACCAGGATGACTTTCCAACTGAATCTGGACGTCTTCGCCTCTTCGAAGCACTTGAGCGCCCCGGCGAAGTCTCGGCGAAGCAGTTTTTCCTTACCGTTTTCTACTGCGAGTTCTCTCAACGTTCTTTTCCAGTTGGTCTGAAGCGCCGCGTCTTCACTTGCCGTTAACTGTCCTCGACTCTTTATTGCCTCGAGCACCGTCAACGTACGCTTGAGCTGGCTCATCGTGTCTCCCGAAAGACCAGTTGCAACGATCCGGTGATGAGCCACAACGTCATGCTGATAAGCAAAGCGAGCTCCCGCTTTCGCCAGTCGCAGCCATAGATCAAAATCCTGGCCACGCCGGAATGTCTCGTCAAAAAGTCCTACTTCGAGTATCGGTTTTTTACGCGCGAGCACGGTGGAAGTCAGAACAGTGACCTTGACAGTCAGGAGATTCTCGGGCGTGACCTCGCCCCGGGAAGGTTCCACTTGCATGAAAGTGCGACCGGCTAACGGCGAATCACCTGAAAGTAGCGCATCCGCGTAAACGAGATCGGCCTTGCTTCGTTTGAGAAGCTCGATCTGCTTCTCCAGAAAAGTCGGTAGCCAGGTGTCATCGGCGTCGAGGAAGGCGACAAACTCGCCGGCAGCGGCGCGAAGTCCCATGTTGCGGGCCGCGGCAGCTCCTCGATTCTCCTGCTTGATGTAACGCAGTTTCTCCGGATAGCGCTTCAGCTCTTGCTCGAGCTCTTCAGTATCTTGCGAGCCATCATTGATCACGATTACTTCAAAAGAGGTGAAGGTTTGAGCAAAGACTGAATTGACAGCTTCGCCGATATATTTGGCGGCGTTGTATGCGGGGACTATTACACTAACGGTCGGGGCGGAGTGAATTTTATCTGTTTGTACCTCAGCCTGTGTCATTGTTCGCGTTGTTGAGAGAAGATTTTCCCGCAAAGGCGCAAAGGCGCAAAGAAAAACATAATTTCAGGTTTTCTTTCTTTGCGCCTTTGCGCCTTTGCGGGACAAACTACCGTTAACAGATGAACACTTTCTACGTCACGACACCAATCTACTACGCCAACAGTCTTCCGCATCTCGGTCATCTCTACACCATGATCGTGGCGGACACGATCGCGCGCGCGAAGCTCACTGAACCTTTCTTGCCATGGCCACAAAAAAGCCGTTTCGCTCTGCTTTTATCTCGTTAAAGCCCGCCTTTCGCAAAAGTTTGCTGATCCCCTTGATGGTTTGAAAAGATTCGTAGTAGTCCTTTCTAAACGGTAAATGAAACTCTCGTCCCAATAAATTCAAGACCGTACCATTCACCATCACATAAAGGCACACCGCAGCCCGTTTAATCTTCAAATGGGATAACGCCTGCGCAGTTTCCTTGAGAACCATCGAATAGGGATGCAATACCAGCCACAACGTGCCGCCTGTTTTAAGTACTCGCCAAACCTCAGATAAAGTCTCATGCACGTTCATGTAAGGCAAGGCAACTCGTGAAAAAACAAAATCGAGGCGCTCAGACTGAAACGGAAGACATTCTGCTCTCGCGCATACGAAACTAATGTTCTTGTCCAGTCCTCTTCCCAAAGAAAGGGCTGACTTATCGACGTCGACTCCGATGATTGTTGTGCCCGGCTCGAAGTTAGTAGCGATCAAGGTCTGGCCGGCGCCACAGCCAACATCGAGAACTGCACGGTGTGCTTTCGTTATGGGAGGTAGAATTCGGTGAGGATGTCCGGCAGTTTTTGCGATGCGAAGCTCATCCAGATGATAGTTATCTAATTCCATTTCCTTGTTCAACTTGCTCCATAGACAGAGACTTTTTGCCAGCGTGTGATAGCTCGGCTTCTCTCCAGATTGGCTGGAGCCGGTAATCTCTATATTGCGCCGGATCGCCCGACTGGCCTTCCAGTGCCGCTGCTATCATATTGAAGACTTCTCGCGCGCTTGCGAAATGAATCTTAAAACTTCCGGTCGCGTCACTGAACTCGAGGATCTCATGCATGAATCTCCTCAACTCGTCTCCCATCATCGCTTCCTGATCGTATTCGAAAAACGCGTGGCAATGTAGCTTGATGAAAATCCATTCAGGCCTGCCCTGCACTCCGATGTGGGCGCTGTGCCAACGCCTGAAGCGATCCATCTTCAAAGGGTAGTTGTTTGCAAGCGCGCCATCGTCGATTCGTGGGACGGGCAAGCCATGAATTCGCCTCGTCCAATCAAAAACGAGAGGCCCGTTGACTATGATCGGCAGAGTCGGCTTATCACCGACCTTCAAATCCGGACCCGATCGATGTGGCCGTGCTTCGTGCAATGGATTTCCACACTGGTAGATGGCGTTGATCTTAGGCACCTGTGATTGGTCCGGGGCTGACGGCAAAGTAAAGTCGGCATAGCAACCAGTTTCAGCCAGCACCTGCATTTCCGAGTCGACCCCACAGTTTCTGCCGCCCGCGGAGTTAGCGAGGGCTACGTTGCCGTGAACAAAAGCGTAGCGGGGTGAAGAGCTCGACTTCTCAACAGACAGGCAGCGATGCTTGTATGCCAGGGTGTCTCTGAATGTCTCCAACAAATACCGCGTGTTTTTGGCATTGTCGGGGCGGTCGACTCCATGATGAAGATGCACTTCGACCTCGCCGAACCCTTCGGACTGCAGCTCACAAAGCATCTCGATAGACGCAGAATCGTATTGTTCGGCTGGGAAAAAGTAGGTGTGACGAAAGGGAGTGCCGTCATGATCCCGAACTGAGCTGCCGGTTCTGACAGCCAATTGGCACCAGCGCTCCACGGGGCGAAAGGCTTGTTGCCCAACTCCGGGCTCGAAATGATCTGCGATTACAAAGATGATGTGGGTGAGACCTTCTCGCTGTCCATTAGTGAAAATGAGATTGCGCGCTCGCCATAATGGGTATCTCACTAACCACGGGAAAGACCACTTTAACTTGCGTAGAAGATCCGCTTCCTGGCCCGGCATGGGTTTGTTCCCCCTTGAGTAAGGCTTCCTTCATTCCGAAGGATGAATTTGGAAATTGCGTTTGAACTTAAAGGCCTTTGATTGCGAGGCGATAAATATGAGGCCCCTTATAATAATCCAACCAGCGCCGTAAAATCGAGTCAAATTTTACCGAATCATCTGGGTCAGTTAGCCATAGTTGAACCAATAATAAATCAGTTTCACATACTCGATGCCTACACTGCGCCAGCCCTGAAGCCGCAACCACCAGAAAGCCGGCGACGGTGTTTGCGATCCCGGCGGTACAGGCTCGAGCCCGATAACGGTTCCCGTGCCGGCGAAGGTTTGACGGAAGCTGCGCAGCGCGCGTCGCGAGTGATAAGCCGAAGTGACTACCAAAATGGATCGCAGTGGCTGCGAAGTTGTGTAGTCCTTTATGAGCAGCACTTCGTCGTGAGTACTCGAAGCCAGACCAGGAACAATTCGTATCTTCTCGGCGGGGACTCCCTGCTCGATCAATTTGTCCGTCGCTCGCTCGACAAAGTATGGATTACGTTGCAAAGCGCTGGACCAACCGCCGCGCTGGTTATCGTCAGTCAACAACACCAACGGCGCTCGCCCCTGATGATATAACTCCGCGGCTTTCTGCGTCCGTTCAATGTAAGTGCTCGAGCCGCTCAGTACGACTATCGCATCCGCGGAAGCGAGCGGCGCACTCACCATCAAACCTCGCGCAGCAACCCACGCCAGAATCACCCAAACAAAAACAACCAGCAGCAGCCATTTCATTATTCCGCGCAATCTCTTTTGCGCTTTTTGTGCCTTTTTGTGGCTCAAGACCACCTTGCTCTTCTGACCAGGCAGTCAACGACTGTCAGATCGCCGGCGATACTGATCGTGTGCGTTGCCAACAGCTTCTTGTTCCAGTTTGGCAGAATGCTCGACACTGTCTCTTCACGAAATCCATGCTGATCCAGTTGGGTAATTCGGTTGATCGAGATCGCGTAGCCGTATCGTCCGGAGGAGTCCTGCGCGGGACGATAGAGCTCGTCGTTCCAATTGAACAAGCCACCCGCCGGACGCGAGCCTCGCACGTCTGACTTGACCGGATTACGCGGGTGCGGCGTCCATGGTCCAAGCGGACTCTCGGCAGAGAAGAGATACAACTCGTCAGGGATGCTGTGTTCCGCGATCGAGACAAACATCCACCACGTGCCATCAACCTCAGCGAGGGTCGCATCCTTGGCGCGCACGTCAGTCATTAAAACCTTCTCGAGTTTCCATTCAAACGGAAACGACGTGCTGCGATAGAGCTCGACGGTTTTGTTTGCCGCGCTTTCCGGGACCATGTAGTAGTCGTTGTTCCACTCGAACACGAACGGGTAAGACAGATGGTAGTCGCGCTCGAGCACCGTGGTTGGACCACTCACAACGCCTTTCCGGTCCAGCTCGACGACCGAGATGTGTCCCTTTCCGGTCTGATTCAGATACTCTTCGAGAAAGATGTAGTAACGATCCCCGGTTTTGATCGCACACGGATCGGCCCAGAAGCGATCTTTCGGCGGCGTTAGGTTCTTGAAGCGATACAGCGTGTTGTTCATGTCGCCGGGTCCGGTTCTAAAGCGGTAAGCAAGAGCCCACTGTTCCGTGTTCAGTGCGCTTTGAAAATGGCCGGTTACGTACTTCGTTCCGAGTCGCGACAGCCTCGAGATCATCTCCGCGTTTGTCGGCATGCGAAACAAACGGTTGGAGTACGGTCGATAGAGTTGGTTGTCAGGCGTGCAAAGCTGCGCGCCGCCGGCGAGATCTTTTAGTTTGCGAAGAACGAAGGCTGACGATTTCCAGTAAAGGTTGTTGCGATTCGCCTTTACCGAGAAACGGTCGGCTGTCGGCGACCATGAACGATAGATGACGCGGCCGTTGTCGAGATCTTCAGTGAGGACCTGGAGCACGGAACCAGTTACCGGAATGCCATCCATCACCTCCCAGAACCCGGCTGGACCACCGCGGTTGACCAGGTTGTCTCCGTGATGAAACGACCACACGCCGTGGCGAGCGATCTTGAGTGCTTCGCCTTTCAGGATGCGAAACCCAAAACACAAAGCGACGTCGAGATCGAAGCTGCGGATCTGTTTTAGAACGTCTTCAGGGAACCAGTCAGAGTAGGCTTTCATCTCCGGCTGAACTTCAACCACCGGGCAATCAGCGAGCAAAGGCTTGATATCGATTGGCGCGAACGCGTCGTGCTCAACTTTGACTCGGCGCTCGTCGATCTTTCCGTAAAGCGTGTAGAGCAGATAGTTTCGATTGCGCCAGTAGCTTTTCAGCCTGCCCTGCTTTGGACTCTGAGGCGGCGCCGTGTTCTTGATGACGACCGCGACGTCAGCAAAACCCGACGCCCGGATCTCCTCGATCACTTTGTAGATCCATCGACGCTGCACAAACGAATCGACGAGCAATCCGGGGAAAGGCGGCGGACGCGTAGTTGAATTGTTCGACGGCGAATGACTCAACTTTGGTGGCTACCAGCAGATGCCTTGATAGTTTTCATTCGAGGTGCGGCCATCAAAGAGACGGACGAGGTCGATGAGCTGCTGGTCCTTTCGCAACTGCTCGGCGATGCCACGAAACTCCGCTGCCTGATTGCCGATAATCACGACGTCGGAGTCATTCAATACTCCGTCGATCGTGTCTCGCATCAACTTTGAAATGTGAGGTATCTCGCGCTCGATGTATTCCTTATTGGCGCCGACGAGCCTCGCGAGCGAAACGTCGCGATCGTAAATCGTGAGCTCGAAGCCTTTGCCAATCAGGGTTTCGATCAACGTCACCATCGGCGATTCGCGCAGATCGTCAGTGCCGGCTTTGAAGCTGAATCCGAGTACGCCGACGCGTTTCTTGCCGCTCCGCACGACCATCTCCACCGCCCGTTCAATCTGCAATCGATTGCTCGGCAGGATGGAAGAGAGCACGGGCACTTCGACGTCGAGCTCTTTCGCTTTGTAGTTGATGGCACGCAGATCTTTCGGCAGACAAGACCCGCCGAATGCGAAGCCTGGCTTCAGGTAGTAAGGCGAAAGATTCAGCTTCGTGTCCTGGCAAAACACGTGCATCACTTCATGACTATCGATCTCCAACGCCTTGCAGATGTTTCCGACTTCGTTCGCAAAGCTCACCTTGAGCGCATGGAAGCAGTTGCAAACGTACTTGACCATCTCCGCCGTCTTCAGCGACGTCACAAACACCGGCGCGTTGATGTTTGTATAGAGGCTGCGCACGGCGGCAACGGTGTCTTCGTCGTCTGCGCCGATGAGCGTGAACGGTGGCGAGTGGTAATCCTTCAGCGACGAGCCTTCGCGCAGGAACTCCGGATTGATGCAGATGCCGAAATCAGTTCCGGCTTTCTTTCCGGACGTTTCTTCGAGCGCGGGTATGACGGTGTTCTGGACCGTGCCCGGCAGCATCGTGCTGCGAATCACGATGACGTGGCGCGAGTTCTTTTTCTTGAGGGCCGATCCGATCTCGCGACAGACCTGTTCGACGTGACGCAGGTGCAGGCTTCCGTTTTGATTGCTCGGCGTACCGACGCACACCAGCGACAGATCAGAATTGCGTATCACGCGCTCGGAATCCGTCGTCGCTGTCAGTCGCCCGGCTTTAACGACCTTCGCGATCAATTCATTGATACCCGCTTCAACGATCGGGCTTCTGCCGTCGTTAATGATCTCGACTTTGGTTGGGTTAACGTCAACGCCGATAACCTCATTGCCCGCGTCAGCCAAACAAGCCGCCGACACGCAACCAACATAACCCAAACCAAAAACGCTAAGTTTCACTGAATACTTTCTCCTGATCTGTGTTTATCCGTGTCAATCTGTGGCTCAAACTCATCGCGCGTTCGCAGATGGCGGCAAAACTATCTGCGACTGTGTCCCAACCGAATTGCTCTCTCACTTTCGCAGCCGCTCGTTTCCCGATCTCCGTGGCTCGATCTTCCTGCTGAAACAGTTTGACTACAGCGTCAGCAAATGTCTCTGGCGTGTCGGCCAGCAGAATCTCTTCGCCATCTTTGACCGGCAGACCTTCCGCGCCGATCGACGTGGAGACGATAGGCTTCTCCATCGCCATCGCTTCGTAGATCTTGAGCCGCGTGCCGCCTCCGATTCGCAGCGGCACAATGTAAACCGCCGCGTCTTCCATGTACGGCCTGACATCCTCTACGCGTCCGGTAACCACCACCGATGGATCGCGCTTGCTCAGCTCAACCAAACCCGGAAACGGATCGCGTCCCACGACCGTGAGGGTAACGCCCGGCGCCGCTTGCTTGATTCGCGGCAGGATCTGTTCCGTGAAGTAACGGATCGCGTCTTCGTTTGGCAGCCAGTCCATCGAACCCGTGAACACGAGGTTCTCAGGTTTACGCTTCCTCTCACCACTCGGTCGAAAGAACTCTGTGTCAACGCCGGTCGGCACGTCGTAAATCGCCTCGACGCCGTACTCTTTCTGCATCATCTCCCGATCTTCACGCGACACGGCGACTACACAGTCAAACTGCGGGCACATCTTTGCTTCGAAGCGACGCATCTTCTGCCACTGTCGATAAAGATAAGCACGCTTCGCGGCGCTCTTTTGCACTTCGTAGTGACGCTTCCAGATCATTGCTTCGACATTGTGCTGAAACAAAACTGACGGACAAGCAACTCGCGGCGGAACGTTCACGGCAGGCGCGAGAAAGTCACACACCAGCACATCGAAGCTAGTATCGGCGACTCGCTTTGCAACCTCGCGCCGCATCGCGGATGATTCGTATTTCTTGATTGCGTAGGGCAGCGATGAAGCGAGATTGACCGCGAGATCGACGTAAAAGCCGGTCGTGAATTTCTGGTTATGCTGGTGTGGAATAGTTACGAGCTCGTGGCAGTACTCGCTTGCGAGCTCGCGCGCGTTTGGAGCGGCGGCGCCATCGTCGAGCGTCAGGTAGGTGACGTGGCAGTTACGCTTCAGCTCTTTGAGCATGTTGTAACTGCGAATCTTCCCGCCCTTGTCGACCGGGTGAAGCAGTTCAGTTTTGAGCCACAGGATCTTCATCAGGATAATAGGTCATATAAGTCCTATAGGACCTATTAACTACAACGCGCCGGCCAACGTGTGCTCCAGCACCACCTCGGAAGAAGGTAATTCTTCACTATCAAAGAACCTTCTCAGCCACATCTCGAAATTGAGCAGCGACCAAAGCCGCTCGGAATGGTCTTCACCCGCCTGGTGCAGCGACACGATCTTGCGCACGAACTCGGGCGCGAAGATGCCGCGCGACAACGCCCGCTCGCTCAACACGTATTCGTCGATCACAGACTTGAATGGCCCACGAAACCAACTGCCAATCGGCACCGGGAAACCCATCTTGCTGCGCGACAGAATCTTCTCCGGCAAAACGCCTCTCATGCTCTCGCGCAGCACATACTTCGTCGTCCCGCCACGCAGCTTCATGCTATCCGGCATCTTCGCGGTGAACTCCACCAGCTTGTGATCCAGAAACGGCACACGACTCTCGATCGACGTCGCCATGCTCATCTGATCCTGCTTCATCAAAAGCTCGTGCAGGTAAGTCTTGATGTCGGCATACAACAATCCATCCAGCAGCGACAGGTCGTGGGTTCGCTCGAGCAGCCGCCGCAGCTCGACGTAAGGATCGATGCTGCCAATGCGCTCCATCGTCTCGCGCGTGAACATGTGCTGCTGCATCGGCGCCGGAAAGACGGCGAAGTTATCGAAGTAGATGCTCTCGAGATCCGGCGACAACACGAGGAAAGTCCGCATCAGCTTCTGCCGCATGCGACCGTCGGGCATCATCCGTTCGATCTGCTTGCGGATCGTGTCGCGCGCGACTGATGGCGTGAACTTCTTGTATTGCTGGCCGAGGGCAAGATTCCAGATCGTGCGACGATAACGGCCGTAGCCTGCCAACATCTCATCGCTTCCTTCGCCGGTCAGCACCACTTTCACGTGTTGCGATGCGAGCTGCGAAACGAAGTAAAGCGCGACACTCGATGGGTGCGCTAGCGGCTCGTCTTCGTGCCAGACCAGGTGCGGCAATGCACCGAAGAACTGTTCCGGACTGACGACGATCTCGTGATGATTCGTTTTGTAAGCTTCGGCGATGAGTCGCGCGTACTCGAGCTCGTTCGCTTCACGTTCAGCAAAGGCGACGGAGAAAGTCTTGATCGGCTCGCTGACCATGCCGCTCATGACTGCGGCAATCGCGGAAGAATCGATGCCGCCGGAAAGAAACATTCCGAGCGGAACATCGGCCATCAACCGCAAGCGCACCGACTCGCGAAACAGCTCGGACCACTGCTGGATGTAAGTCTTATCGTCGCGCGTGTCTTCTTCCTTCGAGAAGTCGACGTCCCAGTAACGACGAATCGACAGCTCGCCATCGCGCCAGGTCATGACGTGTCCGGGCAGCAGACGTTTGACTCCACGGAACAGCGTCTCTTCACCTGACGGTGCATGGTTGGCGAGATAGTCGGAGAGGACGGCGTAGTTGATCTCGGGTTTGACCGCGCGAGCTTCGAGCAACGTTTTAATTTCGGAGCCGAAGTACAGCGAGCCATCGTCGGTATGAACGTAGTAAAGCGGTTTAATTCCGAGTCGATCGCGCGCGATGAACAGCTCGCGTTTGTGCTGGTCCCAGATCGCAAACGCAAACATGCCGCGCAGGTAATCGACGCAGGCGGAGCCGTGCTCTTCGTAAAGATGAAGAATGGTTTCGGTGTCGCAGTGGGTGGAGTAGACGTGGCCCTTGGCTTCGAGAGATTCGCGATAATCGGCGTGGTTGTAGATCTCGCCGTTGTAGGTGATATGGAGCGACGCGTCTTCGTTGGTCATCGGCTGATGGCCTGAAGCAACGTCGACGATGCTCAGGCGGCGATGACCGAGGCCAACGTTGCGATCGATGAACAACCCGTCTTCGTCCGGCCCGCGATGCGTGATGACGTCGCGCATCGCCTCGAGCACCTCGCGCGAGACCACTCGCCCTGACCGGCTCGAAAACGCTATCCCGTTTATCCCGCACATAATTCTATCGTCCCAACGACGCGGCCATCGATGCTCCTGGTAGTCCAAATCCAAGCATCAGCAAATGGCATGATAACAAGATCCACAGTTTTTGCCCCGCGGACTTCAAATGCGCGCCCCTTTTCCGCTTCGATTTCCTTCACGCGCCAGTCAGTTCCCGGTCTTTGGGGCAGCAGGAAGCTGACGACCTCGTCGCCGCCTTTCAAAGTCGCGGAGAAGCTGAGCGCTTTTGCCGCCTCCTTCTGACCATAACAGTGCGAAACGAAAGCTTCTTCCTCAACCGGCCGGCCGTTTCCAAAACATTGAATCTTGAGACCCGCGGCGGAATGAGAATCGTAGTGAAAGCGAACGTCAACGCGGTGCTCTCCCGGCGAGATGAGCGTGTCGCGCACGATCCAGTACTGGCCTTTTATAAACAGGATTTCGCGTTTCAACGTCGCAGGGGAGTAACCATCGTGCTGCCCGCAGACGAAGTCGTAGCGTCTTTCGGCCCTCCATTTCTTAAGCGAACACTGTGCTTTTGTTTTCCAGGTGAACGGGCCGTCCGGCAGTGAGGACGACTCGCCGTCGACCGTGATCGTGTTGTGTGCGTGTGAGCTGCGAAACCAGTCGCGAAGCTCTTTTGAGCCGGTGTACGTGCAGGTGCCCGGATCGACAAGGACCGTGCGACCGTTTGCGGCGACGTCGATCGACAAAGCATCCGCATGTGCGTGACCGCAGTTGAGAGCGCCGTGAGGGCCGCAGTCGAAGAGCAGGTAATTTGATTCTTCGGACCAGCCGTCGCGCATGACGAAGTAACCACCTTCGGGGAAAGCCACGGACGTTTTTGCAGGCTCGCGAGCGAGGATTGAATCAAACTGTCTTAGTCCTTCGACGCCGGTTAACCAGAGCAACTCTTCCGCCGCGTCGTCGGCGACAAACTTGTAGTCACCGCGATTGAAAACCACTGAGCCGGTTCCCAACGTAGCGCGAAAATCATTGCACGGACGCGTATCGAGCATTGCCAAACGTCCGCCATCGTCGTCACCAAAGAATGGAGTGGTGCCGTCGGGACGCGTGATGTACATCAGGTGATCGAGCAGTCGCACCAGCGTCTCCTCAACCGTCGCCGGCAGTGCGACTTTGTTCGCGCGTGAAAGCAGCAGGAAGTGCGTGTAGAAATCCGTCGTGTAGCGATGATAGTAACTGGACTGTTCGAAATAGACGCCGTCGCGCTTAACGTGTATCGGAAGTTGTTCGATCAGGATCCGGCGGCCGAGCTCCTGCCAACGCTTCGCTTCCTTGAACTCCGGCAGCAACGTTCCGAGGTAAAAGAGCCCGAGCGCTTCGCCGGTCAGGTGCGTGTTTGGACTGAAATACGTCGATAAATACGACTCGAGGTGACGCGCGCTGAGATACAGAAACTTCCATGCGCGCTTGAACGTCTCCGTCGATAGCGATGGCGACGATTTGAAGAAGTAGAAGGCCCACAGCCACGACATCGATCTGAAAGCGACTTCGAGACTGCTGGCCCAGTTGATGCCGAGCTTCGGCGGGTTTGCGTCCATCCACGCGTCGAGATGAGTGACGAAGACGCGCGCGTATCGTTCGTCGCCCGTCAAAAGGTAAGCCTGGCCCAGGGTCATGAAATACTGGTGCCGGTTTAGCTCCCAAATGATCTTCTTGTCACCGGCGACGCCGGCGTCGAGATAGTCGAGCTTGCTCCAGTGCTGGAGTGGTATGCGCTTGCTGCTTACGGGCTCAAACTGCCAGTCGATCGGATCGCCGAAGCTGAGGTCTTTGAAGCCGAGCAGATCGAACTTACCCTCGCAGATGCGATCGGCTTTGTCGATCAGTTGCTGCGCGGTCTCGGGCCAACCCAATTTGAATTGAGCGACAGTTTGTTCGGGGTTAGTGAAACCGGCGAAGAACGCTGGTCCGGTTCGTGAGCGGAAGTGTTCGAGCAGATCGCGAGCGGCGAACACATTATCAGAAGGCAGCTTTACGAGGTCGGACCACCCGCGCCGTTCACTAAACGCCGCCACCCTCTGCGCCGCACGCACGCGCAGCTCATGAAGGCTGGCCGTTTTTAGCTTCTGAAGATTCATTTGAAGGCTATGGCGACTCTGCGTGGATCGGTCAGTACCGTAACGCGGTAGCGTCGGGTCGACGTGGCGCATCAAATCGTAAATTATTGATACGAAAGGTGACCCGACGCTACCGCGTTACGGTACTGACCCGATTCCACGCAGATCTAAACTTTCACGCTTCAAGCTCCATCAGCTCATACAACTCTTTTACCGCGCGATCGGTGGCCGTGCCGGGTTGATAAAACATCTCGTTTGCAACCGCGATCCGCGTCGCCGAATTCTCTCGCTCGTTAATAAAACTCCGCTCCACCGCGGTCAGAACTTCATCAACATTAGTGACACTCGTCGACGCACTCGCGAGCAGATCGACGTAGCTCGGTTCAATGTCGGTATGCTTAATCAGCTCCGGCACGTGTATCCGAATCAACGGTCGATCGAGTAACAAATATTCAAATCCTACCGAGCTGTGATCCGTAATCATGATGTCTGCCGCAGGCAAATATCTAGAAGAATTGTTTCCCGTTGCCAGTACGCCGTCAAACTTCTTCAGCAGAGGCTCGAGTCTGGCGCCCCAATCCACGCCCCCCGAATTCACGTATTGCAAATCTCGCGAACGGTCATGCAGTTTGACGATAACGGCGTAGCCCGCCTCACCCAGACGTTGGACCAACTCTTCTCCCATACTCACCACCGACGAGTGTGGCGACCAGGTAGGCGCGTACAGGATGGTTTTCCGTGCCGGATCGATCCCCATCGCGGTAAGTAGCTCATCTCTCTTCAGAGATCCGTCGACAAGACAATCGAGCTTGGGCATGCCAATCAAACGAGCGGCAGGACTGCCCTCATCAATTGCGGAACAGTCGATGAAGTGCCGCAGTCGTCGCTCATTGATAAAGAACAATCGATCCCAGCTTCGCATCGACTCCGATGGGGAATCGTAAATGGTGCGATACTTCCCCGCGACGCCATGAAACGTCTGCACACGGCAAGCACCTCGCAACAACTTCATCCAAAGAAAATCGGCCGCGAGGTAAACATCAAACTGCATCACCGAAGCCTGCACAGGCGTGACCAGATCAAACGGCTGTACGGCATCGGCGTAAATCGATTGTGTCTGCCGGGGGTTCTCGCTCGATGCGAAGTAAAACTCTAACCGTGCGTCGCGCTGCAAGCGCTCAACCATTGGCGCGATGGTGATGTAGTTCATCGCCGTACGCGCGTTAACCAGCACTCGTCGTCGATCGGGCGAACGCCAGCGTTGAAACTGCTTGTCGATATCGCGGGCTGTAGTGATTACGCGCTTAAGGCTCATCCAAAGAAATTTCTCACGCAGAGGCTTAATAGCGCAAACTCTCAATCTTTGAACTGAAAAATTTCTTCCTCTGTGCCTTCGCGCCTTTGCGCGAGATAAGCGTCATTGAGGGAAAGCTGCGATTCTATTCTGGGGTAAACCTCATTCACTGCTCGTTGATAGTCTTCCGGAAAATCAATTTCAATCCATGGCAGGCCGGCGGTGCTCAACGCGTGCAACGGGTGATTCAACGCAAACTCACGAAACGCCCTCGGCGCCCAGTCCTTCACCGCGCCTGCGGCAATCAACTGGTCCATATATCCAACCAGTTTTTTTGCTCCTGAAGCGCTGAATTTTACGATCCCAACGTTTTCCCCATCTGCTTCGAGCGGATCGATCTGTTTCGAGATGTCGACTACCAGCCCATTCCTGACTTTGACCTTCATCTCTTCGTCGCCCAGCGGGGCACTCTCCGTATCGGAAATCAGCAGTGCATCATCGTGTGATGACTCCAGCAAATTGGCCAGTAGCTGCGGATGAAAGAGCACGTCGCAGTTCAGCACCACGAATCCGTCCGCCAGATGGTCTCGAGCCATCCAAAGCGAATACAAGCTGCTGGTTTCAGCGTACTGTTCGTTTTCCACGAAGGTGATATCGCTGTCGCATTCCTCACGAATGCTATCGGCGCCAAAACCAACCACCACGACAATGTGTTTCACGTTTGCTTCGCGCAGCGTCTCGATTTGTCGTCGCAGGAGTGTTATGCCGCCGATATCGACCAAACACTTTGACTTCTCCGCCGCGCCGTCCAGACGCGTTCCTTTTCCGGCTGCTAAGATAATTGCTTTCATGAGAGCGTGCTCAACTCAGTTGGGGAGCCGGTAACTGAGCTTCGCCTGAAAATTTCCTTTATTTTGTTGAAGTACCAATCTCGTTCATTGCGCTTGATTGCAAAAACCAAGAATAGCCCAGCATAGATCAGTCCTGCTACAAACGACTGCAAAAACAAAAGCGACCACGAGCCCTGAATCCTGCCTCGCGTTAGCACAACGAAAATACCCATCACGATCGCCGGCCACGTCGCCGGCCAAACACTCGTCCGCACCACCGTCCATACGGAAAGACCAACTCGACGGCAAGCTTTGGGAAATACTACAAACATCGCCATCACCACCATCGGTATCAACGTCCCCACGGCAACCCCGATTAATCCATAAACACGCACCAGGAGCACGCTCAAGATCAGGTTGCCGACTGCCATGCTCAGATTCGAAAACGCCAGAAACTTGTGGAGATCAGACCCTTTCAGAATCACTGCCGACGTGGCATTTCCCACACGCAAGGCGACAACCACACTGAGAATATAAATTACGTTGACGCTCTCTGCGAACTGCGGACCCACCCAGACCATCACCAGCGGGCGTGCGGTTAGCCCCAACCCTGTGGCCAAAGGCACGACCATCCCAAGCGACAAACGTGTACCCTGAACCAGTATTTTTTGCAGCCGATCGACTCGTTGCACAGTCGAGCTGTCGACCACTACCGGAAAGAGAACCGCGTTGAGTTGGTCTGTGATTCGTTGGACGATTTCAATCAGGCGTTGGGCAACGGCCCAGATCGCGACTGCGCTCGTGCCCATGAATATGCCAATCACGACCGCGTCGGTCGAGTAGTTTAGCTTGTTGGCAATGTCGATAATGAGAATGAAGATGCTGAAGCCGGTAACTTCGCGCAGTCGCTCGCGTTTGAAAAATCGGAAACGGATGCGCAACGCCGGAAACACTCGATAAGCATTTGCTGCGTAAACAAAATAACTGAGGATGCGAACTCCGGTGGTGGCTGCGACCAGTCCGGCAAGTCCATAACCGGAGAGCAGCACGATCACGTTGACCGTAGCCACAGTAATCGCAGTGATGAAAGCGACGATGCCGTTCAAATATTGGCGCTGGAAGCCGTTCACTATTCCACCAAAGACACTGAACGGAAAACCCAGGGCGACATAAGCACTGATGAAGAGCAGGACTGTTTGTCCGGTCCTGACCTGATCTGCTGACAAAGGAAAAAACCTATTGAGATTCAGAGAAATCAGGACGGCCAGCGCGAACGCAACCAGACCCACGCCGCTAAACATGAAGAACATCGTGCTGGCGATTTCATTCAGCGCGCTGGCGTCGCCCTGCGCGCGATACTTGGCCGCAAACCTGACCTGCGCCACGCCGTAACCGAGGTCCAGCATTGAAAAGTAAACGGTGACAGAAGCGACCAGGGAAAG
>JADMIO011014791.1_pt1 | contig 16201 bp, 13 predicted proteins | sample 8958161 | NCBI WGS metagenome assembly JADMIO01 (sample SAMN16585339, study PRJNA669376) | soil metagenome | isolation source: Crop rotation soil | place: USA: Cullars Rotation, Alabama | collected 2011
CCGCGGCGCCGCGCACGAGCTCACCGCCAATGCGCTCGACCGGGAGCAGATCAGGGGCGCGGCGATCCTCTATCTCGAAGCCTATCTCTGGCGCTCGGCGGGGCCGCGCGCGGCGATGGAGCGGGCGATGGCAATCGCCCACGAGGCCGGTCGCAAGGTCGCCTTCACCTTGTCGGACATCGCCTGCATCAAGCCGCACCGGGCGGAAATGCTCGCGATGCTGGAGGCCGGCGCGGTCGACCTCTTGTTCGCCAACGAGAACGAGATTCGCGAACTCGCGGACCTGGCAGACCGCGACGCCGCGATCGCCGCGCTCGAGGACAAGGTGCCGCTGATCGTCGTCACCTGCGGCTCGGAAGGGGCGATGGCCGTCGAACGGGGGCGAAGGGCGAGCGTGCCGATCGCGCGGCTCGGCACCGGCGTGGTCGACACGACCGGCGCCGGCGACCTGTTCGCGGCCGGCTTCCTGGTCGGCCAGGCACAGGGCAGGAGCCTCGAAGAGTCGCTGCGCATCGGCTCGATCGCCGCGGCGGAGGTGATCTCCCACTTCGGCGCTCGCCCCGAGACGGATCTGAAGGCATTGGTGGCGGGAATATGAAGCGTCTCGCGGTCTACTGCGGCTCCAGCATGGGTGTCGACCCGGCCTTCGCGGCGATCGCGAAGGCGCTCGGCGAGGAGATGGCGCGGCGCGACATCGGCCTCGTTTATGGGGGCGGCCGGCTTGGGCTGATGGGCGTCGTCGCCGATGCCGTGCTCGCCAATGGCGGCGAGGCCCATGGCGTTATCCCGCAGGCTCTGGTCGACCTCGAGGTCGCGCATACCGGCCTCACCGCGCTCCATCTCGTCGCCAACATGCACGAGCGAAAGGCCCTGATGACCGAGCTCACCGACGCCTTCGTCGCGATTCCGGGCGGGATCGGCACGCTCGACGAATTGTTCGAAGCCTGGACCTGGCACGCGCTCGGCTATCACGCCAAGCCGCTCGCCCTGCTCAACGTCCATGGCTTCTGGGACGGGATGGTCGGCTTCATGGACCATGTCAGCACCAGCGGCTTCCTCTCCCCCGCGCGCCGGGCGCAATTGCTGGTCGCGGACGATATCGGCGAGGCGATCGACCTGCTCGACGCCGCGATCGGCGCCGCCGCGCCGAAAATGATCTGGTAATTCCGCGCGGAAGCGCGATGCTGCGCGAAAACCAGACGAATCCGGGGGGAGGAACATGCGCTATCTGATCGGGCTGGGCGGGATCGTGGTGATCCTCGCCATCGCCGTGCTCTTCTCGGCGAACCGGCGCTGGATTCGCCTGCGCGTCGTCGGCGCCGCCTTCGCGCTGCAGGCGGCGATCGCCGCGCTGGTCCTCGGCACCCCCTGGGGGCAGAACGTGATCGGCGCGATGTCGACGGGAGTCTCCAACCTGCTCGGCTATGCCAAGGCCGGCGTCGACTTCATCTTCGGGCCGCTCGCCGGGCCGACCATGGGCCAGAACAGCTTCGCGATCGCGGCGCTGCCGGTGATCATCTTCTTCGCCAGCCTGATCTCGATCCTTTATTATCTCGGCATCATGCAGCTGATCATCAAATGGGTCGGCGGCGCGATCCGGCTGGTGACCGGAATTACCCGCGTCGAATCATTGGGCGCGGCGGCCAATATCTTCGTCGGCCAGTCGGAAAGCCCGCTGGTGATCAAGCCCTATCTTGCCAACCTCACCCCGTCGCAGCTCTTCCTGGTGATGACCGTCGGCATGGCGGGCGTCGCCGGCACCATCCTCGGCGCCTATGCGAGCATGATCGGCGTCGCCTTGCTGCCCTACCTGCTCGCGGCGAGCTTCATGTCGGCGCCGGGCGGCATCCTCATGGCCAAGATCATGATGCCGGACGATCCCGCCGCCCGCGACCTGGAGCCGGCGCCGGTCGACGAGACCGAGCATGGCGAGGAGCGGCCGGCCAATATCATCATGGCCGCCGCCCAGGGCGCGCAGACCGGCGTCAAGCTCGCGGTCGCGGTCGGCGCGATGGTGCTCGCCTTCGTCGCCCTGGTCGCGCTCGCCAACGGCCTGCTCGGCGGGATCGGCGCCTGGTTCGGCCATCCCGAGTTCAGCTTCCAGCTCATCCTCGGCACGATCTTCCGCCCGGTCATGTACATGCTGAACATCCCGTGGGACGAGGCGGCGACCGCCGGCGGCCTGTTCGGGACGAAGGTGGTGCTCAACGAGTTCGTCGCCTTCAGCCAGCTGCCGACCGCCGGCCTGTCCCCGGCAAGCGTCGCGGTCGTCACCTTCATGCTTTGCGGCTTCGCCAATTTCAGCTCGATCGCGATCCAGATGGCGGTGACGGGCGGGCTCGCCCCCAATCAAAGACCGATGATCGCGCGGCTCGGGCTCAAAGCCCTGCTCGCGGGTTCGCTCTCCAATCTGATGAGCGCCGCGCTCGCCGGGCTGATCCTGACCGCCACCGCCACCACCCCGGCCAGCCCGACGCCGCCGCCCGCCGCCAATACGGCTGCAGCACAACCGACACATTAGGCTGGTAGAAGCGCGCCATCGCTCCTCGATCGGGAGATGCACGATGGCGATCGGAAACGTGTTGAGAGGCCTAGGCTCGGTAACCTTGCTGTTCGGCAAGGTCGTCCTCTGCCTGCTGCTTGCGGCGGGAGACCGGCTCCACGCCCTGCCCTCGCAGGGGCACTAGAGCGGCGCGGAACTGGCGGGCGCTCGCCTGCCAGCTGAATGCGCCGCCATAGGACGCGCAGGCCACGCGTTCGCGGGTCAATGCCTTTGCGGTTGCGACGGCAAGGTCCTCGTCCATCGCGCCGACCTCATCGTTCAGTATGTCCACCGGGCCGGGCACCGGATAGGCCGCGACCGGCGTGCCGCAGGCGAGCGCCTCGATCATCACCAGCCCGAACGTGTCGGTGCGGCTCGGAAAGACGAAGACGTCGGCACCGGCATAAGCCGAGGCGAGCGGATCGCCGCCGAGCCCGCCGAGGAAATGGGCCTCCGGGAATTTGCGGCGAAGACCGGCAAGCGCCGGCCCGTCGCCAACGACGACCCTGCTTCCAGGATGGGGGCTGGCGAGGAAGGCCTCGACATTCTTCTCAACCGCGACCCTGCCGACATAGAGCTGGATCGGCCGCGCCAGGCCCGCATAAGCCGGATGCGCGCCGGCGTCCGGCCGGAAGCAGGCGAGATCGACGCCGCGCCCCCAGAGCCGGGTCGCGGCAAGGCCATTGGCGCGGAGCTCGCCGCGCAAGGTCTCGGTCGAGGCCATCACCGTCAGCGCGGGGCGGTGGAACCAGGCGATGTAGCGCCAGAACAGGCGCGGCGGCAGCTTGGTCCGCTTGGCGAGATATTGCGGGAATTGGGTGTGATAGGCGGTGGTAAAGTCATAATCGTGCCGCAGGCACCAGCGCCGCGCGGCAAGCCCCAGCGGCCCTTCGGTGGCGATGTGCAGGCTGTCCGGGGCGAACGCCTCGATCCGCGCGCCGACCGCGCGCCTGGTGGCGAGCGCAAGCCTGATCTCCGCATAAGTGGGGCAGGGGATCGAGCGGAACAGGTCGGGTGAGATCATCTCGACCCGATGGCCCTCTTTCTCCAGCTCGGCGCGCACCGTCCGCAGCGTGCGCACGACGCCGTTGACCTGGGGCGACCAGGCGTCGGTGACGATCGCTATCCGCATCAGGCGACGAGCTCCGCCCGGACCGGCGCCGCCGGCCGCGCCGCCGGGCGCCGCGCGGCGATCTCGTCCGCCCAGTGGAGAATCTCCATCCGCCCGCAATCATGCTCGACCAGAGCGGTGCAGCTCTCGACCCAATCGCCATCGTTATAATAGACGGTGTCGCCGAACCGGCGCTGCTCGGCGGTATGGATATGGCCGCAGACCACGCCGTCGACCTTCAGCCGGATCGCTTCGTGCGCGACCGCCTCCTCGAAGCGCGAGATGAAGGCGACGGCATTCTTGACCTTGTGCTTGGCGACCTTGCTCAACGACCAATAAGGCAGGTTCAGCCGGCGGCGGACCAGGTTCACCAGCACGTTGAGCCGGAGCAGCGCCGCATAGGCCCAGTCGCCCGCGAAGGCGAGCCAGCGATGGGCGAGCATGATCGCATCGAACTCGTCGCCGTGAAGGACCAGCAATTTGCGGCCGTCGGCGGTGAGGTGGATCGCCTTGCGCCTTATCTCCACCCCGCCGAAATTCATCCCCGCGAACTGGCGGAACATCTCGTCATGATTGCCGGGAATGTAGACCACCTTCGTGCCGTGCTTGGCGCATTTCATGATCCGGCGGACGATCGCATTGTGGCGTTCGGGCCAGTAGAAGCGCTTCTTGAGCCGCCAGCCGTCGATCATGTCGCCGACCAGATAGAGATGGTCCGCGTCGACATGATCGAGGAAGTCGATGAGCAGCGCGTCGTTGCAGCCGCGCGTACCGAGATGGACGTCGGAGATCCAGATCGTGCGGTAGCGACGGCGGGGTGCGCCCGACGGGCCAATGCTTTTGTCGAGCTTCGACAGGCGCTTGGCGATCCGAGCTTCGTGCATTCGCGCCTTCCGGTTCCGACGGGAGGCTTATCCGGGGCGAATGTTACAGTTCGAATCGGGGTTTGGCGTCAGACCCGTGACCATTGGCTTAACCCGGCGGACTCGCTAGTTTCCGCCGATGGACACGCTCGCCCCAACCAAGCAGGTCGCCTCCGTCTCACTGAAGGACGCGGACCGCGACCCCGAAGGCTTTTCGCAGGAGCTCGGCCGCTCATTCGAGCGCTACGGCTTCGCGATCGTCGCCGATCATGGCATTCCCGCCGATCTCATCCACCGCGCCGAGGAGAAGGCGAAGGCCTTCTTTGCGCTGCCCGACGAGGTGAAGCGTCAATATCATCAGCGGGGCGGCGGCGGCGCGCGCGGCTATACGCCGTTCGGGATCGAGACCGCCAAGGGGGCGGTCAATTACGACCTCAAGGAATTCTGGCACGTCGCGCGCGAGCTGCCGCCCGGGCATCGCTACGAGGATTCGATGCCGCCCAATCTGTGGCCGGACGAGGTCGAGTCCTTCAAGGCGACCTTCCTCGAATTGTTCGCCGCCTTCGATCGGACCGGTGCCAAATTGCTCGAGGCGATCGCCCGCTATCTCGATCTCGCGCCGGATTATTTCGTCGACACGGTAAGGGACGGCAATTCGATCCTGCGCCTGCTTCATTATCCGCCGATCCCGGGCGATGGCCCCAATGTCCGCGCCGGCGCGCACGAGGACATCAACACGATCACCCTTTTGCTCGGCGCCGAAGAGGCCGGCCTGCAATTGCTCGACCGCGACGGCGACTGGCTGCCGGTGACGCCGCGGCCGGGCGAGCTCGCGGTCAATATCGGCGACATGCTGCAGCGCCTCACCAACAATGTGATGCGATCGACCACCCACCGGGTCGTCAACCCGCCGCCCGAGCGGCGCGGCATCTCGCGCTACTCGATGCCCTTCTTCCTCCACTTCCGCTCGGATTTCCTGATCGAGACCCTGCCCAATTGCATCTCGGCGGACCGGCCCAACCTCTATCCCGAGCCGATCACCGCCGACGACTATCTCCAGGAGCGCTTGCGCGAGATCAAATTGGCCTGACCCTTTTCCTCCCTGTCGGGAAGCGATGGGCGGACTAGCTGCCGGCATCCTCGAGATTGGCCGGCCCAAAGCCGAGCGGGATCAGCTCCGAAATGCGGTGAACCGCGACGTCCGTGCCGTCGCCATTGGCCGACACCACTTCGAGATCGCGCCCGGAAACATGGGCGGCCTCCAGGATCGCCTGGCGGCAGCCCCCGCAGGGCGTGACCGGCGCGGTGCCGGCGAGCGCGCCGTCCGCGCCGACATGGCCGCCAGCGACGGCGATGCGCGCGATCCGGCCGAGCCCGAACGCTTGCTGCGCCGCGGTCAGCGCGGCGATCTCGGCGCAGATGCCAAGCCGGTAGCAGGCATTTTCCAGGTTCGCCCCGACCGCGATCTCCCCATCGACCGATTCGATCGCGCAGCCGACGCTGAAGCGGGAATAGGGGGCGTAGGCCTGGAGCGCCGCGGCGCGGGCCTGCTCGACGAGGGGGTCTTTCGTCATGCGCAAAGCATATCAATCGGGCGCGCTCTGCATACAAAAAAGGCTGCCGCGACGCAGGGCCGCGGCAGCCTTTTGTTTCGATGCTCCCGCTTAGAACTCGAAGCGGATGCCGACCCGGATCTGGTACAGCGACGGGCGAGTCACCAGCGCCTCGTTCGGCGCGAGGAAGCTCGAGTAGCGATACTGAACACAGGAGTTCGAGGAGCTTGTATTGACTTGGGCTGCGGTCGGCGCCGTCCCAGTCTGCACCGGCGTCGACAGACACTGGACCCTGACCAGCGACGCGGTCTGCGGGAAGGCGACCTGCCGCAGCGAGCTCCAGTTGCTGTTGATCAGGTTCAGGAAATTCTCGACGTCCGCGAACAGCTCGATCCGGCTGTGACCGACGAAGGTCGGGATTTGCTGCGACAGGTGCAGATCGACCTTGAAGAAGTCAGGCGAGGTTTCGCTGTTCTTCGAAACGATCGCGCCGCGGGTCAGGTTGTGGCCGTCGACATAAGCGTCGAAGGCGGCCTGGGTCGCCGCCGAGTCGAACGAGACCCGGGGATCGTTGGCGGTCGGCACATAGAGCAAGGCGCGGCCGCCATTGCCGATCGTGCCGAGCACCACGGTCCGGCCGCTGGTCGAATCGAGCATGGTCAGGCTGTAGGGACGGCCGGACCGATACTCGCCGAACAGCGAGAAGCGGGTGCGATAGTCGCCGAAGAAGGCGTGGTTGTAGTCGAAGCGGAACTTCCACTGGTTCCTGATCTCGTAGATCGACCGCCCGTAGGCCGCGAAATTGGGATCGAGGAACGCATTGTTGCTGTAGAGCGAGCCGGCGGTCGCCGAGGTGATCGCGTTCACGTCGGTCACGTCGGAGCGGGTGTAGCTCGCGTCGATATTGAGACCGAAATCGAACCGCTTCGAGAGGCGAAGCACGCCGATATAGGAGCGCCCGCGCGTCGAGTTGGTCATCAGCAGGTCCTGGTTGCCGCTCGCGACGCCGCCGAGCGGGCCGTAACGCGGACGGCCGTCGGGCAGCGTGCCGATCACCACCGAGCGGATGTCGGTCCACTGATAGGCTTCGAGGACATTGCCGTAGAGGAAGTCGGCGCCGAACAGCCAGCCGTCGCCGAGCGGCCCGAGATTGGCCTCATAGTTCAGCGACAGGGTTGCACGCAGCTGCGATGCGATCTTCAAATCGGGATCGATCGCGTTGACCGGCGCGGCGGCCAGCGAGGCGGTGTTGGTGGTCAGGAAACTCGTCAAGAGGGGTGAGAAGGTCCTGCCGTCGACGCCCGTGAGAACGGCGTTGCAGAAGGCCTGCATCTGCGCCGGCGTTCCGGCCGGCGTCGGCGTACAGCCGGCCGCCGAGGTATTGCGCGTGATCTGCACCGAATTGGTCAACTGCCCGGTGTTCGAGAAGCTGTTCGACAGGAACACCTCCGGCGTACCCCCGGCGAAGACGCCGACGCCGCCGCGCACGACGAGCCGGTGGAACGGCTGCCAGTTGAAGCCGATGCGCGGCTGCAACGCGCCGCGGCCATCGAAGGTCGCGCGGTTCGAAAAGCCGTAGCGCTGCACGAAATTGGTATTGAGCGGTGGCTTCTGCGGATTGCTGAACAGATCGTAGCGCACGCCGGCGGTGAGCTGGAGATTGTCCGCGACGTCCCAATCGTCCTGCAGGCCGAAGGTGAACATGCGGGTGTTGAAATCGGCCGCCGCGTCGTTCGGATCGAGGCTTGGAACCGCACCGGCGAGGGTGAGCTGGTTCGCGATCCTGTTCTGGAAGTCCGCGATCGAGTCGAAATAATAATTGCCGAGCGAATTCTGGATGAACAGGTTGAAGACGTGCACGTTCGAATAGCCGAGCATCGCCTTGATCGTGTGCGCGCCGAGATGGGCGCGGCCGGTGAAATCGGCGGAGAAGGTCTCGGTGTTGAGATCGTTCGTCTGCCGGCTGATGTCGGGCCCGAAGAAGACGCGCGTGCCGCCGCATGAGGTGATGCCATTCGTCCCCGCATTGATCGATGTGGGATCGAGGCAGACGCCGAACTGCGAGAAGCTCCGCCCGCCGAACGGCGTCTGGTCGCGATTATAGTCGCGATAGGTGGCCCGGAACTCGGTCGAGAAGACGTCCGACCAGGTGTCGTTCAGCTGGAGCACCCCGGAATTGACCTCTTCCGCAAGCTCGTAGCCGTTCGACTGAAGGCCGATCGCGAAGGCGGGGGTGGTGAACGTGTTCTGCTGAAACTGGCTGGTGCCGACGTTGCGGATGTAGGTCAGCGAGAGGCGGTGATCGTCCGAGATGTTCCAGTCGAGCTTGCCGATATATTTGTCGTCATGCTCGACGGCGTTCTGGAGCAGGCCGAGCGTGTCGTAATTGTAGACGGTCTGCGCGATCTGGCTGATTTGATCGATCTGCTGCTGGGTGACGCCGGGGACCTGCTGGGCGAAGCCGGGGCCGACACCTGCGTCGAACGGCTGCGATTCGTCCAGATGCTCGTAGGCGAACATGAAGAACAGATGGTTCGGGACGATCGGGCCCGCGAGCAGGCCGCCATATTGGGTCGAGCGGAAGTTCAGGTCGACATTGACGCCCCGAGTCTCGCTGCCGGTCAGGCTGTCGTCCGAGTGGGTGTAGAAGCCCGAGCCGTGGAAGTGATTGGTGCCGGAACGGAGGACGACGTTGATCGCGCCGCCCTGGAAGGAGCCTTCCGAAATGTCGAACGGCGCGACGCGGACCGAGAATTGCTCGATCGCATCGAACGGCACCGGGCCGCGCGCGGTTGGCAGGCCGCCATTGTTGAGGCCGAAATCGTCGGAGAATTGGACGCCGTCGACCGAGAAGCGGTTGAGGCGGCCGTTCTGGCCGGCAATCTCGATCGTGCGGCTGTTGGTCGGGTCGATCGTCGCGAACGGATCGCGGCGGGCGATGTCGCGGATGTCGCGGCTGACCGACGCCACGCCTTCGATGTCGGTACGGCCGAGCGCGGTGATCGGACCGTTGGAGGTTTCGCGCGCGCCGCGGACGGCGGTGACGACGATGGCGGCGCTTTCGGCGTTCAGCGCGACCGGCAGCCGGAAGGGCTGGCCCGCGGTGAGGAAGATGCCGGTAACCTCGTTCGCCTCGAAGCCCGGCGCCTGGACGGACACGGTGAATGGGCCGCCGACGCGAAGGCCGGAAATGTTGAAGCTGCCCGACGCGTCCGTGGTCGCGGTCGACTGGGTGCCCGACGGAACGTGGGTGACGGTGACCTGGGCGCCGGCGACCGGGCGCCCGCCCGCGAGGACGTCGCCGCGGATCTCGGAAGTGGTTTCCTGCGCGTAAGCGGCGGTCGGCAAAAGGACGGTGGTCGCGAGCGGCGAGACGATCGCGGCCGCCGCGCAAAGCAGTCTGAATTTTCTCATTGATGATCCCCCAGAGGCGGAGAAGGTGCCCTTGATGCTCCGGCTATAGCAAGCGCTATTTTACCGTTCAAAGACTCTTCGCCGCGCCGCACAAAGAATCTCGCGGACCGTTGCGCGGAGTCTTCAGTCGAGCAAAAATCGACGGAAATCCGCCGCTTAGACTAGGTCAGCGGAAGGGCGGTTCGTCGAAGCTGCGCAGCTTGCGCGAGTGGAGCTGCGGCCCCTCGCGGCGCAGGATGCGCAGCGTTTCGATGCCGATTCGCAGGTGCTGGCTGATCGCCCGTTCGTAGAAGGCATTGGCCTGTCCGGGCAGCTTGATCTCCCCGTGGAGCGGCTTGTCGGAGACGCAGAGCAAGGTCCCGTAGGGCACCCGGAAACGGTAGCCCTGGGCGGCGACGGTCGCCGATTCCATGTCGATCGCGACCGCCCGCGACTGGTTGAAGCGGAGCGCCGAGAGGGTGAGTCGCAGCTCCCAATTGCGGTCGTCGGTGGTGACGACGGTGCCGGTCCTGAGCCGCCGCTTCAGATCCTGCGGGTCTTCGCCGGTGACCTCCACGGTCGCGGCGAACAAGGCCTGCTGGACCTCGGCGATGGCGGGAATCGGCACTTCGGTCGGGAGCACGTCGTCCATGACATGGTCGTCGCGCAGGTAAGCGTGGGCGAGGACATAGTCGCCGATCGACTGGCTGGGCCTGAGGCCGCCGCAATGGCCGATCATCAGCCAGGCCTCGGGCCGCATCACCGCGATATGGTCGCAGATCGTCTTGGCGTTGGAGGGGCCGACGCCGATGTTGATCAGGGTGATGCCTTCGCCGTTCGGCGCGATCAGGTGGTAGGCCGGCATCTGGTGCTTGCGCCAGCCGCCCTCGGCGACCTGGCTCACCGCGTCGGGCATGTCCTTGGTGACATAGACGCCGCCGGCGGCGGAGAGGCCTTCATAGGGGCTGTCCTCGCGGCGCAATTCCTCCACCGCCCAGCGGACGAACTCGTCGACATAGCGGACATAGTTGGTGAACAGGAGGTAGCGCTGGGTGTGCTGGGCCGGCGTGCCGGTATAATGGCGGAGGCGCGCCAGGCTGAAATCGACGCGCGGCCCGTCGAACAACGACAGCGGCCGCGCCGAATCGGCGAGCTGGTGCCATGCGCCGTCGGCGATCTCGTCGCCGATATGGGCGAGCTCGGTCGAGGGGAACCACATGGCGAGGTCGGCCGCCTGGGCGCCGTCGAGCCGCAGATCGTCGGTGCCGTCGAGGACGTAGGGATAGGGGATTTCCCGCTTCGAGCGGCCGACCGAGACCTCGACGTCATAATCCTGGATCAGGTAGCGGAGCTGCTCGGTGATATATTTGCGGAAGAGGTAGGGCTGGGCGACGCTGGTCGCGTAGCGGCCGGGCTGGTTGAGCCGCCCATAAGCGCGCGGCGGGAAATTGGGCGGGCTGCCATAGGGATAGTCGATCCTGAGCTCGGGATAGGCGAAGCGGCCCTCGGCGCGGGCCTTGGGGTCGGGGCGCTCGCCGCTCTTCAGATAATGGGCGAGCGCGGTGCGCAGGCTCGCGACCGATTCGTCGTACATCTCGCAGAGGCGGTCGATCACCTGGGGGATGTCGTCGAGCTTGGCCGTGATGCGGGTTTCCTTGTTCATGCGCCCGTTCATTCGCCCGCCGGACGGACATGTCAAACGCGGGAGAGTCGCGGGCCTAACGCTCGCCGATCAGCCGCGGGTTGAGCCGGCTGGAGCCGCAGGTGTGGAGCAGCTGGACGATCGCGTCGCGGGACTCGCCGATCGGGAAGACCGCGTCGAAGGTGCGATTCTCGACGTCGCGGGTGCGCAGGACCAGGCGATGCGCGTTCATCAGCGCGCCGACGAACGAGATCACCCGGCCGCGATCGTCGAAGCTCGCGGTGCGGTCGTCGACGTGCCAGAGCCGGCGGACCGGGGCATGATCGTCGAACCGGTAGGTGACGGGCTGCTGGCCGGTCAGGAAATTGCCCCGGGCGATCCAGCGGCGCGAATGATATTCGACATGGACCTCGCCCCAATCGGGCGCCCGGCAGCGTATCTCGATCCGCTCGCCGCCGGCGCGCAGGGTGGCGGTCGCGCGCAGCCGGTCGTCGATCGGGTCGCGGACGATCTCGACCGTCATCGGCTCCGCCGGCGGCTCGGCCTGCGGGGGCGGCCCGGCCTGGGTCGCGGCGAGGGCCAGGGCGATCAGAAGCATGCGAACAAAACTCCGTTGCCGGCTGGAATAGGTCGCGAAGCCGCGCGGAGCAACCGCGGGCGCGCGGTCAAGCTTTGGCTTGCGCCGGCGCGCGCCGGGGCCTACATCGCTGCCGACGCCGGCCGCTCCGTGAAGGGGCGGCCAATATTGTTTCTGGAGGACCAATTGGCCCAGCCGCTCATGCCCCACGCGACCGCTTCCTGGCTGGTCGACAACAGCTCGCTCACCTTCCAGCAGATCGCCGAATTTTGCGGCCTGCACATCCTCGAGGTGCAGGCGATCGCCGACGACACCGCCGCGACCAAGCTCACCGGCCGCGATCCCCTGCGCTCGGGCGAGCTCACCCAGGAGGAGATCGATCGCGGCCAGAACGATCCCGACTACAAGCTGCAGATGCATCGCGAGCCCGACCAGGCGGTCCGCACCAAGGGCCCGCGTTACACGCCGGTGTCCAAGCGCCAGGACAAGCCGGACGGCGTCGCCTGGCTGATCCGCAACCACCCCAATCTGACCGACGGCCAGATCGGCAAGCTGATCGGCACCACCCGCTCGACCATCCAGGCGATCCGCGAGCGCAGCCATTGGAACATCGCCAACATCCAGCCCAAGGACCCGGTCACGCTCGGCCTGACCTCGCAGCGCGAGCTCGACGCGGCGGTGGCCAAGGCCGCCAAGGCGGCGGGCGCCGAGGCGCCGCGCGACCTGCGCTTCGACGAGGATCGCGAGGCGCTGATCGAGGAGCTGCGCGCCGAGCGCGAGGCCCATGCCCGCGAGGCGGAAGCGGCGCTTGCCGCCGAAAGCGGCGAAGGCGCGCCAGCGCCGGACCTGAACGCTGACACCCTCTTCAAGAGCTGAGGCGGCGAGCGCCGAGCCGCCCACGCCGGACGCGTCGCTCGCGGCCGACGCGCCTTATTCGCATAAGGGCCTGACCTATCCATTCGGTCGGACCGGCCCGGCCTATGGCGAATTGCTTCCGCTCGCCGACGGGATCGGCTGGACGCGCTCGCCGGTGCCGGGCTCGCTCAATCATATCAATCTCTGGCTGCTCGACGATGGCGAGCCCGGCAGCGTCACGATCGTCGACACCGGTCTCAACATCCCGGCCGCGCGCGAAGCCTGGGAAGCCTTGTTCGCCGGGCCGCTTGCCGGCCGCTCCGTCACCCGGATTCTCTGCACCCATTTCCATCCGGACCATCTCGGCCTCGCCGGCTGGCTCGCGGAGCGTTTCGGCGTGCGGCTGTGGATGACCCGCGGCGAATGGCTGTTCGCGCGGATGCTGACCGCCGACGTTCGCGACGCGCCGCCGGCCGAGGCCGGTGCCTATCAGCGCGCCGCGGGCTGGAGCGAGGCCCGGATCGCCGAGGAGGCCGCGAAGGGCTGGGGCCGGTTCGCCGCGATGGTGAGCCCGGTGCCGGTTTCCGTCGTCCGCATGCAAGACGGCGACGAGCTCGGGATCGGCGAGCGGACCTGGCGGGTCGTGGTCGGCAGCGGCCATTCGCCCGAACATGCCTGCCTGCTCGACGAAGAAGGCAAGTTGCTGATCGCCGGCGACCAGGTGCTGCCGCGGATCACCTCCAACGTGTCGCTGAGCCTCAGCGAGCCCGAGGCCGATCCGCTCGGCGAATGGCTGGCCTCGATCGCGAAGCTGAAAGAGCTGCCGGACGATTTGCTCGTCCTGCCCTCGCACGGCGAGCCTTTCTACGGCCTTCACGCCCGGCTCGACGCGCTCGCCGCAGGCCATCATGGCCGGCTCGACGCGCTCCACGCCTTCCTCGCGGAGCCGCGCCGCGCGCTCGACTGCTTCACGACCCTGTTCGGCCGCAGGATCGACGACGGTTCGCTCGGCCTCGCCACCGGCGAGGCGATGGCGCATTTGCGGCATCTGGAGGTCGAGGGCAAAGCGGTGCGCGAGCTGCGCGACGGGGTCTGTTGGTTCCGCGCCGCGGCTTGACCCCCGTTGCGGGCGGGGCCAATGCTCGCTCATGGCTAGCCAGGAAGATGTCGCCGAGCCCTCCTTCGAAGGGCTCTCCTTCGAAGCGGCGCTGAAGCGGCTCGAGGAGATCGTCCACAAGCTGGAGAGCGGCGAGGCCTCGCTCGACGAGGCGATCGCGCTCTACGGTGAGGGCGACCGGCTGAAGCAGCAATGCGAGGCGCGGCTGAAGGCGGCGCAGGCGCGGATCGAGCAGATCACGATCGGGCGCGACGGCAGCCCCGCAGGCACCGCGCCCTTCGGCGCCGAATGAGCCTCCGCGCCGCGCGCGAGGAGGTGGCGGCCGGGATCGACCGCGCCTTCGACGCCCTGCTCGCGGCGCCGCGCGACCCCCGCGCGCGGCTCTACGAAGCGATGCGCTACGCGGCGATCGGCGGCGGCAAGAGGATCAGGCCGATGCTGGTGGTCGCCGCCTGCGGCCTCTTCCGGGTCGATCGCGCGCGGGCGATGCGGGTCGCGCTCGCGGTCGAGTGCATCCACGTTTACTCGCTGATCCACGACGATCTGCCCTGCATGGACGACGACGACCTGCGCCGCGGCAAGCCGACCGTGCACCGCGCCTTCGAGGAATCGACCGCGATCCTCGCCGGCGACTCGCTCCATGCGCTGGCGTTCGAGATCCTGGCCGACGAGGCGACGCACGAGGACCCGTTCGTCCGCGCCGAGCTGGTCGCCGAGCTCGCCCGCGCTTCCGGGCCGGCCGGCATGGCCGGCGGGCAGATGATGGACCTGATGGCTGGCGAGACGGAGCTCGATCTCGCCGCGGTCACCAGGCTCCAGCAGCTCAAGACCGGCGCGCTGATCGGCTGGTGCGTCGAGGCCGGCGCGATCATGGGACGGGCCCCTGCCGAGGGCCGGACCGCGCTGCGCGGCTACGCCCGCGACGTCGGCCTCGCCTTCCAGATCGTCGACGACCTGATCGACCATGAGGGCGCGGAGGAGAAAGCCGGCAAGCGGGTCGGCAAGGACGCCGCCGCCGGCAAGCAGACCTTCGTTTCGCTGCTCGGCCCCGAACGGGCGCGGCGCCAGGCGGACATCCTGATCGCCCAGGCGATCGAGCATATCCAGAGCTTCGGCGAGGAGGCGGACCTGCTCCGTGCCGTCGCCCGCTTTGCGGTGGAGCGCGACCATTGAGGCTTCGACAGACTTCGCCCGAACAGCTAAAGCATCCTGCCCCTTCGCGCTCATCCTGAGTAGGGGCTGAGCCTGGCGAAGACCCGTATCGAAGGCCAAAGCCGCGCCCCGCGCGCCTATTGCTCCTTTGATACGCCGTTTCGACAAGCTCAACGGCTACTCAGGATGAGCGAAGTATTCATTCCATGCACCTGGCACTTTAAGGATGGGACATGAGGACAGGCGTCTATCCCGGCACGTTCGATCCGATCACGCTCGGCCATATGGACATCATCCGGCGCGCGACCCATCTCGTCGACCGGCTGGTGATCGGAGTCACCACCAATCCGTCCAAATCGCCGATGTTCACGATCGACGAGCGGCTGGCGATGGTCGAGCGCGAGACCGCGGCGCTGACCGGCGGCGGCGGCGCGGAGATCAGGGTGGTCTCGTTCGATTCGCTGCTGATGGACTTCGCGGTGCGCGAGGGCGCCTCGATGATCGTGCGGGGCCTGCGCGCGGTCGCCGACTTCGAATATGAGTTCCAGATGGCGGGCATGAACCAGCAGCTCAACGACGATATCGAGACCGTCTTCCTGATGGCCGACGTCTCGCTGCAGCCGATCGCCTCCAAGCTGGTCAAGGAGATCGGCCTCTACGGCGGCGCGATCGGCAAGTTCGTCACGCCGGCGGTCGAGGCCGAGGTGCGCGCGCGGGTCGAGAGGATCGGGCGAAAGGGGAGCTGAGGCGGCCCGCCCATCGGTTTCACTTTTTCGGGAACTGCTCTAGACAGGCCGCTCATCCGGGAATCGGGGTTCGAAATCCATGTCGCGTCTGTTGTCGCTCTTCTTCGCCCTTGCGGGCCTGTTCATCGCGAGCCTCGCCGCCGCCCAGACCGCGCCGGCGCCCGCACCGGCGCCGACGCCGCCGAGCTTCGTGCCGCCGCCGCTGACTCCCGAAAATACCTGGAACCTCGATCTTTCGACCGGCGGCCGGGTCGTGATCCAGCTCCGGCCGGATGCCGCGCCCAATACGGTGGAGCGGATCCGGACCCTGACCCGTCAGGGCTTCTACAACGGGCTCGCCTTCTTCCGCGTGATCGAAGGCTTCATGGCCCAGGGCGGCGACCCCCACAATAACGGCACCGGCGGCTCGACCCTCCCCGACCTGCCGGCCGAGATCAACGGCCTGCTCCACGTCCGCGGCGCGGTCGCGATGGCGCGGGCCGAGGACATGAACAGCGCCAACAGCCAATTCTACATCATGTTCGTGCCGCGCCTGCAGATGGACCGGCAATATACCGTGTTCGGCCGGGTGGTGAGCGGGATGAACTATGTCGACGCGATCGAGCGCGGCGAGCCGCCGGCGGCGCCGAGCCGGATCGTCCGCGCCTCGC